>Ga0114948_10000465_pt1 | contig 15996 bp, 17 predicted proteins | sample CR04metaG_FD_83877 | JGI IMG/M metagenome (GOLD analysis project Ga0114948, IMG submission 83877) | Deep subsurface microbial communities from Mariana Trench to uncover new lineages of life (NeLLi) - CR04 metaG | ecosystem: Environmental > Aquatic > Marine > Ocean trench > Sediment | place...
AAAATTTTACTGGTTGAAAGAGGTAAGACATGATTTGCTGGGGGATACAATATCAATTATTTAAAACGAGTTAAGTTTGGTTGTATGTAATTAAAATTCCCAGACAATGAATATAAAACTAAAGAAGAGTATCTGCACGCCTAGTAAACACTAGAATACTTTTTTCCCAGGTTTATCGTGCTCTAACTGATCTACAACATTATCAGTTAAGGTTTTTACACTATCAACTGCTTCCTTTATTTTTTGGTTCCAAAAATTCGCTGATTCTTTTGCATAATCAATTTTTTCACCCTTTTTATCTCTCAGGAATAATTCATAACAAAATTTTTGATATTCTTCATCAATTTCTGGAGGAAAATGAAATTCTTCGCCCTTACTCATTAAATTTTAATTATGCAATCTAAGGTTATATTATTTTGATTTTTGATGCTTTTCAATCAAATTAAGAAAAATATCCGTTACATAAAATACAAGGAAAAATTCTTGAATATACAACGGATTTAACATTTGATACGAATTGTTTGTAAAAAACTAGGGAAAAATTGTCAATTAATATACACCCATAAATTTTATAAAAATTCACTTCAATTCATGAAAAATGAATAAAATTTTTTTTATTAACTAAAAAATTTATGAGTCTAACTATGAAAAAATAAGTTTTTCATATTTCATAAACATCATAGTACACAAAAAAAAATAGACAGCTGGTTTTATGTCATATTCATTTTATGAATTGATTATGAGAGCAAGTCTGGTAAGCGGAAGAGGTACTACAGTCCAAAGAATTGATGTACATTCCCCAAATTGGGCGGGGGAACCTTATCGAGAGTATCTACAAGAAAAAATGAAAGGAGTTTCAGCAAACGAGACTGTGACGATATGTAGAGGCACAGCCTGCGTAAAAGTTGAAAATTATCCAAAATCAAGACCTTCAAAGATCTATTCAACGAATGGCTGTATTATAGTCACAAATCGAGGAACGAGTAGTAGAATACTGTAGAAACAAAACCGTCTCTTCTTTATTTTTTCATTTGATGTAAACTGAAAATTATAAGAACACTTATCGTTTCAGACTTGAAATCGCCACTTGAATTGATTTGCGTTTAGAAAGCAAAAATTCTGAAAAAAAATTCACAAATCCATATAAAAAATGTTAATTTATTACTTTTACATTGTTACTCTGATTGGGAAAGCAAAAAATTATTGCTGGTATTGCATTTATTGGAATAGCTGTAATAGGAATTATAATATTGGGAGACATCTTTTATGAACTATCTCCTAGCGAAGTTAGCGAACAGCCAAGAGAAATTATCGTTACAAAACCCCCAGAGCAGTTACTCCCAACAAGAAGTGATGTTGGAACAATTTTGGAAATAAAGTCATCTCACTTGGAGAATACTCTGGATGCAGAAGGATTTACAATAGGATCTACTCAACGTTATGTCAAGACAGAGGATTTCTTTATAACTTCAATTTCAGTTGGGGTTTTCATGTTTGATAATCCGTTAAACAGTTTTAATTTCTACACTGGGCAAACACAACATCTTATAGATGACGGCAGTTTTAAAACAACCAAAACCAGTGCTTATAATGCAACATGTTTTGGAACGTACAAATCAATATCAAATGGTTCTTATCCAAAACAGGTTTATGAATTAAGATGCGTTAAGGGAAATGTTTACGTCCATGTTGAATCCATTTTAGATAATTTACGGGATGATGATCCCAGTCTTAAATTTATGAGAATGGTTTTAGATAAAATTAGTTAATGTGAGTAAATTACGACTATACGTGGGATGCATTTTTCTCTGTCAATGAATTCGTTAAGACTTTCATCACGAAGATTTAGCTTTTCAGTGTTCTAATAGGGTTAAAAAATACCACTTTGTATGCCTACTAAAATTTTGTATAATTTTTTGAAATTTTTATGAAAATAATCTTTATGGTTGTAACAATTTAGTTGTTGTTAACCAAAGACTAACACTACCAATAATGATTCCAATTACGCCCATCACAATAGCTAAAATTAAAAAATTTTTTGGTTCCACCATAACTATTCTTAATTCATATTAATTGTAGAGGATTGTTCAAAGTTTAAAATTGCGAGACTAGCAAAAACTGCTTCTTCAAGTCTTATTGTTTCAGTTGCTTGTACAGGAAAAAAATTCAAAAATCTAGCATTTTGAGTTTGTTTAATTTTACTACCTAAAATTTCATGAATACCCTTGGATGGTGATCCAAAAACAAGAAGAATTGGTTCATTTAGATTCAAATAATTTTTGATTAGTGATTTTGTGATCAATTTGCCTTTTTTTGAAGTTAAAATGATTTTTCCTGACCAAGATGAGATAAGTGAAAATAAATTTCCTTTTTCTTTGACTTTGTAGCCCCAATATTCCGGAATCTGTTCATTTGAAATTTCTTTTATGATAAAGTCAGGATATCCTTTCCTAAATTGCACTGTTATTCGTTTTCCAACATTTGCTTTACCAAAATATTGCATTAGTTGGTTTATTCCTAAATCAACAAATTTTTTTCCTTTAGAACTAATAACCACACCATCTCTGATTTCGCCTACTTTGATTTTTTTTGAATCTGCATGTTTTACATGACTTGAAATTTTTAGAGGATGTAAGACCCCAGCATACTTTAATTCATTGATTTTCTGAAAAAGTCTTTTTCTTAAGAAAGGGGGCGTTTCTAGATATTTTAGAACTGAAATCAAAAGTTGATTATCATCTTTATTATCACTTTCTTTATACAAGTAGATAGTATCTACTTTGAAGATTGCGCACGCCCTAGCAATATCGGAAATTTTTCTAGTCTTTTCCAATTGAGTAACTCCATCTGATAATGATGAATTAGGTATTGCGATTGATATGGTCAACAATAATTCATTCAAAATTAATTATAAAAAATCTATTCTAACTCTCTTCAGCAGGAAATTTTTCCTTGGCAAGTTTTGCAAGGTTTGCTACTTGTTTTTCTGAAATAATTTCAAATTGTTTTGAATCCGATTTGATTTGAGCTATCCTTATGTGCTTGGTGCCTTCCTTATCTTCACTTGACAGATAAATCGATGCAGTTGCTAAAATTGAGGCATCTTCAAGTGAAATATCGGTTTTGTAGTTTTTTTCTAAAAATTCTGTTACTTGTTCAGAACCCGAACCAATCGCTACTGCATCATAAGAAATGTAAGTGCCACTTGGATCTGAAAGAAATAATTGACTTTTTTTATCATCATCAACTCCTCCAACTATCAATGAAACCCCAAATGGCCTGACCCCTGCAAATTGTGTGAATTGTTGACACTGATCAGCTAGGTGTTTTACTACGGTTTCAATATCCACTGGTACATCATAAATCAACTTGTTACTTTGTGAAAAGAATCGAGCGTTATCCACTTGGCTACGCGCATCTGGTATGTATCCTGCGGCGGCAACTCCTATATGATCATCTATTTGAAAAATTTTTTGTGCAATTTCTGAAATTTGTAATTTCCGAGGTTTTTCCTCAACTGCTATTACGACACCGTCTTTTGTTTTTATTCCGACTGCAATGGTACCTCTTCTTACAGTTTCAATAGCATATTCAACTTGATACAATCTACCATCCGGAGAAAAAACTGTGATGGCTCTATCGTAACCTTGTTGTGCAGGAAGCAATTCATTTTCATGTTTTGAAAGTTTAATTTAAGTCTAGCCACACCTTCAGAATGTGCGTTTTCAAATTGAATTTTCAGGTCATAAAAATATTAGATCACTTCATGAAAAAACTATAGAGATTACAAAAGAATCTGATTTGACAACTGCGGGGGATTGTATTATAGGCGTAAATGCAACAAATGGTTGCAATGACATACCAAAGGAAATCAAAAAAAAGCTGAAAAACCACAATTCGGTTGTTAAATTTTCAATAAAGGTGGATGATCAATCGTTTGAAATAATAGGAAAAGGACACAAAGATCTTGTTCTAAGTCATCCCAATGATATTGTAATAAGAAAAAGTAATTTTGTTTGCCCGCGAACATTAGCTGTGTGTTGTAATAAGGCATCTAATTCAATCCCAAGAAAAATGATTAAATTATTACAGGATCCTAATTCAAAGGGAATTTTTGCAATTGAAGTTAAATAATCAAGGATGATTGATTTTTATTAGAATTTATAGATGATTTTTAAAACAATGTTATGGGACTCAGGTCCAAGTTATTGATTGTCTTGCCATTAGTAATTTTTGGGGTCATTATTTTCGGTATTGGAATTTATAATACGATTTGTAAAAATTCCAATGTAAATATTGTAGATTGTTGATAAAAAATTGAGTACGTTTTTCAATATCTTGTAAAATCTAGTTTAGCATGATTTTCTTAAGCAATAAGATACAAGGTAAAGTATGCAAAGTAGAAAAATTGAACTAACTATCTCTAATACCCTTACTGATATTCAATTAAAAAAATTAAAAGTTTACTTTAGAGAAATGCCGGTTGAAGAAATTCTTGCTGGATTGAAATTTGCTAAAAATAGATGGACTGCAAAAGATGCTGGAATTCTTAAAGTTGGAAGAAAAAGCATTATTCAAAAAGAAGTACATTCTGTCACAAATGAACAAGCTCAATGGCGTCTTAAAAATTGGAAAATGATGATTGCCAATTACAGACGACGTGGTTATAGCTATCCTACTATTTCAAGAATCAAAAAAATTTTGGTTCAAATAAGCAGAAAAAAATCAAAATAAAATAATTTTTTTTCAAGTAAAAGGAACTATGAAATTGAATAGTCAGATCGTTCCATTAAATGATGGCTTCCTTTTTTAATTCCACTTTTTCATTAAGTTCAGAAGGCACTTCAGGAATACTTGCCTTTGTATTTCCTTCGATAATATTATGTGCTTCTTCTAGGATCGCCAATGTCTCTGAATTAGAATTATCATTAATACCTAAAGCATTGTTTCCACTAACTGTAGAGCCTTTCAGTACATCTCCTAAAATGTTAGATAGATCTTGCATGTACACATTTGCCTCAGGCATTATTCCGCTAAGAGATGCACTAAGTCCTTTAATTATTGACATTGTTGGACTAAGTGTAACCACAACATCTCCTAATTCAGAAACGGTATCAAGTCTAATGTTAATTTGTTCCATGGCAAGTTTTGCTCCGCCAATCATATTTCTCATCTTGCGAATTTGATTAAGTTCAATTGCATATGCTTTTGCATATGTATAATTATTAGATCTTTGAGCATTAACAATTTTCTCAAAAACAAATTCATGTTTTTTCTGTAATTTTTCATGAATGCCATCTAATTTTGTAATTTGAAGTTCTAGCTTTTTTTGTGCATCATCAATTTTATTTTTAAGTGGTGCCTCAGGTTTTATTTTGTCAAATACTTTTTGTGAAAAGCCTCCTCGCATATTGGTTCCACCTAACTTTAGTATCAAATTATGAATCCTCATAATCTGATTTAGAAATAGGTTTTAAAGAAATCTGTAGCCTTCTAAACTGTAACCTCAGTGACATACCACTAGTGTTACAAATTAACCAAAAGTAAAGGCAAAGATCTCAAAACCCGACTTTGAAATATTGATTCTAAGCAGGTGTGAGGCAGGATCCTCACTTGTTACAATATTGTATAGGTCTGGCACTTGAACATTCACAATTCCTGAAACAACATCTTTTCCGGCATAAGAAATGAGGATTGGTTTCTCATCAAGTAAGATTTCTAACTCTCCTTCACTGCCAGTTACTATGTTTACCTCTTTTGCATGATATGGAAGAATGATGGACCCTGAATTTGAAATCAATTTCATACTTCCTTGCAAGTTTTGCCATGTTCCATCCAAGTAGAAATAGTGCTGTTTTAGATCTTGTGGAATAGAATAAGTTACATTCCTTCCCGGATTAAATCCTTCAGGGCTTCCTAGCTGATTCCTTCCTTGTGCAAATTTGTATCCAAAGTATAATTCTGGAGTTCTAAATGAAGTATGTTGAAATTCTTTAATATCCACCAAAGATTCTGCAGAAGCAGGTTGCATTCCAAGTGCTATCGCTCTTTCTTCAAGTAACAATTGTATCACTTTTTCTGTCTTTTGATAAGCGCCTTCTCCTATGTGATCATATCTAATGTATCCTTCATGATCTGAAATGTATTTTCTTGGCCAGTATCTGTTTTCAAAAGCTTTCCAAGTTTGCTTTTCGTTATCGAGAACAACTGGATAATTAATACCATGTTTGTCTACCGCCATTTGTACATTTTTTACATCTTTTTCAAATTCAAACTCTGGAGAATGAATCCCGATTATTAATAATCCCTCATCGGCATATTTTTCATTCCAGGCAGTAACATAGGGTAAAGTTCTGATACAATTAATACAACTATATGTCCAAATATCATACAAAACCACTTTTCCTTCAATATCTTTAGCTAGCTGTTCAGGTGTTGTATTGATATAATCAGATATTCCGACTAAATTAGGCACCACCTTGAATCTGGATTTATCAATATTTGTAAGGCGTAACGCATTATCTCCATTTTGAATAGTTTGGATTGGTTCCAATGAAGTTGATTCTAGTGATGAAAGCCCAACACTAATTCCAACAATTATGGTTATTATGATTCCTCCCAAAATAATCGCAGTTTTAGACTCAGTTTTCATTTGTTCATCCTAGCAAGATAAGCTCATTAAGAAGTGGAAAGTTTGCAATTAATGCAAGCTGATTTGTAAATACCAAAATTCCTAAAACAACTATGAACCCTCCCAAAATAATTGAATAATATTTTAGATGTTTACTCATTTTTCGAATAATTCCAGTTGCTCTTGAAAAAAATATGCCCATTAGAATAAATGGAATTCCTAATCCGAGTGAATATGCAAGCAATAAGTTGAATGCAAATGACGGAGTTGTGGTTGCTAGTGTTAGAATTGTGCCCAAAATTGGTCCAACACACGGAGTCCATCCAGCTGCAAAAGCCAAACCAAACAAAAATGACATTGGATAGCTAGCTTTGGATCTTTTGGGAATGAATTTCTTTTCAATATTTAGTGATTTTAGTTTAGTACTTAGAATGATGAAAACGCCAAAACCAATTATTATTACCCCCCCAATTTGGTTGAATCCGTCAACAAATTCGCCAGCAGCACTACCCAGTACACTATTAATCAGCACCCCGAGCGTAGAAAACACAACTGTAAAGCCTAGAACAAAAAATACTGTATTCATTATCACGTTGGTTTTATTTACAGAAATGGTTTTAGCTTCACCTTTACCCGCAAGTTCCATAATAGTAATTCCTGAAAGGTATGCCAGAAAAGCAGGTATCATTGGCAGTATACATGGGGCCACAAACGACCCCAGCCCTGCTAAGACAGCTATGGCAAGGGTTACTTCAGCCATGTGTAAATCTCCGCATTTTATCATTAAAGCATTCTTCCAAATCTTTTTCAAAAGTTGTTCAATTGCTTTTTATTCAGGCACAAAATATTTGTGATAATGAACAAACGATTTGTGATTGTTGGAATTCTTCTTGGATCAATAATCACAATTGCGTTTTTTTTGGGTTCACCAATGTTTGGTGGCTTTGATTTATCTAGATGATCAAAACATCTTGAATCTCTGGCCAGCAGAATCAAAAACATCTAAAATTTTCTCAATCTGATTTTTTGAAAACCATGAAGTAATCGATATTCTTATTCTGGCTTTATTTTTTGGGACTGTTGGAAATCGTATTGGTTGCGAATAGATTCCACGCTCGAACAGATATCTTCCAAAATCAAGAGTGGTTTTTTCTTTTCCAATAATAATTGGAATTATGTGAGTCTGTGAATTGATTTCATAACCTAATTTCTTTAATCCTGATGAAAGATGGTGTATATTTGTATCTAGTTTTTTTCTATATTTTTCCCTATCTGAATTGAATCTATTGAGAGAGTATTCTACAAGAGTAGAAGGAAGTGCAGAAGTATAGATAAATGACTTTGATTTGTTAATACAAAGATCAATGAGCTCTTTTTGAGAGGTAATATATCCTCCAAATGATCCAAGACCTTTACTTAAACTGCTGATATACAAATCAATTTTTTTTGAAACACCAAAATGGTTTGCTGAACCTTTTCCATCTTGTCCCACAGTGAAATCACCATGAGCATCGTCTAAAATGGTAATTGCGTTTTTTTTTTCTGCGGTTTCCGTTATTTGTTTGAGATTTGCAAAATCTCCATCCATACTAAATATTCCCTCTGTTATGATGAATTTTCTTTTATTTTTTTGTTTTAGTTTTGAATTTAATTCGTCTATGTTGTTATGTTTATACACTAAAACTCTAGCACCTGCTAATTTACAGGACTCAATAATACTTGCATGATTAAACTCATCACTTAAAATTAAATCATTTTTTTTAATTATAGTAGTTATGGAACCTAAATTTGCCATATAACCACTTGAAAAAATTAGTGCTCCTTGTTGTGATTTGTGTTTTGCAAGTTTTTTTTCTAGAATTTCAAAAGAAGCGTCATTTCCTGAAACAAGACGTGAACTGGATTGCATTTGTTTTAAAGGTAATTTTGTTGTAGGCATTCCAAGTTAGTCATTTGAACATAGATTGAGAAGCTTTTTCTTGTTGATTATGATAAAGGCTCTTTCTACATACCCAAAACGTAATTGTCTGTAAAGATTTTCTTTTTTAATTTTTTCAAGTTGTGGTAGGATATAGTTAAGCTTAGACTTCAAGACCTATCTTCTTGATCATTTGAATGTCATTTTTAGGATTGTTTCCACTCATAGTAAGATATCCGGATGTAATAATTCCGTTGGCTCCACTTTGGAGTAGTTCTTCACCATCATCATCAAGATTTATTTCTCTTCCTCCTGAAATTTTGATAATAGATTTTGGTAACAAAAATCGAAGAACAGCAAACATTCTTACAATTTCTGATGTTGATAACTTTGTTTGATATTTTAATGGGGTACCTGGCATTGGAACTAGGATATTTATTGTAACTTCTTCTGGACATATAGATAAAATATCAAAAATTAATTCTAATCTTTGTGCTCTTGTCTCACCCATTCCAATAATCCCACCGGTACACAATTGGAGCCCTGCATTTCTAGCTATTTTTAGAGTGTTAAGCCTATCTTGAAAAGTATGTGTAGTACAAATTTCTGGAAATTTTGATTTTGCAGTTTCTAAATTATGATTATAACGATGTACCTTGAGTTCTTTTAGTTTTTTTGCTTGACTTGGAGTTAGAAAGCCTAGGCTGCAATCAACTTTGATTCCAACGTTTTTGTTGATTTGATTAATTATTTGGCAAACTTGTTTAAAATCATTAGGTGATGGTTCTCTCCAAGCTGCAACTAAACAATATGATATAGCACCATCATCTTTGGCTTTTTGAGCTTGTTTAACTATTTCAGATACTGGAGGAAGTTGATACTTTTCGATTCGTGTATCATAAAAAGCTGATTGTGCACAAAAAATACAATCTTCGCTACATCCATTTTTTTTAATATTATTTAACTGCTCAACATCCACCTTTATTCCATTAAATTTTCGAGTTATCTCATTTGCTGCACTTGCAAGAATTCTTACATGTTTTTCAGAAATATTGATGAGCGAATTTGCTTCATGAAAAGTTATTCTTATTTCTGATAAAACCTTTTCTTTACACTTATTGATAATTTTTTGTTCCAATTTGTCACCTGATTGATTCTTATTATTCTAAATAATATTATTGTAATTGTTAACCATTGTTATTTATTTGGTTTACATATAATTGCTAAAATTTCATATGAAATTCTATGAAATACTTTTTTGAATTATTGATTGAAAATTAAATTCTAATGTTCCAATGTTTTTATCGTTTCAATGGTTCTTTGGATTAGTAAATTCAGATCCTTGTGAGAAATTGCAAGTGGGGGAACAAGCATCACTATGTTTTCAAGTGTTCTTAAGTAAATCCCATGTTTTTTTCCTTTTTCAAACACAATCTTGTTTAATGATTTATTAGAAGAAAATGGGATTTTTCTCCTTTTTTCGTCTACAATTTCTATTCCCATAAGCATGCCTTTATGTCTAATGTCACCCACATGCTTTAGCTCCAATATTTCAGAATAATACTTTTCAAAGATTTTAGAGGTTATTTGGATTTTTTCAATTAGTTTGAATTTTTCATATAATTTCAAATTCTCATTCGCTAAAGTAGCTGCAATTGGATTTCCAGTATAGGTGTGTCCATGAAATAGATGTTTAAAGTCATGAAATTCACCTAAAAACGAATCATATACTTTTTTTGTTGTCAAAGTAGCTGCCATGGGAAGATAACCGCCAGTTAACATTTTTCCAAAAGCGATAATATCTGGTTGACTATCTTGTGCCTTATATTGGATCATTGATCCTAACCTCCCAAATCCTGTTGCGACTTCATCTACAATAAGTAAAACACCATACTTTTTGCAAATTTTGCTAATCTTTTTTTGAAAATTGACAGGATAAATTATTACTCCTCCAGCAACTTGAGCGCCGCTTTCCATAACAAATGCTGCAATCGAATTATCTTTTAAAAATAATTTTTCTAATTTATTTAGACAATAGTTTTTGAATTCAGAATATGTGTACCCTTTTGGCAATCGATATTTGTTAGGAACCGGAATTCGGATTGTAGAAAAAAGCTTTGACTTAAATTTTGAGAAAAACTCTGGAACGTATCCCACCGACATTGCACCAAATGTATCTCCATGATAACCGTTTTCTAATGTTGCAATTTTTGTTTTATTTTTAATGTTTTTGTTTATCCAGTACTGTAAAGCAATTTTGAATGCAACCTCCATTGCCGTAGACCCGTTATCAGAGTAGAATACTTTGTACATGCCAGGAGAAATTATTACAAGTTTTGATGCAAGTTTTTCAGCAGGCTCATTTGTTAAGTTAAACAGTGAAGAGTGTTGAAGTTTTTTTGATTGATATGTGATTGTTCTGATCAGCTCTCTTTTAGAATGCCCCCAAACATTGCACCACATACTCGCCACTCCATCTAGGAGTTTATTGCCTTGAGAATCAATCAACCACATTCCTTGACCTCGAACTATTTTATCGAAAGAGTTCCACTCAGACATCTGAGTATTTGGATGCCAGACAAAACTATCTTGTTTCATTCATCGATAGTATTTTGAGTCATCTTAATAACCAAACGATAAAAGCTTAATCTACAAAAAAACCATCAGCATTTGTATTGAAATCATACTTTATCACTGGAACGGATACCGATGTTGGAAAAACATGGATTATTGCCGGTTTAGCTAGGGCTTTTCGAAATATGGGCGTTAACATTGGGATTATGAAGCCTTTTGCAGCCGGGACTTTACAAAAAACTGGTTTTAAATCAAAAGATGTTGAAATTTTATCAAGGGCAGCGAAAGTTAATGATCCTGAAAATTTAGTTAATCCACAATTTTTTCCAATTCCTGCATCACCTTATACTGCAATGAAAAATTCTGAAGTTCATGTAAAAGTTAATGTTGATTTAATTTTACAAAATTTCAAAAAATTGTCATCGATTCATGATTTCATGCTTGTAGAAGGTATGGGCGGAATAATGACGCCAATTTTGAAAAATTATTACGTAACAAATTTGATAAATGATCTAAATTTAGAAACCATCATAGTAACAAGAACAAGAATTGGAACATTAAATCATACTATTATGACCTGTAAAATGGCAAAAAAATACAGTATACATGTAAGGGGAATTATAATAAATCAAATTGATTTGGATGGTTATGATGTTAATGTTTTAAAAGATGATATTGAAGATGTTACAGGATTTTCGGTTTTAGGAACAGTTCCTTTTTTTAAGACTTTGGATATTGATCAAATAGCAAACATCTTTCAAACTAAATTTAATTTAAAAATCCTAAATTAAGTAATTTCTTTTTTAAATAAAATCTTTTTGTTAACATCAAATTTCTTTTATGAACAAAGCCAAATGTTTTCTTTTGTGTAGTGAATCTTTTATTTTTAGTTAATTCTTTTAAGTAAATTAGAATCATGTTTTTTGAAATTAATTATAAGGAATTTTCTTTACAGGATTTTCTTAAGGCATTAAACAATTTCTAAATTCTATTCATTGAATATATACTGACGTTCGCCCCTTGTTTCAGGTTTTGTTTCAATCCTAACTAAGACAAATTCCTTCTTAGGAGTCAAAAGTGCTTGGTCTAGGGAAAGTTTGTTTTCGTGAATCATTTCGTAATTTTCAAAAGAAAGCTTCTCTCTCGTTCCAATCTCAGTTTCAATATTCATGTCTTTTACTACTGCCTTATATTCTGGTTGAATAACCCCACTAAAGACCATTGCACTTGCACCAGATCCATAAGATCCAAATCCAATTCTCTTTCCAGCCAAGTCAACTCCATTTTGAAACTCAAATTCTAAACAGCTTCTAAATCCAAGATATAGAGATGCGGTGTAAAGATTGCCAATCGCCTTTGAAGCTATGAGAGAGCTTGCAAGTTTTGATTCATATAATTCCTGGAATTCTTCAGTTTGTGTAAAGCGTTTTGTAAATTCATGGTCTTTTTCCATGAATTCTCGGTCGTTAAGAAGTGATTCAATAGTACCACGTGGATCTTTTGGATATGGTTCTGTTAATCCAATCTTGTCAATTAGTGTTTGCCATCTTGGAAGACAGCGCCATTCATGACGCAATAAATATGCAAGAGCCTTTTTGCCCATGGTTGAATATGGAAGATGCATATTTAGATAATCAATATGATCCAGAACTGTTTCATCCTCGCCAACTTCGATCAATCCAGACGAAATCACTTTTTTTTTCCAGGCCTCAAAGGCTTTCCTTATCTGAATGAAATAAAGTAGGTTTGAGTATTGGCCATGAACGATTGGGGTTTCTTTTCCAAACGGCCTGTAAAAATCATAATCATCTTTTATGCTTGTTGATGTAACTTTAGGATCGAATGCTAATAATCTTGGTGAATCATTTAGTAACATGGATATAGCTCCTGCTCCTTGTGTTGCTTCCCCAGATGAACCTAAATCATATTTTGCGATGTCTGACACTACAACTATTGCATATTTTCCTTCAGCCTCACCAGCTCTTATCCAGTTTGTGTTATCATATAATGCATATGAGCCAGATACGCAAGCAAATTTTGTTTCAATACCGCCACAATGCTCAAATGAGCCAGAACCATAGATCTGTTCTAGCATTCCGATTACATACGAATTCATCGCTTTTGATTCATCGAATGCTGATTCTGTGGAAACATATAGCCTACCGATGTCTTCAGGTGATAGCTTGTTTTTCTGCATAATTTTTAGACAAGCATTAGCTGCAAGACATGCAGGATCCTGGTTGGTATCAACTATTGCCATCTTAGAGATGCCGAGGCCTTTTTCTAGCTTAGCGGGGTCTATTCCTCGAGCTTTTGCCAAATCAGATGCAGCTACATAGAGTCTAGGTATGTATACTGCCATATCGTCAATTCCAGCTACCATGAGCTAGCCTTCGAGAATGGTCATATAAGGTTATTGAGTTAATTTTAACACATAGAAGGAAAAATATGCAATTTTTTTAATAACTTTTTAGTGTATTTAGCCAAATCCTTTACTTTTCTAGCTCTGAATCAAAAATACTTTCAAATACACTATATGGTTGTGCCCCAGGGATCTTTGTAATTTGATTATCAACCCCTATTACGAAAAAGCCAGGCGTGCCTGTAAGTCCTAGGGTTTTAGCATCCTCAACACTAGCAGCGATTAATGGTTTATGAATTTCACTCTTCATACATTCTGAGAATTCATTAATATCTAATCCAACATTCTGAGCAAATCGATGAAGATTCTCAGAACTTGCCCATCCATTATTTTCTCCTGTCCAATTATTGTACAAAATATCATGATATTTCCAAAACTTTCCTTGATCATCTGCACAATGAGCCGCATGAGCAGCAGTTACAGAATCAGGACCGATGATTGTAAAATCTTTAAAGATGATTTTTACTTTACCATTTTCAACATAGTTTGATAAGATATCTTGCTCTGTGGTGTGAAAGAATTTGTTGCAAAAAAAGCACTGGTAATCTCCAAATTCAACCAATGTTATAGGAGCTGCAGGATCACCAAGATATGGTGAACCATTTTCTATAAGGACAGACGCATGTATTTTTTGTGGCTCTTGTTTTATGCTTTCAGCTTGTTCTAAAATTGTTTCTTGTTTTTGGCTATCAATTTGAATAAATGTTAGTTGCTTTTCTTCGGACATAATATTAAATGCAAAAAATGCAGCTATGATAGCTACAACTGCAACTCCTGCACCAATTCCAAGTGATGTACCTTGTAATTTCATTGTTCAGTTGATTTATGAATGAAATTTATCCTTTTGTAATTTTCAAAGCAACATTATTTTCAATTAAATCTAACAAAATGGTCTAATTTGACATTTATTTCTCAAAAGTCCTAACGAATTCATTGACAAGGAGTAAAAATAGATTGCCCTCCTCTCATGCGTAAAAAATAATCATAATCCACATTATAATATTGAGTTTGTTTGTTGGAATAGAAAAGAGAAGAATTATTCCTTGAAATTTAACTTCTTTTTAGACTCTCCTTTCTTTATCATCCACCAACGAAAGTAAACGAAAAGAGAAATGCCTATAATAATTCCTGCAATAAGCAAGTATTGATCGGTGTGATCCTGAAAAATACATTGCTGAATTTGATTGTACAGTTCGTAATACTCTAATAGTTTGAGATCATTGTAACTGTTCATATTATGTTCGTTAAGAAAATTGATTCGTTCTTGGATTTGCTTTTGTAATGTCTCAAGATTTTCATTATCTTTACCGGTACAATCAAATCCAAGTTGAAGGAAAATTTTTCCCAGATTAATCAAGATTTACTAGATTTACAATTTTCTTAACATTTAGTATTATTGGTGCCATAGGTAACAATACGAAAGTTTTGCGGTTATTCTAGTAACCCAAGTAAACAAAACAAAGGCAATATTATAGTAATATGTCTAATTTCGTTACTTAATTTTCGCCACATATCTAAATAAATGTCCTGCCTGAAATGAAATCATGAAGAAGGTCTTTGTAAATGGTTATGGTGTTATTGGTAGCAGAATCACTTCTTTTATCAAAGACGATCCAGAGATTCAAGTTATTGGTGTAGGAAAATATTCTCCGGATGAAAAAGTGAATGTTGCGATTTCTCGTGGTTTAGATGTTTTTGTTCCAGAAAAAAAATTAGACACTTTTAGAAATTTTAAAATTGTTGGCAGCATAGAATCTGCATTAAATGATTGTGATTTAGTTATTGATGCCGCTCCAAGCGGCAATGGTTATATAAACAAAAAAAATCTCTACGAACCAAAAAAGCTTATGGCAATTTATCAGGGAGGTGAAACAATCTATGGAGAAAAGGCAGTTTCCGACTTGCTTTTTAATTCTAGAGTGAATTACACTAAGGCGTTTGGAAAAAAACACGTTATGCAAGGAAGCTGTAATGTTACTGGAATTGGACGAATTCTTCAGCCTCTTCGTGAAAAATATGGTGACAGATTAGTAAGATTTGATGTTATTCTAGTTCGAAGATGGGCTGACATTGAACAAACAAACATAGATCTTAAAGACACCATTGAATGGAGTGAAAATCCGCATCATGCTGACGATGTAAAAAGCTATCTTGGCAAAGAGACCCCACTTTTTTTGCGTGCAATTAAAGTTCCAACAAGACAGATGCACTTGCACATAGTTGACATTAGATTCAAAGATAAGGCACCAAAACCTTCTGAAATTTTAGAAATTTTCAAGAATGAATATGGGGTGGTCACCTTGTGGACCGCAAAAGGCACCAAAGAGGTTAGAGACTTTGCTAATACAATGAATTTCAGTTTTACAGATACAAACATGGTTCATATTCATGCAAACATGATTGAATCCATAGAAGACACAGTCAAATTGATGTACTCTGATGATCAAACAG
>Ga0114948_10000466_pt1 | contig 15989 bp, 9 predicted proteins | sample CR04metaG_FD_83877 | JGI IMG/M metagenome (GOLD analysis project Ga0114948, IMG submission 83877) | Deep subsurface microbial communities from Mariana Trench to uncover new lineages of life (NeLLi) - CR04 metaG | ecosystem: Environmental > Aquatic > Marine > Ocean trench > Sediment | place...
ATGTGTGGTGGTGATTCCTCACGTCATCAAGGCTGCCTTCGGTTTCGGGGGTCGGCACGGGAAAGGAATTGCCAGTTGCAAGGGAAAGAAGGGGAAATGGAGTCCACTCTCTTTTGTCAAATTGACCGGAGGAAGCTTTGGGTTTCAAATTGGTGCCCAGTCCTCGGATATGGTGTTGTTTCTAATGACCGACAAGAGCATACAGGGTCTGTTGGGGAGTAAGTTCACCTTGGGTGCAGATGCCAGTGTGGCCGCCGGACCCGTAGGAAGAAGCGTAGCAGCGGATACAGACATTACCTTGCGGGCGGAGATATACTCCTACGCCAGGTCCAAAGGTCTCTTTGCCGGAATTTCACTGGAAGGCGCCAGCCTGAGAGCGGATAGTACTGCCATCAAGAAGTTCTATGGCCAGGAACTCGAACCCAAAGCCATTCTCATCGACCACAAGGTGCCCAAAATCCCTTACATCGCTCGGGAATTCACGAAAGTCCTACCCTAAGCGTCACTTCGTGACGCCGTGCGTTTGTGCTTTCGTGCTGGCGCACTTCGTGCGCAAGTGCAGTTGTGAATTCGTGCCGTGGTAAAACGATAGCCTTCCTGATTGATTCTTCTCTGAAAATAGTTCCTAAGGTGTTTCTTGGTTTGTTGTCAAGAAACCCTGCGCTTCGCGATGATCCTGTCTTTCTTCTCCCTGCTTGTCGGGCACTGATGCCCGACAGCACAACAGCACCACAGCACGACCGCACGATGTTACGAGTGCTTGTCCGCAAGCACGGCATGGGCGGCGGCTAGGCGGGCAATGGGGACTCGAAAGGGAGAGCAGGAAACGTAATCGAAGCCCAGTTGGTGGCACAGGGCAATACTTGCCGGGTCTCCCCCATGCTCACCGCAAATGCCGATCTCCAGGTCGGGATGATCCTGACGACCCAGTTTAACGGCCATTTCCATCAATTTTCCCAGTCCAACACGATCGATGGTGGTAAAGGGGTTCTCGGGCAGGATTCCCTCCTGTAGGTAATGAATCAGGAAGCCTGACTCGGCGTCATCACGGGAGATGCCGAAAACGGTCTGAGTCAGATCATTGGTGCCAAAGGAGAAGAATTCCGCATACTCGGCCATTTCATCGGCCGTAAGGGCCGCCCGCGGCGTCTCGATCATGGTGCCGAACTTGTACTGGATCTCAATGCCCTCTTGTACCATCACCTCTTGAGCCGTACTTTCCAGTTCCCGTTGTTGGACTTTCAACTCGTTCACGTGAGAAGTCAGAGGAATCATGACCTCCGGTTGGACGTCGATTCCTGCCTTGGCGCATTTGCAGGCAGCTTCAAAGATGGCCCGAACCTGCATCTTGGTGAGTTCAGGGATCAGGATGCCCAGGCGAACGCCGCGCGTTCCCAGCATGGGGTTCACTTCCCGAAGGGCCTTCACTCTTTCCAGGTAGGTGGATTTTTCATCAATCTGACTTTGGATCGAGTCTTTTTCCCCGGGTGCCTTCAGAGTGTAGAGCTGGATCTTCAAATCCGCCAGGTCCTCAATCAACTCATCGTAGGAGGGCAAAAATTCGTGCAACGGCGGGTCCAACAGGCGGATCACGACGGGTAGCCCGTCCATGGCCTTGAACAGTCCTTCAAAGTCCTCCCGTTGCAGGGGCAGGAGACTGTCGATGGCCTCCTTTTGTTCCGCTTTGTCCTTGGTCATGATCATCCGCTGGACGATGGGCAGGCGATGGGACTCAAAAAACATATGCTCGGTTCGGCACAGGCCAATCCCCTGGGCTCCGTATTTGCGGGCCCGCTCGGCGTCACGGGGGTAATCCGCATTGGTCCAGACCTGAAGTGTGCGAATTTCGTCTGCCCACTCCAAAATCTTCAGCAGATAGGGATTGCTAAAGTCGGGAATCTCCGTAGATAGCTGGTCCAGGAACACTTCACCCGAGGCCCCGTCCAGTGAAATCCAATCTCCTTCTTGAATCAAAAAATCACCGACTTGCATTTTTCGGGCTTCCAGGTCGATCTCCAGTTCGATCACGCCCACTACGGCGGGTGTGCCAAACTGACGTGCCACCAAGGCAGCGTGACTGGTCCGGCCGCCCCGGCTGGTGAGGATACCTTTGGAGGCCAGCATCCCGTGCACATCATCGGGCTTGGTTTCGGGCCGCACCATGATGACATCCTTGCCCTCCTGGGTCGCCCAACGTTCGGCGGTATCCGCGTCGAAAGCGACGACGCCCACGGCTGCTCCTGGGGAGACATTGAGACCTGTGGCAATGAGCTGGCTCGTTTCGCGGGCAGCCGGGTCGAACTGAGGGTGCAAAAAGGTGTCGACCTGGGAGGGCTGCACCCGCTTAACCGCCTCTTCCTTACTGATCAGTCCTTCCTCGACCATGTCCACGGCAATGCGCACCTCGGCCTGGGCGGTGCGTTTACCGTCCCGGGTCTGGAGAAGCCACAGCTTGCCCTTTTCAATGGTGAACTCCATGTCCTGCATGTTGCGGTAGTGATTCTCCAGTTGCCGCGAGATGGCCTCAAACTCGGCATAAGCGTTCGGCATCAGCCTTTTTAGCTCACTCAGCGGCTCGGTCTGACGAATTCCAGCCACCACGTCCTCACCCTGGGCATTGATCAGAAAGTCTCCCTCCAGTTCCGGCTCTCCGGTAGAAGCGTTGCGAGACATGGCCACCCCCGTCGCGCAGTCGGCCCCCATGTTTCCGAAGACCATGGTTTGGATAGTCACGGCTGTCCCCAGGTCATCGGGAATGCCGGCTGCTTTGCGATAGTCGATGGCTCTTTTGCCCCTCCAGGACCGAAAGACCGCCTCGGTGGCCAGTTTCAACTGCTGATAAGGATCAACGGGGAACTCTTTACCTGTTTGAGTCTGAATAATGTCCTTGAACTCTTTCGTTGTAGCGATCCAATCTCGCGCGGAAAGTTCGGCATCGCTACGGACTCCGGCACCTTCTCGCCGTTCGGTGATAACACTTTCAAAAGACTCATCCGGCACGTCCCATACCACGCTGCCAAACATCTGAACCAACCTTCGATAGGAGTCGTAGACAAAGCGCTCGTCGCCCCCTCGCTTGACCCACGCCTGGGCCACCTCATCGTTCAAGCCGATATTGAGAACGGTGTCCATCATGCCGGGCATGGAGAACTTGGCACCCGAGCGGCAGGAAACCAGCAGGGGATTGGCGGAATCAGTAAATTTTTTCCCGGTGGCCTCTTCGACGTCAGCGATGGCGGCCAGTTGTTGCTTCCACACTTCATCGGGGAAAACATTCCCAGAGAGGTAGAGGTTACAGGCCTCTGTGGTGACGGTAAAACCAGGACAGACCGGGATTCCCAGTCGGGTCATATCAGCCAGGTTGGCACCTTTACCACCCAGTAATCCCCGCACTTTGTCCCAGTCACCGCCCACCTTTTTCTCCGCCTCCTCCACTTGGTTAAAGCGATAGACGTAGCGGGTGCCCTTGTGCGAGGATTTTCGGGAGGATGCCCGCTGTTGGGTGGAAATTTTCATAAGATTATGTTCCCACCAGTTCTTCAGGTGCGACACGAGAAACGGTTCGCTTGGAAACGAATTCAGAGTCGGTGGCCGTGATCCGGGCCAGAGTCTGAGCCAGAGGATAGGATTGCTCGACTTTTGAACTGCCCACTCCCACCGGGATAAAGTTGCCTCCCTGCGCATCCCAGATGGCTTTGTTGAGCTCATAAGCACGATCTCGTGCTGTTTCATAGATGGGATCGGCGAACTCGTCGTGGAATCCTCTGATTTCGCCGGAAGTATCCATCGTGATCCAGGCGGCTACCGCCACGGCACGGCTATTAATGGTGGCAATGGCATCCTGGAAGCCTAACGGTGTCGGGAACATGAAGTGTGAACCCCGGCCGTCGCCTTGAGTCAGATAGAAACGGTCGCGCATGAAAAGGTTCAAGGCTTGCGCCAGCGGCTCCACGGCCAGCAAGACCGGATCATCCTTGCCCCGGTACTCTCCGCCCGTAATAACGGACAGCTTCTCTGTTGAGGCGGCCAGCAAGATCTCTTCCAAAGATTCTTGAGTACGTGCAGGGTCCCATTTTTCGGAGGTTCTACTCCAAATGCGTTTGACGTTGAACCTTTCAATAGCTCCCAGGAGATTTTGAATACTCAGTGTCTCGGATTCCAGATCCAGAAAACCTCGTTTATGGTGCTCCACATCCCAGATTTCTATGACGACTCCCTTGCCGCCTGTTTTCTCAATATGTCTCCTCAGACTTCCGTCCTTGTGCGCGTGGTTAAGGCTCCACCAGATGGGCAGATTGAAGGCGGATGGACCGGTTTTGTCCATCGCCAGCAGCCCGATTCGACCGGCTCCCATCAGGGGTAGCTCTGCGAAACCTGGACCCTGTCCGGAGACGTTTCCGGAAAAAACCTCAAGGGGCTTGTGCCCTTTTCCTTTGCCGCCCTTCCATTCTCGATAGGCTTCTTTCAATCGATCGACCTGACGGCGCTCCGCCACTGGGAGTGCTTCTTCCAAGAGTTCCATGAAACTATCGGTGAGATTGGCGAGTTCTTCGGTCGTACTTCCGGCCGATGCCTCTCCTACCAGATCCTGCCCCAGCCCGTACCACTTGTAACCCAGGATCTCAGCCACCCAGACCTGGCGGAAGAAAGTACGATAGGCAAAAAGATGGATCTCGTTGTTGTCGACTCCTTTGGAGTGACTCATGAGGAGGTGACCATCATCCCCCACCTCGATGAGTTCTGAGGTGCCATGGATCAACTTCAGGGCCTTGGCCTCCTGAAGGCTGGCTTCAGCAACGGAACGAAAGTGGTTGGGCGGGCTGGTGTGGCCGACTTTGCCGCCACTGTCCGCTTTAATATCAGAAAGGGTAAAGGAGGCGCGTTGGTTGGTTGCTTCCAGCAGTCCATCCGGCTCCGGGATGGTTTCAAAGCGTCCCTTCAGCCGTTCCATCTCCCCTACCGCGCATTCTCCAGCCGCTCCGGGATTCAAGTAAGGTTCGAATCGCTCATGGCTCACCATGTGTTTGATGAGTCTTGTGGCCTCCCGCTGTACGCGGGAGGTTTCCGCTCTGTTTTGGGCAAAAACGTCCACCACGTCTTTTTCACTCGGAATACGACCGTGGTCATAGGATTGATAGGCATAGGCCACAACTCGTGCGGCCCCGGGCGAGGAGGAGAGGGTGCGGGCTTCCTGGAAGGAAGCGGGCATCAACCCCACTCGGTAGTGTCCGTTCTCGCCACCTGGTGCGAAGAAAAACTCTCCGGTTGCCTGAGTGAATTCGCCAATAGCTGGCAGCCCCGATTGAGATCGTCCAATCAGCACCGGGTCCACACTGCCCGACACGGCGGCGGCCGGTTCCTCGGAGAGCTTACCCTCTCCGAATTTGCCCCGGACCGCGAAAACGCGACTCAAACGCCACTCATCAGCATCGGCGATCAGAGCGATCATTTCATTCACGTAGCCCGGTGCGAATTCAAAGGTCCGCACCTCGGGCTTGTTGGTTTTCAGGTCTTCAATGGATTCAACGATGGCCAGGAAGTCATTTCCTTCGATACGGCGTCCGGAACCCTTATCAGGATTAAAAAATAGGTTAAAGAGTCCCCGATTAAAAAATCCCCAACTGGCATTGATGGCCTTGGCCACGAAGATGGGTTCTGCTCCTCGTTCCGTGTACGGGAAGTTCAAGCTGCGAAGATTCAGGGCCGTGGCCTGGTTGTGGGGAGGAAGGCTGGAGATTTTCTCCGCCTCGGCAGAGCCCAGCCCCATGGCCTGAGCTTCTTCCAGAGCCTTGAGTCCCGCCGCCAGGGCCGCCTGGCCTGACAGGGTGAGGGAATCGGTTTGCTGAAGATCTCCGTTGTAGGTGGACAGGTGCATATGAAGATCTCGACCAAACCCCTGAACGAAAGCTCCCCGCAGTAGCCCTTCCTCAATTTTCTGGTCCAGCACCTCACGAGCTACATCGATAATCTGAGCCGGCAACTCTCCGGCCAGGAAACTTCCCAAATCAAGAGAAATTATATCGATGTTGGATTGCTCCAAAGAACGGTCTTTCATTCTATAGCCTCCCTGGGAAAGTCAAATCATAACATGGTGCTATAGTTCGTCTTCATTGTAAATGTGGAGCGCTCAATTTTGTGCATTCCTGGTCTTCCCGGACTATGCATGAGTTCTCTACTGCAGCGACGAGATCATTCGCGCCGGCGTGCGGCACCCGCCCGTGTGAGCCGCAGCGGGTGCTCCCGGCCTCCTTAGTGCCTCGTTTCATAGATAGGATGGTGTTTGTGGCGAGCGCGACGGCGTCGAGTTCGCGAAGCGATGACGACGCGATGCCAATGTGTATCGCGGAGGAGGAGCGACAAAGAAATTGATGCCGTCCCGCCGCCACCCTTCGGGCTGATGAGGGTTGCGGGCGACCTCTGTGTCGCGCTGGTCGTTGTCGATGTCCCTGCATCGCCTTCTCCTTGCTCCTTGATCTCCCTTCGCAAGCCCCGCGAACGTCACCCTATCTATGAAGCGAGACACTGAACGTACCGTACAGTAGGTTTGCGGCGGTTTTTGTCGCGCGTCGCGGAACGCAGTCAGGCCGGCGCTTTCGTCGTTTCGTGACAAGAACCTATGCATAATCCGGGCTAGTGTCGTGACCTCGTGCTAGGATTCTGTCTAGGGAACAGGTAAGATAGCTTGGACAGGGCAACCTCCCATTGACAAAACTGGGCTTTACGGGTAGGTTTGTACCGAGGCAGATGGCCCTAAGGAGCGGCCCGAAGAGGGACTAAAGATGAGAATTCTGAGTATTGCCTACGCTCTCCCCAGTCGGAAAGTTTCCAATGAGAGCCTGATTGAGGAGATCATCGAGAAGAATCGAGGAAATCTCTCTCCTAAAGAACTGGACAGGGTCGAAAACCAAATGAGGAAGTTCTTCAAGATGTCGGGAACCGTGACCCGCTTCCACAGGGGGATTGGAGAACGGGCGCTGGACTTCGCGGTGAAGGCTGGAAAGGCCGCTCTCAAGAAGGCGGGAGTCAAGCCGGAGGAGGTCGATCTGCTCATCTACGCCGGAGTGGCCAGAGGATGGATGGAACCCGCCACCGCTAACCTGTTTCAAAGTGAACTAGGACTGACATCCGCCACCTGCTTTGATGTGATGGATGCCTGCGCCAGCTGGATTCGAAGTTTGGCCATCGCCAAGAGCTTTCTGGCCCAGAAGGCCTATAAGTTGGTCATGATCTTGAACTGCGAGTTTATTTTCCGAGAATACGCGAACTTCGAATTCAAGAGCAGCGACGAAGTGGAGAACGCTTTTTCGGCCTTTACCATCGGCGAGGCCGCAACGGCTACCCTCCTGGCCTCAAACGGCGCTGAGGACGATTCCTTCTTCTCCTTCAAGACCTGGGGAGAAAAGCACGGGTTGTGCAAGATCCCTCTCCCCAATGCGGATGACTTTTCACCTCAAAATGTCTCTGATGGCCTTAAACCCATGTCTTTTTTTACCATGCCTGGAGAATTGCTTTCTTTCACCGTCAGAAAGCTGGTGAGTCATTTCAGAGAAAGTCAGGCCATTGCCAGTAAAGTACATCAAATTGTCATTGGTCATGCCGTCAGTGTGGCCTCCACCTCCAGAGTGATTAAACTGCTGGGTCTCGATCCGAGCAGTGTTTTTGAAACCCATTCCCGATTTGGCAACACCGTAGCGGCATCTCTTCCGCTGGCACTGGCCGTGGCCGAGGCGGAAGGCAAGCTTGTGCGAGGCATGAGGGTATTGCTGCTCATGGGAAGTGCAGGTGTGAGCACGGCTGTAGGTTCCTTTACCTATTAGATTTCTCCCACCACTCATGACTCACAGATGAGCTTTTCTGTGGATCAAGTCAAGCACCTCTACGATTTTCAATCCCACTACCTCAACCGCCGGGGGTATCAATATCATTACCTGGATGAAGGGCAGGGTGCGCCTCTGGTGATGCTTCACGGAAATCCCAGTTGGTCCTTCATGTATCGGGAGCTGGTTCGAGCTTTTCGAGATACCCACCGTACCGTGGTGCCCGATCACATGGGTTGCGGACTTTCCGACAAGCCTCCCAGTGGGGCATATCACTATACGCTGGAGGAGCGGGTCGCTGATCTGGAAGCACTGATGGATGAAAGGGGCATCCACTCCAACATCACCCTGATCATGCACGATTGGGGCGGTGCCATCGGAATGACCTATGCCGCCCGTCACCCCTCCAGGATTGGAAGGCTTATCGTCCTCAACACAGCGGCCTTTCTTCTGCCTCCGGGAAAGTCTCTTCATTGGTCCCTTTCCCTGTGTAGAAACTCCCGGGTGGTCCAGTTCTTCATCCTTAGATTCAACGCCTTTGCGCGAATGGCCGGGTATTGGGGTTGCCGGCAGCCGATGCCCAGAGAGATTCGCCGTGCCTATCGGGCTCCTTATGACTCCTGGCAGAACAGGATCGCCACGCTGCGCTTTGTCCAGGACATTCCCCTTACTTCTACGGATCATTCCTATGGGCTGCTGCAGCAAACCCAGGAAAATCTCTATCGGTTCCGGCAAACACCGATGCTGATTTGCTGGGGAGAACGGGATTTCATCTTCGACGGTGACTTTCTCAGGGAGTGGATCAGGCGTTTTCCCAAGGCCCAGGTCCATCGGTTTCCAGGGGCGGGACACTATGTTTTGGAAGAACTGCCCGCGACTATCGTCCCGTTGATCCGCGATTTTCTGGCAACTCACTCATGAGCAGCCCCACCAATTTCGCCGCCCATCTTTCTATCCTGTCCACCCAGCGGCCCTCCCAGCCGGCTCTTCTCTCCCGGCACGGCGTTCTCACCTTTCGTGAACTGGAGGAAAGGAGCAACTGTTGTGCGCAAGGGCTCAAAGAGATCGGAATTCAACGGGGTACGCGCACCGTGTTGATGGTCACTCCAGGTGTCGAGTTTCTGGTTTTGAGCTTTGCCCTCATCAAAATCAATGCGGTGCTTGTTTTGGTGGATCCCGGCATGGGATGGCAGAACCTCAAGAAGAGTTTGGAACAGGCAAAGCCTGAAGCGTTTGTGGGTACCCCTTTGGCCCAGATGGCCCGCATCTTTTTTGGGTGGGGCCGAGGCAGCGTGAAGACTTTTCTTACCGTGGGGAGATTCCGACCCTGCAGCGGGTATTCCTTCACTCAGGTGATGCATTTGGGTGCTGGTGGCGGGGAATTTGCTGCTGAGCCTTCAGAAAGTGATGATCTGGCTGCCATTGTGTTTACCTCAGGCAGCACCGGCAGACCGAAAGGAGTCGTTTATACCCATGGGATGTTCTCCTCCCAGGCGGCCCTTATGCGAGATTCCTTCCAGATCGAAGCCGGTGAGGTGGACCTGGCTACTTTTCCGCTCTTTGCCCTTTTCGATCCGGCGCTACAGATGACCACGGTGTTCCCCGAGATGGATTTTACCCGACCAGGTCAAGTCGATCCCTTGAAGATCATTTCTCCTATCCAGGAATATAAAGTCACCCATATGTTTGGGTCCCCGGCTCTACTGGACCGAGTTTCTCGTTACGGAAAAGGTCGGGGAATCAAGCTCCCCACACTGCGGCGCGTTCTCTCGGCCGGGGCGCCGGTGCCGGCCAAGGTTCTTGAGCGCTTCGCCACTTTGCTGGATCCGGATGCGGAGATTCACACTCCCTATGGAGCTACGGAAGCGTTGCCGGTGTGCTCGATCACGAGTCGTGAGTTATCCAGCCAGGTCGACAACCGACCCGGCCGGGGGGTTTGTGTCGGGCCTCCCCTTGCGGGAATCCATTTGGCTGTCATTAGAATCGATGACGGACCCATCCCTCTCTGGTCCGAGGACCTTCGGGTGCCGGCGGGTGAAATCGGGGAACTGGTGGTGTGGGGCCCGAATGTTTCCACCGAGTATTTCGGCATACCGGAGGCCAATGACCTGGCCAAAATTCAGAGCCCCGAAGGAATTCGCCACCGGATGGGTGACCTGGGCTATAGGGACGAGGAGGGCCGAGTCTGGTTCTGTGGCCGCAAGTCCCAGCGGGTGATTACTCCACAGGGAACGCTGTTTACGGTAGCCTGTGAAGGCATTTTCAATGAGCACCCAAAGGTTTATCGAAGCGCGCTAGTGGGGGTGGGAGAGCCGCCCCAACAGAAACCCGTGCTGTGTGTGGAATTGGAAAATGATGGGAAGAAAAAAGACAAAGGATCACCACAGCTCAGGAACGAGATTTTGGAACTGGGGGCCCACGATGCCCAGACCAAGCAAATCCGGACACTCCTGTTTCATCCCTCCTTCCCGGTTGATGTGAGGCACAACGCCAAGATTTTTCGCGAGCAACTGGCTCGTTGGGCTAGCAAGAAGGTTTCATGAAAGCACTGGTGACGGGTGGAGGTGGCTTTCTGGGGGGAGTCATCGTGCAGCAATTGCTCGAGCAGGGCTACGCAGTGCGGAGTTTCTCCCGGGGAAGCTACCCTCTGCTTGAGGCCCTGGGTGTGGAGATCTCTCGAGGAAATCTGGCTGAGGCGGAAGCCGTCCAGGAAGCCTGCCAGGATTGTCAGATTGTTTTTCATGTCGCGGCCAAAGCGGGAATCTGGGGGAATAAGGATGCCTACTATCGGACGAACGTCACCGGTACGGATAACGTCATCTCCGCCTGCAGGGCTTTGGGGATTTCACGGTTGGTCTATACCAGTACGCCGAGTGTGGTCTTTGACGGACGGAACCTGGACGGAGTGGATGAGCGGGTACCCTATGCTTCCGACTACAAGTCGGCTTACCCGGCCACCAAGGCTACTGCCGAACGGATGATTCTGGCTGCCAATGATGAACGGCTGGCCACCGTAGCACTGCGGCCCCATCTCATCTGGGGGCCTGGGGATACCCATCTGGTTCCAGGCATCCTGGCGCGAGGACGGGCCGGCAGGCTGCGCAGAATCGGGAAGGTCTCCAATCTGGTCGACTTTACCTATGTTGAGGATGCAGCCCAGGCCCATCTTTTAGCGGCTGCTCGCCTTTCACCCGGTTCACCGATTGCGGGAAGGGTATTTTTCATTTCACAGGATGAGCCGGTTCCTCTTTGGGACTTTGTCAATCGTATCCTGGAGGCAGCCGGCCTTCCCCCTGTGACCGGGACGGTCTCTCCCCGTTTGGCCTATGCGGTCGGCTGGCTGTGCGAGGTCCTCTATGGGAGACTGGGACTCAAGGGCGAGCCTCCCATGACACGCTTTCTGGCCGAGGAACTGGCCACCAGCCACTGGTTTGACATCAGTGCTGCCCGGCAGGAACTGAGTTACCAACCCAAGGTCAGCGTCGAAGAGGGGCTCGAACGGCTCAAAGCCTGGCTGGATGCCGAGGGTCAGTCCTAATCCAAATAGGAAGTACGGGCCGGATATCGATAATATTCTACTTTTTGATCGGGATCCTGATTGGGATTAACGTAGACCAGCTTGCCGCCCGTGATGGTCATGAGCACCGGAATGTCTTTGATCTCCATGGGATCAACGGTCAAAAGATTTTTGCCCAGGACGACCAGGTCAGCAAACTTCCCAGCCTCAATGGAACCCTTCACATCATCTTCAAAGAAGGTCCAGGCTGAGGTGATGGTCACAGCTCGAATGGCCTCCTCCAGAGTCAACCTCTCCTTCGGCTGATACACCTTCTTTGATTTACGTACCCGGTTGACCGCCTCCCAGATGGTAAAGAGCGGACCGACCGGGGCCTGGTCGCTGCTTAAGATCACCGGGATGCCGGCATCTCGATAGGTGGCCACCGGCCTGGAACCCAGATGGGGCCGGCTGGGATCGACACTCTCCGTGTCCTCAGCGTCATCGGGCAGGTGGTAGATGCGGTTCACCTGCAGATCAGCAATAATGCCCAACCGTTTCATGGTATCGATATTCTCCTGGGTTGGGTAAGGGATATGGGTGAAGACATGCCGGGCATCTTCTCGAGGATAGAGCCGGTAGGCTTCTTCCAGAGCCGCGCTCACATAGTCGAAAGTCTCTGGAGTGGTGATGTGCACATAGAGTTGCCATCCCGCTTTGTGGCCCTCGATGAGGACCTTTGTTCCTTTTTCCTCCGGTACAATGTAGTGCTTGGCGCCGGGGTAAAACTTATCCATGCTCAGCTTGAAGGTACCCACCCGGAAGAAATCGTTCTTAAAGGGTGGTTCAAAGAGAAGACCTCGGATCAGTTCAAGACACGCTTCAGTGGAGAGGGCCCGAACAGGAATTCGGATCATTAAATTGACCCGAGCAGGCAAGCCTTCCTTGCGATTGGCCACCCGTTGAAAGGCGTGTTGAATGGGTTGATTGTTGCTGGCCATGGCCGGATCCGAAAAGCTGGTGATCCCATAGGGGATAACATCGGCCTCAAGGGATCGAGCAATATTCTCCTCTAGAATGTCTGTCGACCAGACTCCTAACGGCTCCCGCAGCAAATGGGCAGCAGAACGTCCCTTCATGACTCCCGTGGGGTTTCCCCTTCCATCAATCTCAAACTCACCCATCAACCCACTTTTGTAAGGCTGGGGAGTCCGCCGATTGATGTTGGCCTGGGCCAGGCCAAGGCTGTTGGTGACGTACACGCCATCGGCCGCGAAGGTCACAATGACCGGGTTGTCGGGAGAAACCGGGTCCAAGTCATTCTTGTTGGGCCAGCGCTTTTCCTTAATTTGAATGGTCATGCCCGGGCCAAAGGGAATCCACACCAGCTCGCCGGGCGAGGCTGCTTCCACCTCTCGACGGACAATGTCCACAATCTCACCAATGGAACCAGCCTCACCCAGTTCCCGGATGGCAGGATTGGGAGCCTCCCCAACCGGCCAGGCCAGGTGAAGATGAGAGTCATTGAAGCCGGGTAAAACGGTTTTCCCTTCAAGATCCATTCTCTCGGTACTGGAACCGGCCAGGGCCAGAACCTCACTATTTGATCCCACCGCAACGATGAGCCCATCTTTGATGGCCACCGCCTCAGCAATGGAAAAGTCCTCATCCACGGTGACGATCGTTCCGTTGTGCAGTACCCTATCGGGCGCCAAAACATCGGGCACATTCGATGAACAGCTGCTCAATACGAAAAGGCCCAGAAGGACGAATAAACGGCTGACCGTTACTTGTGCAAATTTCATGACTCCTCCCCCACAATCAATAACTCACCCGGCACCAGAGCGACCTACCAACCCTCTGAGACTCTTCAAAACAGAATCTTGAGAGCCAGCTGAATCTGCCGCGAGGTTGTGGTGGTTTGGGTGATGATGCCTGAGCTGGGATACTCACTCTCACGTTCAGCAAAGCATAGCACAACCCCAAAAGTGAAAAAACCACTTTTAGTGACAAGGAATATGGAATTTTCCACAACGGAAGTCGGTCTGCTGGGTTCTCGTTAAGGGAGCAAGTTATTCTTGAAACAAAGGGTTATGAGCCGCGTAGGTGAAAAAGGGATAGGTTCCCATAGATCCAGGGAGGTTCAACATGTTAGTCATCGTGAAAAAAATGCTTCTGTTTTTGACTGTGGCAGTCTTTGTGAATCTGGCTTTAGCTATTCCGGCCCAGGAAGCTGAGCCAACAGACTTTTCCGGTACCTGGAAGTTGAACCCGGAGAACAGTGATGCCATGCCTGGGATGGGCCGCGGCGGCATGGGCGGAGGCCGTAGAGGCGGAGGCGGCAGAGGAGGAGGCGAGGGCAGCCAGAGGCGAGAGATGACCATGGTCGTTTCTCAGGAGGGCAATGTGGTCAAAATTGCTCGAGAAGGGGGACCGCAGGGTGGGCAGATGGAAATGGCCCTCATACCGGGCGAAGGTCCTCAGGAAGTCTCTATAGGAGGCGGAACCGCCACCGTTCAAGCATGGTGGGAAGGAAGGGAACTAGTGGTTCAGCAAATCCAGGAACGCCAAACCCCCCGTGGCAGCATGACCATCGAACAACAGCAAATCTGGTCACTCTCTGAAGATGGGAATACTCTCACTCAGCGGGTCAAACTGAAAACGCCCAGAGGCGATTTTGATATGAATCTAGTCTTTGACCGGCAATAACCTGTAACGGCTGCCCGCAGGTATCTTGTGTAGGGGCGCACAGCCGTGCGCCCCTACGAAAAAAGATTCAGATAATTCTTTCTTCAGGAATGGTCATTTCCTCGTCACACTCCGGGCCGCGTCGCAGCGAGGGTCTTTCCTTTGTCTTCCAGCTGTCCTTCTCCTGGGCCTTGCTGAGCCGCTCTTTGATTTGACGAAAAGCCGTGGAGTCGATAATGAGATCTCTCTTGGGAGGCAGATACTCGATTTCGCTAAAGGTACTCACGATGCGCTCGAAGAAGGGGGGATGTGTTCTAAAGAAGCTGGCTGATTGGACATAGCCCTTTTCGCTGGCCATCTTATCGAAAAAACTGACAAATCCTTTCGGATCGTAGCCGGCGTTCCAGGCGTATTGGGCCCCCAGCTGATCCGCTTCCTCCTCATAGTCGCGGCTCACTCCCAGCAGGGTCAGATTCAAGACCATACCCAGACCGAAAAAGCCGTACTGCAAGGCGTAATAGGCCCCAACTCCAACCACACCTCCGGTAAAAATCATGGCCGCTACCTGTGCAGCCTGGAAGAAGATGTTGGCGATGGTGGCCTTTTTCATCAGCCGGGCTCCATGGCGCGCTGTCACATGAGCAATCTCATGGGCAATGACGCCTGCCAACTCAGATTCCGTCTCCGCTTTGGCAATCAGGCCGGTATTCACGAACAGGAAGCCGCCGGGCATGGCGAATGCATTGATCTCGTCACTGTCCAGTACCGTCAGACGCAGAGGAACCTGCAGATCGGAATGGTCGGCAATTCTCTTAGCCAACTGGCTGACGTAAGCAGTCAACTCCTCATCCTCCAGCTCGGGGGGCATCATCCTGGACGCTCGCATCTCGCGAATTGCTTCTTCGCCTGTTTTGATGTCCTTTTCCTGTCCCTCCTTCAGCACTCGGATGCCGATGTCCTCCACATCCCCAAACCGGCGTTGGCGAGCCTCTCCTGACTCCAAAGCCAATAGGATCTCTGCCTTTTGGGCGGGCCACTTCTCGATAAGATCCACCTTGGCTTGTTTGTTGTCATAGATAACGGGAAGCCCGTGTTCACGCTCTGCCTTTTTGGCGTTCTGGGCTTGTTCAAGGGGGAGGATCTGGCAATGGAGCTCACTCCTTTTCAGCGTCATTTCCGAGGTGTCCCGGGACCTGTTCTTGTTGAGCTCATCCAGCTGCTTTCGCAATTCCTTGACCTGCTGCTTCAACTTCTTTTCTTCCCGCTCCAGCCTCTTCTTTTCCGCTTTTTCTTCCTTTTTGAGGTCCTTCCGGAACGCATCCAGTTCTTTTTTGGAGAATTGCAACTCCTCTGCCTGTTCGAGAAGGACCAGATAAGGCTCCTGGACCAGATCCGTCAAGGGCGGAACAGTCGCCGTATTGGCGGGCCAGGAGGCCCAAAGGTTGGTCCAAACGAGAAGCCCAGAGAGTCCTACAGCGAAAATTTTCCTTCGATTAGAGTTTGTCTCTCGCATCGTCCAATTTCCTCTCTACACTTGAAGGAACTAAAATTAGCCCGTTGGAGAAGAACCGTTCCGACTCCTACGGAAACCTCGCCGAAAGCCTCGGCGCGAATGCCGGTTGGAGTTGAACTCCTCCAGTGCTGTCAACTGTTCGGGTGTCAGGATTAATTGAAATTGTTGGCGGAAACTCTGCCGAGTGGTGCGGATATCCTCGCCCACACTGTGGCCCGAGAGGACGGCGTTTCCAACATCTGTCGGGTCAGGAGCCTGCAATTCCAACAGGGTCCTGAGCTGTTTACGGTATTCTCTTTGTTCCTCCTGAAGGAAGCCAAGGGTTGTCTTCGCTTCTTCTCTCAGCTGGTTAATCTGCTCCAGCTGCCCAGGATCGGTGATTCCCAGATGTTCCAAAACCCTCTTTGGCGGGACCAGGAAACCGCCTGCGCGACCGCCAAAGTCTTGGGCTGCTGCCAGACCAGAACTCAGAAAC
>Ga0114948_10000478_pt1 | contig 15817 bp, 10 predicted proteins | sample CR04metaG_FD_83877 | JGI IMG/M metagenome (GOLD analysis project Ga0114948, IMG submission 83877) | Deep subsurface microbial communities from Mariana Trench to uncover new lineages of life (NeLLi) - CR04 metaG | ecosystem: Environmental > Aquatic > Marine > Ocean trench > Sediment | place...
CAACGAATTGAACGAAGGGTCCTACCAGCAGTGTTTTGCATGCCGCAGAGCGTTATCGGAACAAGACCTGGATTCGCCCCACTTTCGGCAAGGTGTCTGCTGCCCTAAGTGTATCGATGAACACGATGATGTACGTCGGGCAGGATTCAAAGAGCGGCAGAGGCAGGTTCAGTTGGCCGCGGCTCGGGGTACGATGCACGTTGGCCAGCCGCAGGAGTAGCCCATCGAATCGGGATTTCAATGGTCCGGCAAGAGATTTTCGAGATACGGCCACATGGTGTCCAGGAGGATGAGCTGCGCGTCGGCAGTTGGGTGGATACCGTCGCGCTGCATCAGTTCAGGCGTGAGAGCTACTTCCTCGAGGAAGAAAGGCACGAGCGTGATGTCGTGCTCTTCGGCAATTTCGGCAAACATTCCCGTGAACGCCGTCGTGTAGCGCGGGCCATAGTTGGGTGGAATCTGCATGCCGATGAGTAACACCTGACGGCTGTCGACCTTTGCCAACACAACAATCCGGCTCAAATTATCTTTGATGCGCTCGATGGGGTAGCCACGCAGACCGTCGTTTCCACCGAGTTCGATAACGACTACAGCGGGATCGTGAGCGTCGAGAGCCTGTCGCAATCGGGCTAACCCACCACCCGTTGTCTCCCCGCTGACGCTCGCGTTGATTACCGCAATCGGTGCCGCAAGCGTCGTCAACCGTTCATGCAATAGCGCGACCCAACCTGTTTCGCGTTGTATACCGTACGCAGCGCTGATACTGTCGCCTAAGATCATTACCGTGGATCGCGGCGCTTCTATCGTTCGCTGCGCTTGTATCGTTTGCTGCGCAGGATGGGCTAATTTGCTGCCTGGCCCGAGGACGCTCATCCACAAGCACGTAACAACCAGGACCCGTATGAACCGAGCAGTTATTCGTTCTGAGGCCATCGCGAAAGTGGTGCCGACCGTCGAGGGAGAATTGACCATCTTGGATGGCATCGATTTGGAAATCAACGCAGGCGAGACGCTGGCGATTGTCGGCGCCTCCGGTTCTGGCAAAACGACCTTGTTGGGTATCCTGGCGGGTCTGGATCTACCCACCGGTGGCACAGTGTTTCTCAGCGACAACGAGCTTACGAGCATGGATGAGGAACAGCGTGCTCGGGTCCGTGGGGAACATGTAGGGTTCGTGTTCCAGACATTTCAGTTACTGGGGAGCCTTACTGCGCTCGAAAATGTGATGTTGCCGAGAGAGTTGCGCGGGGATACGAATGCGAAGCAAGAAGCCATGGAGCTGCTGATCAAAGTTGGGCTTGGCGAGCGAACAACCCACTATCCCCGGCAACTTTCCGGTGGCGAACAACAGCGAGTTGCGATCGCCCGGGCCTTTGCATGCCAGCCGACCGTATTGTTTGCCGATGAGCCTACTGGCAATCTTGATACGGCGACGGGTCAGAAAATCATCGACCTGATATTCGAGTTGAACGAGGAATTTGCTACAACTCTGATCCTCGTTACTCACGACGAGCGGCTGGCCTCCCGTTGCCAGCGCACGATAGTGTTAGATACCGGGAGAATAGTGTCTTGAACTTTCGGCTGGTAATGCGCATGGCGTGGCGCGATTGGCGGTCCGGGGAGCTCGGCTTGCTGCTCGTTGCCCTGGTGCTTGCCATCGGCACGGTTACGTCAGTTAGCTTGTTTGTCGACCGGTTGCATCAGGCGTTGATCTCCGAATCGGCAAATTTCCTTGCAGCTGACCGTTACATTGGCAGCTCGCGTGAGATTCCGGACGAGTTTCGTGATGCGGCTTCAGCACGTGGGATCATATTCACCGACACGATGCTCTTCCCCTCCATGGTTTTTGCGAGCGACGAGGTCAACCAGCTCGTCAGCGTCAAGGCCGTTGCGCCGGGATATCCACTACGAGGGGTGCTCAAGGTTTCCGATGAACCTTTCACGCCGGGTGATGTGACTATGGCGCTACCTGAGCAAGGGGAGATATGGCTGGACTCACGACTGTTCCCCTCTCTTGGTATTTCGCTTGGTGACACTGTCGAGGTGGGGTTTGCCGAGCTGAAGGTGGTTAAGGTCCTCACGCGGGAGCCGGATCGTGGTGGCTCGTTGTTCGATCTTGGACCACGATTACTAATGCGTATCGAGGATGTACCGGCGACCGAGGTTGTACAGCCCGGCAGCAGGATCTCCTATCGGCTTCTCCTGAAAGGTGACGACGGCGCGCTGGCAGAACTCAAAGATGAGTTGCCGCTATTGCCGAACTTTCGCTGGGTCAGCATTCGGGAAAGTAGTCCGTCAATTGGCTCAGCGCTGAACAGAGCCGAGAGTTTTCTCCTGTTGGGGGGGTTGCTTGGTGTATTGCTGGCCGGTGTTGCCGTGGCGCTGAGTGCTCATCGTTATGCTCAGCGTCACTATGATCATGTTGGGATTCTCAAGACGCTCGGTGCAACAGCTAATCAGATTCTTGGTGGGTACCTCGCGCTGTTGATGGCGGTGGGTGCGGTCTCGGTTGTGCTCGGTCTAGCCGGAGGGGGGGCTTTGCACCTGATCATCGTGGCTCTGCTGGGATCCCTCGTACCCATAGATCTGCCGATGCCGAGTGCACGACCGTTCCTGCTGGGTTCAGCAACGGGGCTCATCTGTGCGTTGGCATTTGCGTTGCCACCTTTGTTGCATCTGAAAAACATTTCGCCGATGCGGGTTATCCGCAGAGATCTGGGCGCGGCCCCGGCTTCGCAGTATTTAAGCTACGGCGCAGCGGCCGCGGGCAGTTTGTTCCTCTTGATCTGGTACAGCGGTAGCCTCTGGTTGACCGCTTGGATGTTGATCTGCACGGGCGGGGCCTTGCTGGTCTTCGGCACGTTGGCGACTTTGTTATTGCGCAGCGGTCGGGTGGTGGGGATGCAGGCGGGTAGCGGATGGCGCCTCGCGCTGGCGGGATTGCAACGCCGTCACCGAGAAAACGTGGCGCAAATACTTATCTTCGGATTAGCCTTCATGCTGTTGCTGATTCTCCTGCTGCTCAGAACGTCGCTCATCGACGAGTGGCGTTCACAGTTGCCGGAGAACGCACCGAATCACTTCGTGCTCAACGTGACACCAGATCAGGTGGATGACCTTTCTGCGATGCTCGCTGAACACAGCGAGCGCCAGGGAGGCATCTATCCGATGGTGCGAGGGCGCGTGATCGAAGCGAACGGGATCGATGCAAAAACCTGGGAGGACGAGCATCGTTCGGTGGAAGGACCAGGACCACGCTTGCGTTCGGAGCGTAATCTCACCTGGGCGAGCAAACTACCGGATGACAATACCGTCGTCGAAGGTAGGTGGTGGGATGAAAACGAAACCGGTGCCCTGGTCTCACTCGAAGATGATTACGCGGAGAGTCTGGGTCTGGGGGTTGGCGATACGCTGCGCTTCGATGTTGCAGGTCAGATCGTGGATGTCGAGATTACCAACTTGCGACGTCTGAACTGGGAGAGTATGCGGCCGAACTTCTTCATTATCTTTTCCCCTGCGGCACTTGATCAAATTCCCGCGACCTACATGACGAGTTTCTTTCTCGCGCCCGAGAAGAAGCGATTTCTCAATACGTTGTTATCCGAATTCCCAACCATAACCGTTATTGAAGTAGATGCCCTCATCGCCCAGGTACAGAGCATCATCGAACGAGTCACGCAAGCAGTCGAGCTGGTTTTGAGCCTGGTTGTTGCTTCCGGATGTCTTGTGTTGATCGCAAGCATCCAGGCCAGTCGTGATACCCGCATGGCCGAACACGCGCTCGTGAGAACCTTGGGAGGCAGTCGCCGGCTCATTGCGGGTTCGTTGGCCGGAGAGTTCGCCGTTCTTGGTTTATTTGCGGGTATCGTCGCGGTGGTCGGCTCGGAGTTCACCGTCGCGATGTTGCAGACCCAAATCTTTGACTTGCCGATGCAAATGCATCCGTGGTTGTGGTTGATCGCGCCTCTGGCGGGGTCGTTGCTGATCCTGGTAGTCGGCCTGTTCAGTACACGATCACTGGTTTCGGCACCGCCGATGCTGGTGCTGCGCGGGTTGAATTAATCTGCAGGTACCTGTTGATTGGCGCCGATTTCTACCACTTCATAACCAATGGTGGGTTGCGCGACGTGAGTTAGCGATGTAAAAACCGCTCCCTTGACAGCCACGGAGTTCCTCGTTGCAGCCTAATCCCGACAATCTCACCGAATTGGACAAAAACCCACAACGCTTGCAGGCCAAACTGCAGAAAAAGCTGCGACGCTTAGTGGGTCGCGCGATCGCCGACTACGGCATGATTGAAGCCGGTGACCGTGTCATGGTGTGCATCTCGGGTGGCAAAGACTCATATGGTCTGCTGGACATCCTGCTGAATTTACAGCGTAGCGCGCCGGTGGACTTCGAACTCATCGCGGTAAATCTCGACCAGAAACATCCCGGCTTCCCAGCCGACGTGTTACCCCGTTACCTGACAGATCTAGGGGTAGCGTTTCACGTGCTCGAGGAAGATACCTACCACGTGGTCCAGGCGCTGACCGCCCCGGGTAAGACGACTTGCCGAGTATGCTCACGATTGAGGCGCGGCATCCTGTACTCCTTCGCCAGAGAGATCGGTGCAAACAAGATCGCCCTCGGTCATCACACAGATGATGTTGTGGAAACGCTGTTTCTCAATATGTTCCATGGTGGACGCCTGAAGTCGATGCCACCTAAGCTGAAGAGCGATGATGGACGTAATATGGTCATTCGACCCCTGTATTACTGCCGCGAGAAAGATCTCGCCAGATTCGCAGCGTTACGCAAATACCCGATCATTCCCTGCAATCTGTGTGGCAGCCAGGCGAATCAACAACGCCAGGTCATCAAAGAAATGCTCAAGGGCTGGGATCAGTTGGCTCCAGGTCGCGTCGAGAGCATTGCGCGTAGCCTCCGCTATGTAGTGCCTGCACATCTCGCGGACGCTGAGCTGTTCGATTTTATGGGGCTTGCTGTCAACCCCGATGAACTAATGCTGCACGAACTTGCCGATTAACTTTGCTCGCTGAGATCCGAGGCGCGGAATCGCACCTCATCGCTGGCGAGCTCTGCCGCAGATTCCAACACTTCCGTGAGCGCAATTTCGAAACTCCGCACCAGACCACGTAGGCTGTCCTGCTTGCCTTGCGCCAGGGCAAGTTCAAGTGTTTTCGAGGCATCCTTCAGCCGCTGGGCGCCGAAGCTGCCTGCCACACCGTGCAGGTTATGGGTCAGGCGTTCGGCTTCCTCGTACCGCTCTGCACTCAAGAATTCGCGAATCTTGGCACCCGCGTCGCCATAATAGTGACCGAAATCACCCATGAGCTTGATCATCAGCGGGATATTTCCGTTGTGGCCGAGAATGGCTTCGCCAATGTCGATCCCGGGCAACCGCTGGAGCGGAAAATCTTCCAGAATCGATTCGACATCTGTTTTTTCGGCTTGATCGGAGGCACGCCGTTTCAGATCCTCGTGTCCCTCGGGCAAGAGGTGGGCCAGCTCGCCGAATAGTTCGTCGAAATCGATGGGCTTGGTGATGTAACTATCACATCCTGCGTCCAGCGCGGAAGCCTTGCGGGTTTCGAGCGCATCAGCTGAAACCGCGATGATGGGAACGTCGATGTGTTGCTCACGAAGCAGGCGACAGGCTTCGAGACCATCCATCTCGGGCATGTGAATATCCATCAGGATAGCGTCGTAGGTGTGCTCCGTGGCTTTGGCGACCGCTTCTCGGCCGTTCTGGGCGATATCTACGGTTGCGCCCGCTCGCTCGAGAAACTCGAGTGCGAGCTGCTGGTTGATCGGGTTGTCCTCAGCGATGAGGATTCTGCGGTTGCGCAGCGCCGAGGTAATTCGCGTTCGTTTTCGACCGGAGCTGGGCAAGGTGGTGTTTTCATCCGCAAGCAGCACCTTGGTAGAAAAAGTGAAACAGCTGCCCTGACCGGGTGCCGATTCCACGTCAATGTCACCTCCCATGATTTCGACCAGCCGCTTGCAGATCGTCAGCCCAAGTCCCGTGCCGCCGTAACGGCGTGTGGTCGAGGTTTCGGCTTGCTCAAATGATTCAAACAGACGGTTCTGGTGTTCTTCGTCGATACCGATACCGGTGTCGGACACCTTAAATTCGAGAATGAGTTCAGGTGCGAGGAACCCCTTTACCGACACCGCAACGCGGATCTCCCCCTTCTCGGTAAATTTCGTCGCATTACCGACCAGGTTGACGAGTACCTGTTGAAGCCGGAGCGGATCGCCGAGGAGAACTCCGTCTTCCGGGAACCCACTGTGTTGTGCGGATCGATTTTCGACGATAAATTCCAGGTTGCGTTTACGAAGCTCCGTTCTGAAAAGCCGCTCGACTTCGGCGAGCATGTCACTCAGTTTAAAAGGCCGCTGCTCCAACGTCAGCTTACCGGCTTCGATCTTCGAAAAGTCGAGTACGTCGCTGATGATGCCTAAGAGGTTCTCTGCCGCGTTGCGAATGGCTGTGAGGTACTCGTGCTGTTTGCGGCCGAGTCCTGATTCCAGCGCAAGCTTGGAGAACCCGACGATTGCATTCATGGGTGTGCGGATCTCGTGACTCATGTTGGCGAGAAACTCGCTTTTTGCTTGAGTCGCAGCTTCTGCAATCTGCCGTTGCTTGTTGGCTTGTTCGCGCTCGATGCGCCCGGAGATATCGATCAGCGAGCCGTCGATATAGTCGCCCTCAGGGTCCTCGCTCAGCCGTGCCGTTAGCGCCATCCAGAATGTGCGGCCGTCGCGAGTTATCCCTTGAGCCTCAAATCCGTTCACGAGCTGTTGATCCTCGAGCTGTGAGATGAACTGGCCTGCCTGGCTCTTGTTCAGAAATACCCGATCGATGAGATCACGATACTCGTCGAGCATATCGGTGACGTTGGCGAATCCTAAGATATCAGCGAGGGTGGGGTTGGCGCTCAACAGCACACCTTGCGCGTCGATACGAAACAATCCTTCAATCGCATTGTCGTACAGCGCACGGTACTGGTCTTGAGTCGATTTCAGATCCGCATAGAGACGGGCGTTCTCAATCGAAATGGCCGCTTGGGAAGCCAGCAAGGTGAGCACTTCAACACGCTGCGCGGTGAACGTGCCAGTGAGCCAACGATGCTCCACGTAGAGAATTCCGGTGATTGCACCACGGTGGATGATCGGCAGGCACAACACGCTCAATGGCTGCATGCGCCGTACGTAAGGATCCTGAGTGAACACATCCTCTTGGGTGGCGTCTATCAGCACGAGTGCTTCCTTAGTGCGGCTAACAAACTGAACGACGCTTTCCGGCACATCGTCACTCGCTTCCAACGGAACTGGTGGAATTATCCTGCGAGTTGGCCCGCCATCTACAGAAGCCACGGCTTCCAGGTACAGGCGTTTGTCGTTTACCAGCAACATGCAGGCTTTCTGGGCACCGGCGTGCTCCAGAGCCAGACGCAGGAGTTTGGTGAGCACGGCATCTAGCATGACCTCCCCGGAGATCGCCTGAGCGGCTCGCAGCACTGTGGTGGTATCCAGAATGCGCTGGTTGAATTCACTGCTCTCTGAGCTTGCGCTGCGAGACTGGAAATCGCGTACAGTCAGATCCGCCAGATCGCTGACGTTCAGCGAATTCGTTGGCAACTGGCTCAAACCATCCCCGAGTTGCGCCTGAAAGTCGCGTTCCAGCTGGTTGGTTTTAGCGTTCGCGCCCCATCGCAGATACGCTTGGTATGCGTTGCGGGCAAATAGTTTGGCGAAGTCGGTTCGACCTTTGCTTTCACAGGCTCGCGCGGCAAGCTCGTATGCGAGTGCCTCGTCGTTAGCGAGTCCGAGGCGACGTGCCCTGTCCGCGGCAAATTCGTAGTACTCGATCGCTCGAGTCGTCGCCCCGCGCTGCCAGGCGAGCTCCGCCTGCAACATCGCCAGTTTTGGTTCTGCGTGGGAGGCTCCCTGGGCGTTCCAGCGACGCAATCGTTTGATAGCCCGGCGCGCCCCGCGAGTTCCCCGGCGTTGGGTCTTCAGCTGAACAATCGCCTCGGCAAAAACGAACAGGATCATCAATGGTGAGCCTGCGAGCGCTTTTACGTAGCGGCGTGCGAGGTCGAGTATATTGGCAGCACCCGAAAAGTCGTTGAACAGGACTGCGTAATACAGTCTCAGGACGTAGACATAACCCAGCGCCACGACGTCTTCGGTGTTGGAGATGGTGAGTTCAGAACCTCGATTTTTGTCTAATTCTGCATCCGTCAGTCCGAGCAGGCTGCTGACGATCTGACGTACAAAACGTGCGATGTTCACCCCGGTAACCTGTTTGAAACCTTCGATGTGTCCCAACTGTATAGTGATCTCGCGTCTGAGTGAGCCGAGATCCATACCGCGTATCAGTGCATTGGTTGCATAGAATGCCGTCGCGCTGGCCGCGAACTCATAGTCCTGGTGGGCCATGCTGAGGCCGATATTCTCGTTGAGTGAGTTGAGAGTCTGGTCGAGGTTTGTCGACCAGGGATCGACCAGGCCACCCAGTAGAGTGATTGCCCGAACCGCGAAAGGATCGCCGTGAAACTGAACGGCGAGCAACCGCGCTTCTTCAGCGAAACGCACTGCGAGCATCGGTTGATCGTTGGCAATAGCACCCACCGCACGTGCCGCGTAGGCGAAGGCGACCTCTGCGCTGTAGCCGTATTCTTTCGCGTATCGCAGTACATCGTTTGCGAGTTGAATCAAACCCGGACGCCCCATGTGGTAGCTTGCGTGCAGCAGATAACCGATGAGTCGCAGTGCCTGATGAAGATGGATGTTTTCTATTCTCGGTACAGGCATAGGCAGCGTCCGGAACGCGAGGTGGAGCGAACGTTGCAACCTTTCGAAAAGAGAGGCGAAAAACGAGCCTACCGACCCAGCGAGGCGATGCTGCAACCGCTCGAACTGCCGCGCGTCTCCCGGTACCGGGTAGCCAAGATCCTGTAATGCTTTGAGTGTCAGCGTGCGGGCTTCAGAGAGTCGGTTTTGCACAACAGCCGCGCGAATTTGGATTTCACTGAGCGCGCTGTTGCTACTTGGTGTGTGATCGGCGACACGATCAAGTTGGTCGAAGTCACCACAGAAGAACGCAGCCTCGGCCGCGCACTGACATAACTCGATGAAGATCGTTTGAGTCGTGTCCGTTCTTGCGTCGATTAAGACCAACCCGCTGCGACAATATTTGTAGGCGGGTTGAAAGGCCGCTTGCTGAAGGCTCTCGCGCGCCGCCAACAGGTTGTAGTGAGCGATTCGCTGACGGTTCTCTGTCGAGAGGTCGGTTGGATTCACTGCGGCATTCAAGTGGTCGGTAATGAGTAACAGATGTCGACCACTCGGGCGTTTCAATGTCTCGAGCATTCCCGCAATGGCGAAGTGAGCGACAGCTTTTTCAGCATTGCTCAGGCCGCTGTAGATGAAAGCCCGCACCCGCGGGTGGGAAAATTGATATTCGCTGAAAGGCTCCCCTGCTTGGTCTGTCGGTTTCTTGCCTACCAGCCCTAGTCCGATCGCCGGACGGATGATCGCCGCAACTTCGTTTTCTGGAACTCCCAGCAACCTGGCAACCATCGAGGTACTGAATGTCTCACCGATTGTTGCCCCCTGTGCTAATGCGGCTTGCGTTGACTCGGGTAATTCTGAGATCTGTTGCTCGATGCGCCGAATAGAGTTGTTGCTGAAGAAATGGCCTCGAATCTGGTCAATGTGCCATGCCCAGGATGCTGAATCAGAATCGTAGAAGATGAATTCTTCGCGGTGTAACTCGAAGATCAGTTCCAACAGATGGCTCGGTAATCCGTCGGTTTTACTATGCAGTTCGCCTGCAAGCTCTCGTACTCTCGCTTCGCTCTGGGAGAGCATATCCACCAGTAAGCCGCGGACGTCGGCTTTATCCAGGACGCTGAGATCAACGATTGTGCTCTTGGTTGCGATTCGTGGACTGGCGAGGAGCATGTCGTTGGGTTGTTCTCTGGTCAGCACGAGTAACACGTGACTGGATTCCAGTACTGTCTGGATGAGCGCATCCAAGCATTCCTTGGCAACCAGATCGACCTCTTCGATGATCAGACACAGGGGTTGCGGGGCAAAAGCATCGAGGAGCTCACGAATTCCCTTGTCAGTCTGTCCGGTATCTCCACCCGCCGTCTTCAGTAGATTTTTAAGCTCGGGAATGTAAGCGGTCAGGCATTGCACATCGGGGGATTCGAGCGCTTCCAGCCGAGCGACGATCGCGTCGCCAGTCGTGGTTCCGAGCGACAATGCCTGGCGGACTACCAGGCGTAAGAGCTCAAGGAATATAGTGTCGGGATCGTAAAGATCCAGAGTGCGGGCACTGGTTCGAGCCAGGAGCAGTCTGTTTTCGTTGGCTTCCCGGCTCATGACATCGCAAAGTGTGGATTTCCCGATACCGATTGCACCGACGATTTGTAGAAACAGTACTTCGCCTTTGACGACTCGCCGCATACATTCCTGAAACACCAGCAGTTCCGCGTCTCTGCCGTAAATTTGCTTAGGAAGAGCAAGTTGGCTGGGGCTGTCTGTCTGACCGAGTCGAAACGGGATGACGTTGCTGTGGGTCTGTCCCTCGACGAGATCGTCGCAAACGCCCGCGGCACTTTGATACCGGTCCTCTGGTTGTTTTGACAACAACTTTTGTATCACTTCGGAAAGCCATATGGGGATGTGCTCGTCGACGGCAGTTAACGGTTTCGGGGCGCTCGCGATATGGGCATGGATCAGTTCGAGTGGATCGGTATTGGTAAAAGGGGGGATACCGCAAAAAAACTCGTACAAGGTGGCACCGAGCGAGTAGAGGTCAGTGCGATAATCGATCACGCGGTTGACTCGTCCGGTCTGCTCCGGGGAGATATAGGGTAATGTTCCGGTGAGGTGGGTGAGTTGTTCTGTACCGGGATGTTCCCAGGGTATCAGGGTTGCAAGTCCGAAATCGATGAGATGCACGGCCGTCGGGTGTTTGCATACAATGATATTGGACGGGTTCAGGTCGCGGTGAATCACGCCTTCGTCGTGGATAGACTGCAACGCTTTGGCAATTTCCACCGCAATGTCGAGTTGTTCGGCCAGACTCAACGCATCGTCTTGGATCACCTCGCGTAAGGAATCACCGCCGGGGTCTTCGAAGATGATGCAATGACCCTGATCGTCTATCGCGAGAGCTCGGCAGATGTAGGGGCTCGTCAGCGATTGATTGATGTTGAATTCATGATGATAGCGCGCGACGGCATTGGGGGTCTGGGCGTTTGTTTTGAGCGATTTGCTCACCACCCGCTGACCTTTCCAATGGGTACGTTTCACCAACGTGGACGCACTTTCGTAGATGCGTTTGTCTACTGTGTTGTCCACGCTTTCGTCCACGCTAGAATCTCTTCAATACCGGTGCTTTTGAATTAGCGGTGGCCTTAAGTCACCGGTTTATCATGCGCCGATCGGGGGTTTTTGTATTAAGCCACTTCCGGCGTAAACAGATAACCCGTTCCGTGGATTGTAGCGATGATCTTGGCGTTTGCCGCCCGCTCACCGAGCTTCTTGCGAAGCTGTCCCACCAACACGTCGATATAGCGATCGTCGGGAAACCACTCGCGGTTGCGAATCCGGAACATGAGTTGATCGCGATTCATAACCTCGCCAGCCTTCTCCATGAACGCCAGCAGCAACTGGTACTCTCCAGCTGAGAGCGTGGTCTGCTGACCTTCCGGCGAGGTGAGCTCACGCTTGTTCAAGTTGAGCTGCCAGCCGTCGAACGAATGGATGTGGTTCTTACGCCGCTGATTCTGTTGGATATGTACCCGGCGAATCAGGTTTTTCGCGCGACTCAATAACTCTCGCGGATCGAATGGCTTCGTGACGTAATCGTCGGCGCCGCTTTCAAGCCCCAGGATGCGGTCGATCTGCTCCAGCTTACTGGTGACGAGAATGATACCGATGTCCGATTGTGCTCGAATCTCACGCGTCAGCGTCAACCCGTCCTTGCCAGGTAGTTTGATGTCCAGAAGAACGAGTATGACTTCGTTGTCCGCCACCATTGGCAGGACTTCGCTGCCGGAACCTGTTGAGGAGACTCGAAAGCCTTCTTCCTCGAAATACGAAACGAGCTGTTCGCGCGTGATAGGCTCGTCTTCGACGATTAGTATATGTTCCTGTTCGGCCATAGTTCCCTGTCCTGTTGGAACGCCACATAGAGAGCGATTACGTGGCCAAGTAACGCATCTAAGCGCACCAAATTCAAGGCAGATGCCTGAGGTTGGGGCACAGTTCACGGTTCATCCTTGGAGTAAGTCAAAATTGATCAAAATTTTCGTGACGGAGCTGTCTGAGGAGGCGCTGAACGGCATCATCGAAGCGTTTGTATTGCGTGAAGGCACTGACTACGGGGTCAAGGAAGTAAGCCTGGGTGAGAAGTGTGCGGCCGTACTTCGGCAGCTGCAACGCGCGGAAGCCGAGATCTGGTTCGACCCCACTTCACAGAGCACCGACATACGCCTCACGAGCAAGTAACTCGTCCCCCTCACCGACTTCGAAATCGTATCATCATCCGTAATCGTCAATTCACTGGCGTATTTGAGCGAGCTCACCCAGACAACAAAAAACGTAGGAGGAGATATGATGCAGCTAATGAAGGAACTTCACTTGTGTTCATGCGCAACTGGGACATTACGTCTCTTATTGGCCGCCCTGGGTCTCTTGTTTGCGGTTTCGGCCGCAGCGCAGGTGACTTTGAGCAACTCGGTGAAAAAGGTTGAAATCTTCGTGAACGAGGATGGCCAGGTGCAACGGCAATTGGTTGATGCTTTTAGCGTCGTACCAGGTGACGAACTGCGTTACATCATTACGTTTATGAACAGCGGTAACGAGGTGGTTGATGGTGGCAGCGTCGTCATCACCAACGCGATACCTGAGTCTACCGAGTATCTGGATGGAACCGCGTTTGGGGCGGGCACGGAAATCGTATTCTCCACAGATGGTAAAAGTTTTGCTACGGCGAGTGAGCTAATGGCCAAGGAAGCCGGGTCGGACTCACTCGCCTCCGCGCAGCACTACACGACTATTCGCTGGACCTTTAGTCGAGAACTCAAGCCCGGTGAAACGGGCCATGTTTCGTTCAACGTTCGCTTGAAGTGATTCTGGCGTCACTTCGATATTTTGAGGTTCCCTATGTTTTGGCCCATTGCTACCCGTGGCGACGTAGTCCAACGCGCGCTGAAGACTGCGTTGGTCGTTGGCATCATCCTCATTGTGATCAATCACGGTGATGCGCTGATGGCTGTTGAGATCGACGGCCGAAGACTTGCCAAGATGTTGTTGACGCTCATGGTCCCCTATTGCGTGTCGACCTATTCGAGCGTAAAAGCGATTCAACGCTACGAGGACAAAGTCTGATCAATCGGACCGGTCGGGCCTGATGATCACGCGAGCTGGGAACTTCAGGTCAAACCGCTAAGAGAAAACTAAGTACCGAGTCCGATCGTCACGCCAGGGCTACGCTTGTTAATGATTAGTCAGCGCCTCTCGTACCTGAACGAAACGCCGCCGTAGATATTTCTTTCCGGGCCCGGTTCGAACAGACGGCCACCAAAGCCATTGATTCTGACGTTGCTGTTGTATTCCTCGTCGAACAGATTGTTGATGCCCAAAAATGGGCTGATGGTCCATTGTCCAAAATCCTTCGATAACCCCAACCTGAGGTTGGCAACCGTTGAGGAATCATTGCTTATCGAATTCGCATTATTTACGTACAGATCGTCGACGTAGAGAACGTCCCCGACGACATAAAAACCCGAATCGTGATCGTAAGTAAGTTCAGCAAATAGCTGATTGTCCGGCAGTCCAGGCAAACTGTTGCCGTTCAGATCGGGGTTGGTTGGGAAGCTGTCGATTTCGAAATCCGAATACGTATAGGCGAAACTAAATGTCAGTTCTTCCGTCAGATCCACGATCGCATAAATTTCAAGACCGTTTCTATCGGTATCTGTGTTCTCGAAAAAAGATCGATTGCCGATATTGGCAACGCTGGTGATTTCATCGTTCACTTGCATGGAAAAAACAGCGACGTCGACATAAATTCGATCATCCAGGAAACCGCCTCGAAACCCCATTTCCACACTTTTTGCTCGTTGTGCGTTTACGTTGTTGAATCCACCCAGACTCACATCCAGATTTCTAGCGGGACTGGCAAGTTCGGTAAACGTCGGGGTTTCGAAAGACGTGGCGTAATTTGAGTACATGTTGACATCGGGGTTGATGTCCCAAATGAGCCCGACCGTTGGGCTGAATTCATGAAAATCGATACTGGATGATTGGTCATCATTGATCAGGTAACGGTCTTTTACAGTCAAATCCACCTGGTCATAACGTAAACCGACGATCAGCGTGACTGCGTCGGTAACATCAAGCTCATCGCGGACAAAAAAGCCATAGGTTTCAGCCTGCTCACGCTGGTCGAAGCTTAGAGCGCCTTTGACTCCTGCCTCATTGAGATATCGCTGACGGTCATCTTCCTGGATGTCGATGTCTACTCCTGCGATCACCTGATTAGGCCTGCCGAACATTTCGCCGGAAAACTTGAACTGAACCCCACCACCGTAGAAAAAACGATCGAACTCCACAACGCCATCATCGGCAACGAAGGCGATATGTGTCCCGATCGGCAGGAAAGTGGAAAAATCCCGCCACAGGTAATAGTTACGAACCGTAAACTCAGTTTTCTCAGACATCGATCTGTTATAAACAAAACCGATCTTCTGTTGAGTAAGCTCTTCACCTGCATTGGAACTGAGGTTTCTCGGTTGAGCCTGGGTGCGATCAGTGTCCACTTGGGCAATAGTGATAGCACCCGCGTCCTCGGCGGTGGGAGAATCTACGAGGCTGAAGACAACGGTTAGATCGGCGTCTGCGTCAAAATCGTAGCGAAATTTGCTATTTAGCTGCGTCGCCTCCACGGTTGAAAGATCTCGATAACCGTCGAATGACAAGTGGGAACCGCTGATTAGATAGTTCAGTTTTCCCGACTGGCCACCGGCCTTGAGCTGATACTTCTGATGGTCGTATTCGCCAACCGTTATGGCGGTTTCCACAAAAGGGATTTCCGGTCCATCTTCGGTGAACAGGTGGATGATCCCACCGGAAGAAGCGCCATACAGGGATGAGGATGGCCCACGGGTAACCTCGATACGTCGGGTAGATCCCAAATCGATATCATCGACGCCACTCTGTCCGTCTGCCATCGTCGCGGGTATGCCATCAGAGTAGATCTTTATTCCCCGAATACCGAAGTTTGCCCGTGCCCCGAACCCCCTGATTGACAGTCGTAAATCCTGAGCAAAGTTGAACCGGTTTTGGGAAAAAACGCCGGGAATCCTGTTCAACGATTCATCCAGGCCCAGTTGTTGCCTGCCGCGCTGGATGTCTTTTTTTTCAATCACACTCACGGCCGCAGGCACATCACCCAGGGATTGTTCCACACGAGTGGAGATGACGACCATTTCTTCTATTCGCGATTTTTCTGTCGATGCATCTCCCGCTAACGCGTCTTCTGATAACGCAGACAAAACCAGCGAGAGACCCGCCAAGCAACATAATCTTGCCAAGAACATACCTAACTCCAATCTAAACGCTCAAGTACCCGGCTGCTTTTTCTATAAGAAGAAAACCGGACATCAGCCCGGTTTTTTGCTCAATCCATCCAAAATGGATTACGTCTCGCAGCTCTACTGCCGGTTACCCTACCAAATTCCAGGTCGATCGTGCGCACTTTTTCTGGTGCCCGCACCAAATC
>Ga0114948_10000481_pt1 | contig 15790 bp, 12 predicted proteins | sample CR04metaG_FD_83877 | JGI IMG/M metagenome (GOLD analysis project Ga0114948, IMG submission 83877) | Deep subsurface microbial communities from Mariana Trench to uncover new lineages of life (NeLLi) - CR04 metaG | ecosystem: Environmental > Aquatic > Marine > Ocean trench > Sediment | place...
CCGATCACCGCGTTGGCGCCGATCCGGCAATCCGCCCCGATATCCGCGCCGGCGCCGATCACCACGCCGGGGCCGATCTCGGCACCCTCGCCGATGCGGGCGCTGGGATCGACCAGCGCGCTCGGGTGCCGGCCGGACCGCCGCGCGGGCGCCGGATAGAAGGCCTGCGCCACCAGCGCATAGGCGCGGTAGGGATTGGAGGTGATCAGCGGCGCCATGCCCGCGGGCGCCTGTTCGGCGTACCTGGCCTCGATGATACAGGCCCCCGCCGCGCTGCCCCGGAACTGCTCGATATAGCGCTTGTTGTCGAGAAAGCTGACATGCGTGGGCCCGGCCCGGTCCAGCGGCGCGACGTCGGTGACGGTCATGGCGGGATCGGCGCCGCCACCGATCTCGGCACCGCAAATCTCGGCAAGTTCCTTCAGGCTGAATGGGCCCGCGCCCGTGAAGAATCGGGGATCGGTCACGGCGTCAGTTCTCGGGCTGGGCCGCGGGCAGGTCGGGCAAACGGTCGTTGAGCCGCCGCACGGCTTCCTGGGTCAATTCGAACTTGGGCTTCACCAGCACCACGGTCGCCTTGGAAAGGACCAGATCGAGACCCCGCTCCTCGGCGATTTCCTTGGCGACCCTGGTGAGTTCGGCCTGGACTTTGATCATGCCCTGGGTAAAAACCTTGTCCAGCCCCCTCTTTCGGTTCCGGGCCTCTCGTTGCAGGGTCGCGACCCGTTGCTCGAGTTCGCCGCGCTTTTTGGCATAGGCCTCCGGGGACAGAATCGAGCGTTGGCGCGTCAGTTCCTGATCCGCGTCGCGCAGGGCCCGTTCCTGCTCGCGCAGCTCTTCCTGGTACTGCACCTTTTGTTCCTCGATTTCTCTGGAAAGCGCGCTCACCGCGGTCGACTCACGCAGCACCTTCTGGACGTCGATGATCGCGAGAACCGGGGGTGCCAGTTCCTGGGCGCGCGGCGCAGCCTGGTCGGCCATCCAGAGAAGCAGGATCAACCCGACCGCCAGCATGGGCAGCAGGGCGTGCCGAAGCCGCATTGTGGGCATCAAAATTGGGTTCCGAAACTGAAGTTCACCAGTTCTGTCTGGTCGAATGGCTCGTCCACCACGGCGAAACCAAGGTCCAGAATAATCGGACCGAAGGGCGACTGCCAGGAAATACCAGCGCCCACGGAGACTCGTGGGGTGGGCTCGTCCAGGACGTTCGCATTGGTGTTGTCCAGCTCCCAGGACGAGCAGATATCGGTGAAAATCCGTCCGCGGATGTCGTACTCGTCCGGCAGCCCCAAGGGGAAGCCCAGCTCGATGGTGCCGGAGTAGAAGTTCTTGCCGCCGAGCGCGTCCTCGGTCGGACGGTCGCGCGGACCCACGCCGGCGAACTCGAAGCCGCGGCAGTTGCCGCCGCCGACGAAATAACGGTCACTGATCCGGGTATCCTGGCCAAGACCGACAATGTTGCCGACCTCGCCATCGACGCTGATGGTCCAGTCCTCGGCCAGCGGGTAGTGGTACTCGCCGCCGACCGAGGACTTGATGTAGAAGACGTCGCCGCCGAGCCCGGCCAGCTCGTTGCGCAGGCGCAGCACCATGCCCTCGCGCGGGTCGAAACGGCTGTCCCGCGTGTCATACCTCAGCTCGTGCGAGATCGTCGATTCGAGCGACTGCCCCTCCTCATCCCGGACCAGGAGCGAGGCGTTCGCATCGACGTTCTCGATCTCCTGGTTCTCGATCGTATAGCGCACGACGTGGCGCAGGTTTTCGTTGTAGGAAAATCCGGCCCGGAGCGATCCGCCGGTTCGTGTGGAATCGAAGGAACGCTCTTGGTCGTCGCTCACGATGTGAAAGAGGTCGAAACCGGCAGCCAGGTTGCGGCCCAGGAAGTAGGGCTCGGTGAAACTCAGGTCGACCTGGCTCTGCGCGCCCGACAGCGTGAAATTGAGGCGCAGGTCCTGGCCGCGCCCGAGCAGGTTGCGCTCCCGGATGCCGGTGTTGCCGATCGGTCCCACACTGGTCGAAAAGCCGGCGCCGAAGGTCAAATCGCCGGTCGACTGCTCCTCGACCTCGACGGCGATGAGGATCTTGTCGGGCGCGCTGCCCTGCTGGGTCTCGATGTTGACGGTACTGAAAAAGCCGAGGTTGCGGATGCGCTGGCGCGACCGGCGCATCTTGGCGGCGTTGAACGCGTCGCCCTCGACCAGCCGGAACTCGCGCCGGACCACCCGGTCGAGGGTGCGCTCGTTGCCCTGGATGTCGATGCGCTCGACGAAGACCTTCGGTCCTTCCTTAATCTCGAAGGTCACGTGAATCAGGCGGTTCTCGCGATCGCGCTCGGCTCGGGGCCGGATGTCGACGAAGGCGTAGCCCATGTTCCCGACCACCTCGGTCAGGTTATCGATCGTTTCCTCGATCTCCTCGGCGTTGTACCACGCGCCCTCCTTGGGGGTCACGTACCGGCGCAGAGATTCGGGGTCCAGCCGCGGCAACGTGGCCGTGGTGTTGATCTTGCCGAACTTCTGACGCTCACCCTCCTCGATCGTGAAGGTGACGATGAAGCCCTCGCGGTCGGGCAGCAGTTCCGCGACCACCGACTGCACGCGGAAATCGGCATAGCCCTCCTGCAGATAGAAACGGCGCAGCAGCTCCCGGTCGAAGGTCAAGCGGTCCGGATCGTAGGTGTCGTTGGAGGTCAGGAAAACATAAAAGGCGGTCTCGATCGTGGTGATCTGGTCCTTCAGCTTTGAATCGGAGAACACCCGGTTGCCGATGAAGTTGATCGATCGGATCGTCGTCAATGGGCCTTCGTTGATCTCGAATACCAGATCGACGCGGTTCTGCGCGAGCTGAATGACCTTGGGCTCCACGGTGGCCGCATAGCGGCCGGCCCGGCGGTAGATTTCCAGCAGGCGCTGGGTGTCGCTCTGCGCCTTGGTCCGGGTGAACACGATGCGCGGACGCAACACGATTTCAGCCCCGAGCGCGTCGTCTTCGAGGCGGTCGTTGCCTTCAAAAGAGATGCGGTTGATGATCGGGTTCTCGACCACGGTCACGATCAAGGCGCCGCCCTCGCGACCCAGGGTGACGTCGGCGAACAGGCCGGTGCTGAACAGGTTTTTGAGGGACTTGTCCAGGCGCAGCGGATCGAAGGGATCGCCCGGATTGACGCGCATGTAGGAGCGCACCGTCTCCGGCTCGATGCGCTGCACACCCTCGATGCGGATTTCCTTAATGATCCCGCCCGACATCAGCGACTGGGCCTGCGCCAGCTCGGGCGCGACCGCGCCGGCCGCCAGGTAGAGCCACAGCAGCACAACGCCGCCAACTATCCAGACCCGCCCCCTAAACAAGCCTTGCACCCCCCACAGTACCGCTGCCGCGGCACGGACGACTCGAGCATCGGCCCGCCGAGCCTCCGCCGAGTCCCTTAGGTCGCCAAGTTCTTGATAAAGTCGAAGACCTCCAACTGAATCAAGTCGTTCAATGTCACAAATATCATCAGGCTGAAGACCAGGGCCAAGCCGATGCGGAAACCGTACTCCTGGGCACGCTCGCCCAGCGGCCGGCCGCGCACGAACTCGATGATGTAGAACAGCAGGTGACCGCCGTCGAGCATCGGGATTGGAAACAGGTTGATCAGCCCCAGGGTCACCGACAGCATGACCATGAATCCGAGAGTCGGCACCAGCCCTGCGTCGGCGTAAATGCCGGACATCTGCGCGATTCTGACCGGCCCGCCCAACTCCTTGGCGCTGCGGTTGCCGACGATGATCTGGCCCAGGGCTTCGAGGGTTGCCCGGGACAGGAACAGCACCTCCCCACCGGCGCGCCAGATGGCCATCGCTAAGCCATGCCGCACGTACTCCACCCCGCCGCGCGATATTCCCAAGAGACCGATCTTCTGGGTCATGCCGAGGTTGTTGGTCAGCTCGCTCAGCGTGGGCACCGCGCTCAAGGCGACGCGCGCGCCGTCGCGCAGTACCAAGATCTCGACCCGCACCTCCGGGTTCGGCCGGATGATCCGTTGCACCTCCTCGAAGCGCTCGATGGTCACGCCATTGAGCTCGAGGATGCGATCGCCCGGCAGCAATCCGGCCTCAGCGGCGGCGCTTTCGGGCATCACCTCGCCGACTTCGGGTGGGGTGAACTGCTGGCCCACGGTGAGGAAAAGGCCGACCAGAATGACCCAGGCGAACAGGAAGTTGGCCAGCGGCCCGGCGACCACGATCCAGAAACGCTGGCCGAGCCGCTTACCGTGGAACGCGACCGCCTGCTCCTCGGCGCTCAACTCGGAGATTTCGGCGCCGGGCTGGCTGGCGGCATTGGCGTCGCCGAACATTTTCACATAGCCGCCCAGCGGGATCATGCTGAACTTCCAGCGAGTTTTGTGTTTGTCGGTCCAGCCGAAGATCTCCTTGCCGAAGCCGATCGAGAACACATCCACCCGCACGCCATTGCGCCGCGCGACCAGGAAATGGCCCATCTCGTGCACGAACACAAGGACGGTCAAAATCACCAAAAAAGCCAGAATCGCGGTGACGACTTCCATACTCAAGATACCCGCTGTTTGTGCGCCGCTTGCCAGGGAAGGGCGCAATCTAGCCCCTGTCCACAGTCGGCGGCAAGGCCGAAGGCCTTCCTACTACCACCGAACGCCAAGAATTGAAAGTGAACGATTCCAATCGGATTCGATGGAGTCTAGAGGACTCAGTTGAACATTTTGGCGGCGAATCGCCGCACCTCCCGGTCTATCCGCCAGACATCGTCCAGCCCGCCGAGCGGTACGGCATCGATGCTTTCGAGGGTCCGCTCCACCACCTCGGCGATGCCGAGGAACCCGAGCCGGCCATCCAGGAACCCCGCGACCGCGACCTCGTTGGCCGCATTGAGTATAGTTGGGGCCGATCCCCCGGCCTGCAAGGCCTGACGCGCCAGGCGCAGCGCCGGGAAGCGCTCGCTGTCCGGCGCCTCGAAGGTGAGCTGCCCGATCTCGGCCAGGTCGAGCCGCGCCACCGGCGTGGCCATGCGCTCCGGCCAGGCCAGGGTGTAGGCGATCGGAGTCCGCATGTCCGGCTGGCCCATCTGCGCCAGGACCGAGCCGTCCGAATAGGCGACCATCGAATGCACCACCGATTGCGGATGGACCAGGATTTCGATGCGCGCCTCGGGCAGGCCGAAAAGATGATGGGCCTCGATCAGTTCGAGGCCCTTGTTCATCATGGTGGCGCTGTCGACGGAGATCTTCGCGCCCATGTCCCAGTTCGGATGGGCGACCGCCTGATCCGGCGTGACCTCGGCCATGGCGGCGCGCGACAGCGTACGGAACGGGCCGCCGGAGGCGGTCAGGATGATCCGGTCGACGGCGTCGAGGCGCTCGAAGTCGAGCACTTGGAAGATGGCGTTGTGCTCTGAATCGACCGGCAGCAGGGTCGCGCCGTGGCGCGTCACCTCGGCGATCATGAGCGACCCCGCGCAGACCAGGGTCTCCTTGTTGGCGAGCGCGACGATCGCGCCGCGGCGCACCGCCGCCAGGGTCGGCGCAAGCCCGGCCGCCCCGACGATGGCGGCCATGACCCAGTCCGCCGGCCGGGCGGCCGCCTCGGCCAACGCCGGGGCGCCCGCCGCCGCCTCAATGCCGCTGCCGGCCAGCGCCGCCTTGAGGTCCTGGTAGCGGGTCTCGTCGGCAACCACGGCCAGCTTGGCCCCGACCCGCCGGGCCTGCTCGGCGAGGCGGACGGCGCTGTCGTTCGCGGTCAGGGCCTCGACCGCGAAGACCTCGGGCTGCCGCGCGATCAAGTCCAGGGTGTTGCAGCCGACCGACCCCGTGGAGCCGAGGATGGTGACGCTGCGCGGCGGCGCCAAGGCGTCGGTCTTGCGCGATGCCACTGCCATGTCAGAATCCGATTCCAGTCAACCAGAGCACGCCCCCCAGCGCCAATACCGCCGCCAATATCCCGTCCACCCGATCCAGCACGCCGCCGTGGCCCGGAATCAGGTTGCTCGAGTCCTTGGCGCCAAATCGCCGTTTCAGGCTCGATTCGAAAAGATCGCCCACCTGGGCCACCAGCGCAAGCACCATACTTGCCGCGACCAGCGCCGCGATCCGGCCCTGGCCGTGCACAAGCGCCGCCAGCAGGCCGGCCAGGGCGGCCGCCCCGACCCCACCGGCCAGCCCGGACCAGGTCTTGCCCGGGCTGATCGCCGGCGCCAGCTTGGGTCCGCCCAGGCTGCGGCCGACTAGGTAGGCGCCGGTGTCCGTGGCCCAAACCACCGCGATCAGCCACAGCACCAGGCCCCGGTCGAAATCCGAGCGCAGCCACAGGAAGGCCAGGCAGGCCGCCCCCAGGTAGGCTGCGCCGAGCCCGTACCACAGCGCGCTCGCCGGGCGCTCGCGGCTCGCCGCCAGGATCGCCGCCATGGCGCCGGCCGCCACCAGCCAACCACCGACCGCGTAAGCGTCCAGGATTCCGGCGATCGCCGCAGCCGCCACCGCGGCAATCACGATCGCACCCGACAGCCCCGGCGTGCCGCCACCGCAAAGCCGGGCCCACTCCCAGGCGCCAACGGCGCCGATGGCGAGAATCAAAACATCGCTGTAAGGGGAGCCGTAATAGAGCGCGGCAAGCGCCGGCGGCGCCAGAATCAGCGCCCATAGACTGCGGACTCCAAGCGCCCCCAAGCCCGGCGGCCTAGCCGGACTCGGCCGCCGCGCCATAGCGGCGGTTGCGCTGCTGGTATTCCAGGATCGATGCGGCCAAGTCGTCCTTGTCGAAATCGGGCCACAGCTTGTCGACGAAGACCAACTCGCTATAGGCCGACTGCCACAGCAGGAAATTGCTGATGCGCTTCTCGCCGCTGGTCCGGATCACCAGGTCGGGATCCGGGATGCCATGGGTGGACAGGGCCTCGGAGAGGTGCTCCTCGTCGATCCGGGCGGGGTCCAGGCTGCCGGCCGCCGCCTGTTCGGCCAGCCGCCGGGCCGCCGCCAAGATATCCTGGCGGCCGCCATAGCTGATCGCCATGACCAGGTCGAGCTGGTCCATCCCGGCGGTCCGGGCCTCGGCGTCGTCGATCAGGCGGACGATGTCGCGGGGCAGGCGCGCGCGCTCGCCGATGACCCGCAGGCGGATGCCCTTCTTGTGCAGCTCCGCGATCTCGCCCTGCAAATAGCGCCGCAGCAGGCCCATCAGATCCTCGACCTCGGTCACCGGCCGCTTCCAGTTCTCCCAGGAGAAGCCGTAGAGCGTCAGGTAGGAAACGCCGAGTTCGATGGCGCCCGCCACCGTGCGGCGCACCGCCTCCGCGCCCTGGCGATGCCCGGCCGCGCGCGGCAGCCCGCGCGCGTTGGCCCAGCGCCCGTTGCCGTCCATGATGATGGCGACGTGGTTGGGGGCTTTGGAGGGGGCGTCGTCGCCCGCAAGTGACTGCATGCTGTCCACTAGACTTGGAGTATCTCCTGTTCCTTCTGGGCGAGGGCCGCATCGATCGCCTTGATGTGCTCGTCGGTCATGGTCTGGATCTCCTCGCCCCAGAGGTGGTGATCGTCCTTGGAGAGTTCGTGGTCCCGCTCCATGCGCTTGAGCATCTCCATGCCGTCGCGCCGGACGTTGCGCACTGCGACCCGGGCCTGCTCGGAGTACTTGCCGGCGATCTTGGTGATCTCGACCCGGCGTTCCTCCGACAGCGCTGGGATGGGCACCCGGATCAACTGGCCCTCGGACGCCGGATTGAGGCCCAACTCGGCGCTCCGGATCGCCTTTTCCACCGCGCCGGCCAACTTCCGGTCCCAGACCTGGACCGTGATCATCCGCGGTTCCGGCACGCCGATGGTCGCCACCTGGTTGAGCGGCATCGCCGCGCCGTAGGCGTCGACTGTAATCGGCTCCAGCAGGCTGGCCGAGGCGCGCCCGGTGCGCAGCCCGGCGAATTCCCGGCGCAGTGCCTCCTGGGCACCGTCCATGCGCCGCTTGATGTCGCTAAGATCGGGTTCTTCAGCCACGGCTCATTCCTCGTTCTGGACAATGGTGTAGCGCCCCCGCCCGCACAGAACCTCGGCGAAGGCACCCGACTCATAGATCGAGAATACCAGAATTGGAATGTTGTTTTCACGGGCCAAGGAGATCGCCGCGTGGTCCATGACCGCCAGATCCTGGGTCAGCACCTCCATGTAGCCCAGCCGTTCGTAGCGCTTGGCGTCCGGGACCTTGAGCGGATCGGCGTCGTAGACCCCATCTACCTTGGTGCCCTTGAGCAGGGCATCGCAGCCCATCTCGGAGGCGCGCAGCGCCGCCGCGGTATCGGTGGTGAAGAAGGGGTTGCCGGTGCCGCCACCGAAGATCACCACCCGGCCCTTCTCCATGTGGCGAACGGCGCGGCGGCGGATATAGGGTTCGGCCACCGTGGCCATGGGGATCGCCGACTGGACCCGGGTTGTCACGCCCAAGTTCTCGAGAGCGCTCTGCATCGCCAGCGAATTGATCACCGTGGCCAGCATGCCCATGTAGTCGGCGGTCGCCCGTTCCATGCCCTCGGCCGCCGCCGAGAGGCCGCGGAAGATGTTGCCGCCGCCGATCACCAGGCAGACCTCGACGCCCATATCGAGGACCTGGCGCACGTCGGCGGCGACCCGCGCCACCACCTCCGGGTCGAGGCCGTAGTCGCGCGCGCCCATCAGCGCCTCGCCGGAAATCTTGAGCAGTACCCGCCGGTATTTCGGTGTTTCGGTCATGCGCTCACTCGGCTGCGCCTGGTAGATACCCCCGACTGTAGGGGCCGGAGTATCGCCACCCAGGTCGGCAAATTTTGGGCGAAAAAATTTTGGCGGCCGCGCCAGTCTACACGATTCGCCGGGCCGGACTATCGCCCCAAATCGCCCCACGTCGGCCCCGGCGCTGGCGCAACGCCAGCGTCTACTGGCCGAGTCGGGCGGCCACCTCGGCAGCGAAATCGCGCTATTCGCGCTCGACGCCCTCGCCGAGTTGGAAGCGGTGGAACCCGGCCACCGTGATCGGGGCGCCGGCGTCCTTGCCGGCGGCCTCGACCGCCTGGCGCACCTTGGACTCGCTGTCGATCACGAAGGTCTGGTCGAGCAGGCAGATCTCTTCGTAGTACTTGCGCAGGCGCCCCTGGACCATCTTCTCGATGATCTCCTCGGGCTTGCCGCTGGCGCGAGCCTGCTCGACCAGGACGTTGCGCTCGCGCCCCAGCGCCGTGGCGTCGACGTCCTCGGCGCTGACCGCCTGGGGCGCGGCGGCCGCCACATGCATGGCGAGTTGCTTGCCGAAGGTGGCGAGCTTGTCCGCATCGCCGGCGGATTCCAGCGCCACCAGCACGCCGATCTTGCCCAGCCCCGGGGCCGCCTGGTTGTGGACATAGGCGGCGACCACGCCTTGGGAGACCTGGAGCGCGGCGGTGCGGCGCAGGCTCATGTTTTCGCCGATTTTGGCGATCATCCCGGTCAGCGCCTCACTGACCGTGCCCCCGCCCGGATAGGCGGCAGCACCAAGCGCCTCTAAATCGCCATTAACACCGAGCACCAGCTTGCTGATCTTGCCGACGAAGTCCTGGAAAATTTCGTTGCGAGCGACGAAGTCGGTCTCGGAGTTGACCTCGACGAGGGCGCCGCGAGTGCCCTCGGCAACGACGCCGATCAGGCCCTCGGCGGCGATGCGGCCGGCCTTCTTCGCGGCCGCGGCGAGGCCATTCTTGCGCAGCCAGTCGATCGCGGCTTCCACGTCGCCGCCGATCTCGGTCAGCGCTTTCTTGCAGTCCATCATGCCGGCGCCGGTCTTCGCGCGCAGCTCCTTGACCAATGCAGCGGTGATCTCAGCCATCTCTCGATCCGTTCCTCAGCTTGTCAGTCGCAAAATGTCGATCGCGTTCCCCGAACCGCGGCCCTTCAATCGGCGGGCTTGGGGGTCTCCTCGGCTTCGGCGGCCGGTTCGGCAGGCGCCGCCGCCGGTTCGGGGGCAGGCTCGGGGGCAGGCTCGGGGGCAGGCGCCGCGGCCGGTTCGGCAGGCGCCACGGCCGGTTCGGCAGGCGCCGCCGCCGGTTCGGGGGCAGGCTCGGCGGCAGGTTCGGCGACAGGTTCGGTCGCTGCGGGCGCCGCGGCCGGTTCGCTCGCCGTCGCTTCGGCGGCAGCGGGCGCAGTCGCCGCCGCCGTCACCGCCGGGGTCTCAGCCGGCGCCTCGGGCAGGATCTCGACCGGTCCATCCGGGGCCGCGCCGACGTCGCCGCCGCTCGCCTCCAGTTCCGCCTGAATGCCGTCCAGGACCGCGCCGGAGACCAGCTCGCAGTACAGCGCGATGGCGCGGATCGCGTCGTCGTTGCCCGGCACCGGATGGGTTACCTTGTCCGGATCGGAATTGGAGTCCAGGATCGCGATCACCGGAATGTTCAGCACCTTGGCCTCGGCGACGGCGATGTGCTCCTTGTTGGTGTCGATCACAAACAGCACATCCGGCAGGCCGCCCATCTCCTTGATGCCGCCGAGCGCGCGATCGAGTTTATTGCGCTCGCGGGTCAGTTTGAGCAGCTCCTTCTTGGTGAAGCCGGTCTCGCCCTGTTCCATCTGTTCCTCGACCTCGCGCAGGCGCTTGATCGACTGGGATATGGTCTTCCAGTTGGTCAGCATGCCGCCAAGCCAGCGGTGGTTGACGTAGTATTGGCCGCAGCGCTTGGCGGATTCCGCGATCGCCTCGCTGGCTTGCCGCTTGGTACCGACGAACAGCACCCGGCCGCCGCCGGCGACCACGTCGCGGACCACGACCAGTGCCTGGTGCAAGAGCGGCACGGTTTGCTCGAGATCGAGGATGTGGACGCCGTTGCGCTTGCCGAAGATGTAAGGCGCCATCTTCGGGTTCCAGCGACGGGTGGTGTGGCCGAAATGGACGCCAGCTTCGAGAAGCTGACGAATGGAGACGTCAGGAATCGCCATGGGGGATATCTTTCTCCGGTTGTGCCGCCGCGGGCCTGTGCATCCGGGGTATCCGGACACCGGAGCGACCGCCGGGGATGTCTCCCCCGACCGGCCGCGAAGCCCGCGTGTGAACTCAGGTGGGCCGGGTGATAGCCCTGGAGCGGCCGGATTGCAAGGAACTTTCGCGCAACAACAGGGCTCCCGACGCGGCGTATCAAGCCTCCAGAACCGTAACCCCGGGGACCGCCTTGATCGCTTGGCGGGAGGCGGCGGAGAGTCGATAGCCGCCAGGCAGGTCGAGTTCGACCTCCTGGCCGTCGTCCAGGTCCAGCACCAGCGCGACCCGGCCCCGGCCCCGGCTCTCCCGGTCGAGCAGGCTTTTGAGGCTGCCGAGCGGCTGGGGATCGCTGAGGATCACCTTGAGCCCCAGCCCGGCGACCGCAGCCACCCCCTCCAAGGGCGTGATGTCGTGGGCCATGAGCCGCAGGTCGTCGCCGTCGCCCCGGCTCTCCACCGTGACCAGCAGGGGCTCGCCGCCCTCCAGGAAGTCGCGCGCCTGGGCCAGCAGATCGGAGAACACCACCACCTCAAAGACGCCGCTGGTGTCGGAGAGTTGGATGAAGGCGAAGCGGTTGCCCTGGCGCGAGGTCCGCTCCTGCTTGCCGATCACGATCCCAGCCAGCTTCTTGCGCCCAGGATCGCGTGCCATGGTTGCGCCAAGTTCGGCCGAGGTCACCACGTCCAAACGCCGGAGCCCGGCGCCGTACGCGTCGAGCGGATGGGCCGAAAGGTAGAATCCGATGGCCTCGAACTCGTGGCGCAAGCGCTCCATGGCCGGCCAGTCGGCGGCCTGGGGCAGCACCAGGTCCGGTGCGGGCCCCGCATCGCCGCCGCCGAACAGGTTCTCCTGGGCGCTGTCCCGCTCGTTGGCCGCCGCCGCGGCGTGGCGCACCACGGTCTCCGCCGCCTCGAAGACCTGGCGCCGGTTGGGGTTGAGCCCGTCGAAGGCGCCGGCGCGCGCTAGGTTCTCGATCTGGCGCTTGTTGACCGCGCGCGTGTCGACCCGGCCGGCGAATTCGCCGAGGCTGGCGAAAGGCCCGTTCGCGTCGCGCTCGGCGACCAGCGCACTCATGGCCGCCTCGCCGACGTTCTTGATCGCGGCCAGCGCGTAGCGGATCGCCTGGCGCATGCCCCCGGCGCCACCGCTCGCGCCATCGGCCGCGCCCTCCTCGACCGTCTCGACCTCGAAATCGGCGCTCGAGCGGTTGATGTCGGGCGGCAACAGGGCAATGCCCAGGCGGTTCAATTCCTGGCGGAACAGGTTGAGCTTGTCGGTGTTGCCCATATCGAAGGTCATGGAGGCGGCCAGGAACTCGACCGGATAGTTGGCCTTCAGATAAGCGGTCTGATAGGCGACCAGGGCGTAGGCGGCGGCGTGGCTTTTGACGAAGCCATAGCCGGCGAACTTGTTGATCTGCTCGAAGATCTGCTCGGCCTTGGCCGCGGGCACGGCGCGCGCGACCGCGCCCTCGATGAAGGTCTTGCGCTGCGCCTCCATCTCCGACTTGATCTTCTTGCCCATGGCCCGGCGCAGCAAATCGGCGGCGCCGAGCGAGTAGCCGGCCAGCTCCTGGGCGATCTGCATGACCTGCTCCTGGTAGATCATGATCCCGAAGGTCTCCTTCAGGATGCCCTCGAGGCTCGGGTAGAGGTAGTCGGGCGCCTCCTCGCCATGTTTGCGCGCGATGAAGCTCGGGATGTTGTCCATCGGCCCCGGCCGGTACAGCGCGACGAGGGCAACGATGTCCTCGAAGCGCTCCGCCTTGAGCCGCTTGAGCACGTCGCGCATGCCCGCGGATTCCAACTGGAACACGCCCACCGTATCGGCGCGCGCCAGCATCTCGTAGGTTCCCGGATCGTCGAGCGGGATGCGCGCCAGGTCGATACCGGGCTCGCGCACGGCGATCAGCTCGCAGGCGCGCGCCAGCACCGTGAGCGTCTTGAGGCCCAGGAAGTCGAACTTCACCAGCCCGGCGAGTTCCGCATACTTCATGGAGAACTGGGTCACCGGCATGTCGGAGCGCGGATCGCGGTAGAGCGGGACCAGCTCGTCCAGGCGGCGGTCGCCGATCACCACCCCGGCGGCGTGGGTCGAGGCGTGGCGGTACAGACCCTCGACCTGGAGCGCGATGCCCAGCAAGCGGGCCACCGTCGGATCCTGGTCGCGCATTTCCTGCAGGCGCGGCTCGCCGGCGATGGCCTCGCGCAGGCCGACCGGATTGGCTGGATTGTTGGGCACCAGCTTGCAGATGCGGTCGACTTGGGGATAGGGCATCTGCAGCACCCGGCCGACGTCGCGCAGGGCAGCGCGCGCCTGCAGCTTGCCGAAGGTGATGATCTGGGCGACGTGATCGCGGCCGTACTTACCCTGGACGTAGCGGATCACCTCGTCGCGGCGCTCCTGGCAGAAATCGATGTCGAAGTCCGGCATGGAGACGCGCTCGGGATTGAGGAAGCGTTCGAACAGCAGGCCCCAGCGCAAGGGATCGAGATCGGTGATGGTGAGCGCCCAGGAAACCACCGAGCCGGCACCGGAACCGCGCCCGGGGCCGACCGGAATGCCCTGGTGCTTGGCCCACTGGATGAAGTCGGCGACGATCAGGAAGTAGCCCGGGTAGCCCATCTGCACGATCACCCCGAGTTCGTACTCCAGGCGCTCCCGATAGGTCCGGGCGACGTGTTCGCGCGCCGCCCCGTCCATCTCCGGGGTGTAGACCCGCTCGCTCAGGCGCACCTCCAGGCCGGCCTCGCTCTGGGCCCGCAGCTCCTCGGCCTCGTTGCGCCCGGCCTCGGTCGGAAAGGCCGGCAGGATCGGATCGACCGCCCCGGGCACGAAGGCGCAGCGGCGCGCGATCGTGAGGGTATTGGCGACCGCTTCGGGCAAATCGGCGAACAGCTCGATCATCTCGGCCGCCGACTTGAAGCGGTGCTCCGGGGTCACGCGCCGGCGTTCGGCCTCGCTCACGTAGCTGCCCTCGGCGATGCACAGCAGCGCATCGTGGGCTTCGTACATCTCGGCCTCGGCGAAGAACACCTCGTTGGTGGCGACCAGCGGCAGGTCGTGGGCGTAGGCCAGATCGACCAGGCGGTCCTCGATGCGCGCTTCCCCAGCCAGGCCGTGGCGCAGGATCTCGACGTAGAGCCGGCCCGGGAAGATCCGCGCGAGCGCCGCCAGCGCGGCCTCCGCGGCCGGCTCCTGGCCCTCGAGCAGGCAGCGGCCGACGGGCCCCGCCGGCCCGCCGGTGAGCGCGATCAGCCCGGCGTTCATGGCTTCGAGATCGGCGAGCGCGACCTGGGGCGGCTCCCCGGAGGGGGTCTCGAGGAAGGCCTTGGACACCAGCCGCATCAAGTTGCGGTAGCCGGCCTGGTTCTGGACCAGCACCACGATCGGGTCCGGGTCCGAAAGTCCGGTGGGCGCGCCGAGCGGCTGCGCGTCCGCACGCGTGATGGCGAGTTGGCAGCCGATGACCGGCTGCACGCCGCTCTCTTTTGCGGCCAACGCAAACTCGAGCGCGCCGAACAGGTTGCCGCTGTCGGTGACCGCCACCGCCGGCATCGCCTCGCGCCGGCAGCGCGCGACCAGATCGTCGATCTTGATCGCGCCCTCGAGCAGCGAATAGGCGGAATGGACCCTAAGGTGAACGAATCCGGCGTGCGGCATGACCAAGGATTCCACGGACGGCCGGGACTGTCAGCAGAAGAGTTATCCACAACTCGTTGCAATGGGTGGATAGCCGGCTAAGCTGCGCACCCCGGGCCCGCGAAACGGAGGCGATCTAGGAATGACCGCGCGCATCATCTTGCTCGACGGCGGCATGGGACGGGAGCTCAAGCGCAGGGGCGCGCCGTTCCGCCAGCCGGAATGGTCGGCGCTGGCCCTAATGGAGGCGCCGGAAACCGTGGAACGGGCCCATGCCGCGTTCATCGCGGCCGGCGCCGAGGTGATCATCACCAACAGCTACGCGTTGGTTCCCTTTCACATCGGCGCGGCGCGCTTCGCCACGGACGGCCAGGTACTCGCGGACCTGGCCGGGCGCCTGGCGCGCGCCGCCGCGGATGCCGTGACCGATCGCAAGGTCCGGGTCGCGGGCTCACTGCCGCCGCTGTTCGGCTCCTACCGCCCGGACCTCTTCGATGCGGCGGGCGCGCCGGATTTGCTGGCGCCGCTGGTGGCCGGCCTGGCGCCCCACGTCGACCTCTGGCTCGGCGAGACGCTCGGCTCGATCGCCGAGGCGGAGGCGGTCGCGGACGCGCTCGCCGACGACGCGCACCCCCACGGCCCGCGCCCGCTGTGGATCTCCTACACCCTGGCCGACGAAAAGCCCGACCCGGAAGTTCCGCGCCTGCGCTCCCACGAGCCGATCGCCGAGGCGGTGCGCGCCGCCGTGCGGCGTGGCGCAACGGCGGTCCTGTTCAACTGCAGCCAGCCGGAGGTCATGGCCCCGGCGCTCGAGGCCGCGCGCGGGACCCTGGCCGAGCTCGGCGCGAACATCCCGCTCGGCGCCTATGCCAACGCCTTCCTGTCCAAGGATGAGAGCGCTCAGGCCAACGAGGAGGTCGGGGACCTGCGCGAGGACCTGGACCCTGAGGCCTATCTCGATTTCACGCACGATTGGGTGGCGGGCGGCGCGCGCATCGTCGGCGGCTGCTGTGGCATTGGCCCCGAACACATCGCCGCTCTGCGCGCGGCGTTCGACGGCGCCTGAGCCCGGGCTCCCGGCCCGGCAGCGCGTCAGGCGATATGCCCGTCCTCGAGGTGCAGGGTGCGGTCCATGCGCGCGGCCAGGTCCAGGTTGTGGGTCGCGATCAACACCG
>Ga0114948_10000491_pt1 | contig 15721 bp, 9 predicted proteins | sample CR04metaG_FD_83877 | JGI IMG/M metagenome (GOLD analysis project Ga0114948, IMG submission 83877) | Deep subsurface microbial communities from Mariana Trench to uncover new lineages of life (NeLLi) - CR04 metaG | ecosystem: Environmental > Aquatic > Marine > Ocean trench > Sediment | place...
AACCAACTGACTTTTCAGTTCTATTTCAGCTTCGACAAACATTCCTGGAATGAATAGTTTTTCATCCTCTTCCGCTATATGTCCATGAACATTAATGGTTCTGGTTTCCCCGTCTACAGATTTACCAACCAGGTGCACAGTGCCATGAAATATATCATTCCCTGATTCAGGGACCTTAAAACTAATTGATTGGTCCTCAACTACATGCAGGGCATCCTTCTCGAAAACTTGCAGCTCCAGGTGAATATGATCAGTATTGGTGATCTGGACCGCTGCTTCTGATGCATGAATAAAGGCCCCTCTGATAGCCGCAACATCCGTAATAAAGCCACTTATGGGTGCATAAACAGGGATGGTGCTGGCTATCTGGCCCGCTTCTACCCTGGTTACAGAAATGTTTATCAATTTCAGTTTTTCCCGCATCCCGGTGTATTTTGCCAGCATTACTTTATAATCCGACTCCGCTTTAAGAAATTTTTTCCTGGATGAAATATTTTCATCTGATAGTATTTTTTGGCGCTCATAATCGGCTTGCAGGTAGGCTAACTGTACTTTGGTAATCATATACTCCTGTTGCATTTCAATAAGGTCAGGGTTTTGTATAGTGAATAATAGTTGACCCTTTTTAACTGTTTGACCTGGAAGAAGATCAATATCATTGACATAACCGCTATGATATGGGCTGACAGATGCCTTATTTCCCGGTGGAACATCGATAAAACCTCTGGTTGAAATTGAAGTAGAAATCCGCTGTTCCGAAAACGTTCCTAATTTCATTCCTTCGGATTCAAAGAGTTCATTTGAAACATAAATCTTACCGTCTGAAGGGTTTAGGTTCTTTTGAGTGGGCAAGCCTTTTTTTTCATCAGCACATGAGAAGAGAAAAGTGCTTAGAACTAAAAAATACATGGCTGATTTATAGTCATTCATTACTTTAATATTAATTAATTATATAAATGATATTCAATACAATATCATTGTAGTTTCTTAAACTTTTCAAGTAATTCGTTTCAATTTTCACCGCACTGTCAATCGACAGAATATATTGAAAGAAATCGATCTCCCCTCCTTCCAATGATCTGCTTGCTGCATGGATAATCTCTTTAACCAGATTTCTTCCCCGTTGTTCATAATTGACTAATGCTTCATCCTGCTTGCTTAGCTCTGCCGAAAGTTGCTGCAGCCTTCCTTTCATAACTTTCCTATAGTTTTTTCTTTCCTGGAGGATCCGCTCTTTTTCTATTTTAGAGGCATTTATATGTGCCTTTTGGTTTCCAAACAAGATAGGAATGCCCAGGCCAACCTGGAAACCACTATAAGTATCCGCATTTAGAGCATTGTTGGTACCCTGAAAGTATTCCAATTGTATATCCGGAAGCATTTTGTTTTTCTCTACCTGCGCTGCTTCTTCAGCTGAAGTCAATGCTTCCGTATAAAACATAAACCCCGGGTGATTGGCGGTATCCGGAAATTGCAAAGTCAACTTTTCGAAAGGTACTTTTTTTACTTTATAAACTTCTTCGGTTTGCATCCACCTGGACAATTCCGCATACACGGACTCAAGGTCCTTTTCCAGCTGTTTAAGTTGTAGGGATACTTCGTTCTGTTTGTTATCGGCAGTGAGCTTGAGTAAATAATTTCCCTCTCCCAGTTCGAACCGGCGATTAGCAGCTTTGGAAAAATGATCATATAAACTATCCAAATATTGATAGTCTTCCTGAATTCGCTTCAAATAGGTGATTTGGTTATGAATGGACGAAACATTTTTAACTAGTAACATTTCTTCCATGGCGTACTGATGCTGTTGTAAACGAACAGCACTTTTTTGCAACCTCTGCTGCGATGAATATACTGATGGGAATTGGAAATTTTGCCTCACGCCCCACACTTTCAGGGGCTGGTTATTCTCGGCCAGATTATTTTCATCGTAGCTGTAATATATTTTGGTCTTTTCAAAATTGAATGCAGTTCCAATGAGTGCCTCACTTTTTTGGATGGACAGTTCTGAGGACTTTAACCTTGCGTTATTGGATTTTGCAAGTTCAATAGCCTGTTCCAGAGTTAGCTCCTTTTCTTGTGAGTAGCTAAACAAGGGAAAAATTAAGAATATTAGCAGAATCGACATAGACTTCGGTTTGAGGGAAACTTTGGCGTTATCAAATATGGAATACAGCACAGGTAAAACAATTAGTGTGAGCAAGGTGGCAGTGACCAAGCCCCCAATTACTACGGTAGCTAGTGGCCGCTGAACTTCGGCACCTACCGAGGTGGATACTGCCATAGGAAGAAAACCCAAGGCAGCGGCAGAGGCTGTCAACAACACCGGTCTTAAACGCTGTTTGGTGCCTAACAGAATTCTTTCTTTAATATCAGATATATTTTCCCGTTTCAATTCTTTGAAATGATCAATCAATACAATCCCGTTAAGCACCGCAATTCCAAACAGGGCTATAAACCCCACTCCCGCTGAAATACTAAAGGGCATTCCCCGGGCCCATAGTAGTAAAACCCCTCCAATAGTAGCTAATGGAATAGCGCTGTAAACCAGCAGGGCTTCTTTGATTGATTTGAAGGCAAAATAAAGTAAAAGGAAGATTAGGGCCAAGGCCACTGGAACGGCATAACTTAATCGGTCTTTGGCGCTTCTGAGATTTTCAAATTGACCACCATAGGTAATGGAATAACCAGGCGGTAGATCAATGTTGCTTTCAATCAATCTTTGAACATCTTCCACCACGGATTCCAAATCGCGATTTCGGATGTTCACTCCGACTACAACACGCCGCTTTGTGTTATCACGTGATATTTTAGCTGGTCCTTCAGTATAAGTTATTTCTGCTAGTACACTTAAAGGTACCTGTCCACCTGAGGGAAGTGAAACGAAGGTGTTTTCCAAGTTTCTAATATCTTTTCGAAAATTTTTGGAAAAACGTACTACCAGGTCAAATCTTTTTTCTCCTTCGAAAACACTACCCGCAATTTTTCCGGCAAATCCCAGAGAAATTACTTCATTCACGTCTTTAATATTGAGTCCATACTGCGCGATTTTTCTTCGATCATATCTTACCCTCATTTGCGGTAATCCGGCGGTTTTTTCAACACTTATATCAGAAGCACCTTCCACTTGTTGAATCAACTTTTCAATTTCCAAAGCCTTTTGATTTAAAATAACTAAATCCTCCCCAAATACCTTAATTGCCAAGTCAGCACGTACACCGGTGATAAGCTCATTAAATCGCATTTCAATGGGTTGGGTAAATTCATAATCCACCCCCGGAATCTTGGCAATCAGCGCTTGTTTGATCTTATCAGCAAGCTCATCTTTTGTTTTAGCCGTGGTCCATTCACTTTTATCTATTAGCGTGCATATCACATCTGTCTCTTCCATAGACATGGGGTCTGTTGGAACTTCTGCTGCTCCTATTCTGGTAATTACCTGTTCTACCTCAGGAAAGGTATTTATGACCTTTTCTATTTCTGTGATTATCTCTACAGTTTTGCTTAACGAAGTACCTGTTTTTAAAATTGGCTGAATTACAAAATCCCCCTCGTCCAGTGTAGGCATGAACTCTCCTCCCATGGTAGTGAACAAATAACCTACACCCATCAATAGGCCGAGAGATAATGACAATACTGTTTTCCGATGCAGTAAGGACCAAATTAATATCGGCCTGTAGAGTTGTTCAAAAAACGTCATCAACAGTTTTGAAATGTTGAATCCCCCTTGTTTGGAAGGCTTTAAGAAGAGGCTTGCCACCACCGGAATGTATGTAAAGCAAAAGATCATGGCACCTATCAGGGCAAAACAAAATGTTAGGGCCATGGGTTTAAACATCTTGCCCTCTACATGGGCGAGGGAGAGGATTGGAATAAAAACTATAATGATAATCAACTGCCCAAAAACCGCTGATCGCATCATTTTGGAGGTAGCGTTATGAGTTACCTGATCAATAAACGGTCCTTGTTGTTCTTTGGTGAGGGAAAGAAACTCCGTCCTTTTGCTAGTGATTTGAAATGCAATAAACTCAACAATTATGACTGCTCCATCGATGATTATGCCGAAATCAATGGCGCCAAGGCTCATTAGATTAGCATCAATTCCAAATAAGTACATCATCGAAATTGCAAATAGTAAACAAAGAGGAATAACAGATGTCACCACCAAACCAGATCGTACATTTCCCAAGAGCAGCACCACCACAAAAACTACGATCAAACATCCATACACTAAGTTCTCAGTAATGGTAGATGTTGTCTTTGCTATTAGTTCGCTTCTGTCCAAAAAGGGGTTGATAGAAATACCCGGAGGTAAGCTGCGCTGTACCTGGGAAACCCGCTCTTTGACAGCCTCGATTACTTTATTCGAGTTGGCATCTTTCAACATCATCACCTGCCCCAGTACTGTCTCACCTTCACCATTAGCGGTTACTGCTCCAAAACGATTGGCATAACCAAATCCAACTTCTCCAAGGTCTTTCACATATATTGGCAGATTATTTCGAAAGTCGACCACAATATTATTAATATCTTCAATTGAGCCTACCAATCCCTCTCCCCTAACAAAATAACTCTGATTGTCTTTTTCTATATACCCGCCACCTGCAACACTGTTGTTTTTTTCTAATGCATTAAAAACATCTATTATTGATATGTTCAACGCTTTTAATTTTTCCGGATTTAGTGTCACCTCATATTGTTTGAGAAATCCTCCCCAGGTATTTACCTCTACCACTCCGGGAATTCCCGATAATTGACGCTTTACCACCCAGTCCTGAATGGTACGCAAATCCATCACTGAATACTTTGACTTATATTTTGGATCAACATCGAGTATGTATTGGTAAATTTCACCCAGACCCGTGGTGATAGGACCCATTTCGGGCGTACCAAACCCTTCCGGTATTTGCTCGGATGCTTTTTTAATTTTTTCGGCAATAAGTTGCCGCGGAAGGTAGGTGCCCATTTTATCTTCAAAAACAATGGTAACTACTGAAAGCCCAAATTTTGAAATTGAACGAATCTCGGTTACCCCAGGCAAATTGGCCATCTCCAACTCGACCGGATAGGTGATGAATTGTTCAACATCCTGGGTCGACAGGTCTCTGGAAGTAGTGATTACCTGAACCTGATTAGTAGTAATGTCTGGTACCGCCCCTATGGGAATATTAATTAGGGCGTAAATGCCAAAAGCAATTACAAAAAAGGTGAATAATAAAACTATTAGCTTGTTTTTCAAGCTATACCGAATAACGAATTCCAACATGCGTATTATCTTAAAAAGACATAAAAATAGAATATAAAACGTGTATTTTTGCGCTTTAAAATTCTGAGATCATCATGATAGCAACTGAGGGCATATCTTTACAATACGGCAAAAGAGTACTTTTTGATAATGTTAATATAAAGTTCACCGGCAGGAATTGTTACGGAATTATCGGCGCTAATGGTGCCGGAAAATCCACCTTCCTTAAAATATTGTCTGGTGAAATTAATCCAAATTCCGGAAGGGTTAGTATTGAGCCAGGTAAAAGAATGGCTGTTCTCCGGCAGGACCACTTCGAATATGATGAATTTGCGGTATTGGATACCGTGATAATGGGGCATTCGAAACTTTGGAGCATTATGAAGGAAAAAGAAGCGCTTTATTCCAAAGCGGATTTTTCGGAGGCAGATGGGAATAAAGTATCTGAGTTGGAAGCAGTATTTGCAGAGATGGATGGATGGAATGCGGAATCGGATGCAGCGGTTTTATTGAGCGGACTTAACATTGAAGAAGGCCTTCATTCTAAATTGATGAAAGACTTAAACGGTCACCAGAAAGTAAGGGTGCTTCTGGCCCAGGCCTTATTTGGGGAGCCGGATGTACTGATCCTTGATGAGCCTACCAACGACCTGGACATCCACACAGTTACCTGGTTGGAAAACTACCTGTTGGATTTTAAAAATACTCTGATTGTTGTTTCGCATGACAGGCACTTTCTAGATACTGTTTGTACCTATGTAGCTGATATTGATTTTTCTTCAATCAAACTATACAAAGGTAATTACACATTTTGGTATGAATCCAGCAAACTAGCTTTAAATCAACGCAGTGCCACCAACAAGAAAGCGGAGGAAAAAAAGAAAGAATTACAAGAATTCATCGCAAGGTTTAGTGCCAACGCCTCAAAATCCCGACAGGCCACCAGCCGGAGAAAGTTATTGGAAAAAATAAATGTTGAAGATATTCAACCATCATCCAGAAAGTACCCGGCAATTATTTTCAACCAGGCCAGACCTGCAGGAGATCAAATTCTCGAGATTAAGTCCCTGACCATGGAAAATGAAGGCAAGTCATTATTTAAAAATATTGACCTCTTTGTAAACAAGGGAGACAAGATAGTCTTTGTATCCAAAAACAGCCTGGCAATTACCACTTTTTTTCAGGTGTTGGCAGGCGAACAAGAAGCTAGTTCAGGCACTTTTAAATTCGGCCAGACCATTACCAAAGCCTATCTGCCTAATGAAAATGAAAGCTATTTCAAAACCAATGAGACCTTGATTGATTGGCTAAGGCAATACAGCGATAAAGAAAAGGATGAGGTGTATATCCGTGGTTTTCTTGGGAAGATGTTGTTTTCGGGTCAAGAATCCTTAAAACGAGTGAATGTTCTATCCGGCGGGGAAAAAGTGAGGTGCATGATTTCCAGAATGATGTTACAAGAGCCTAATTTATTGATCCTGGATGAGCCCACTAATCACCTTGATTTGGAATCGATTACTGCATTAAATAATTCACTGCAAAACTATAAAGGGACCATTTTATTCACTTCCCATGATCATACTTTCGTGCAAACTATTGCCAATCGAATTGTTGAGATAAACCCTGAGGGTTTTACTGACAAATTAGGTACTTACGATGAATATGCGGCTGATAAGAACGCACCCAAAAATGTCGCCTATGTAAATTGATAGATAACTGAACTTCTTGTCCAGTCAGCCAGTAACCTGTCATTGATTATAAGATATAGTTTTAACAAAATGTGCGGTTAAATTACTATAATCATTTGTATTCTAACCAGGTGGTAGCCTGGCAATCCGTGTCCGTCCTAAATCGTATCCATCTGGATTGAAAACCATCGGAAAACTCATGATCAAACGTTTCACCTGGTGCTATCACAACTTCCATGTAAATCATCCAGGGCCCGTGACCAATTGGCTCAACTTCTATATAGAATTTGACGGGGCGATCAGCTTGATGAGAAATCGTTAAATTTTTTTGATCATAAAATCCAATAAGGTAAGCATCTGAGGGTTCATCGGCTTTTACTTTGGTACTTTTCCAAGGCCCTCCGTGTCCGGTGGGTTTACCGAGCTTCCACAAATCATCAATAACTCCCACCCAGACCGCCGCTTTGTCATCATCCGAAATTATGACATGATCATTATCTGCTCCAATTTCCGGATTTATTCCCGTCATTACCAGCAATCCACGGTAGCTGGCATAATCATGGATTCGAAAGTTGTGGGAGCTGATGGGACGTATCTTGGCAAAGCCATCGGCATTTTCAGCCGGTCATCACATCCAAATACCAATTGGTCATTCCATCTGGTATAGTCACCAATAACTTTTAAATAAGAAGACCGGGGGCGAATTCCAGCAGAATTGCTACTGGTAAAGCTTCCTGGAAATCTCCAGAACAAGCCATGCATGGTCATTAAATAGTCGGGACTTTTCTGAGTACCAATATCTCTGATCCTTGGCCATTCGGTATTCCAGCCATGCGCACCATCATAGCTATAGCTGGCTTTTGGCAAACGTTTTCAGGATTTACGCTGATGGGATTATGATTTACCTGGTTATCTTGGAGATTATTCGCATCCCTATACAGCATTGTCGGCTCAAGCGAATTAACGTCAACCTCATAAAAGCCTTCTTCCATTGTTGCAAAATAAATTTTTCCTGAAGGGTCGAAAAGATGTCTTGCATTACCTGTATGCCTACCCTGCATATCCTGATATGAGATAGCCCGCACATTTCGTTTTTCATCAATGGCATACGGGCCAATGAATAGCTGATTACTTTCCCAGTGTATCATTCGATTGGCTGGTGTTCCTCCTATACTTTCATCACGTACAATTAGATCAAGATCGGGAGTAATTTCATACAATTTATCACTCGAACCAATTGGTTTGTGTGGACCATATGTGATGACCCAAAGCCTATCAGCCCAAGGCACCACAGCTCCGGTTCCGCATTCGCCTTCATTATTGTAATAGGCCAGATGTGGATATATGCCGCTAATCTGAAGGTGTTTGTCGTCTATAACAATTTCAGCTGGTTTGGAGGAGAACCAAAGAATAATAAATCCTAAAATTGAATATCGCAGTATTATCATGATGTAATTTGTTAACATTTCAGCTTTAAAATCATTTTCAAATGGTTATCAATATATTTTTTGAGTTCCTTTTTTGTAGTAACAAATTACGAGGAGTTAATTTTGTTATTGAAAAAGCAATTGCCATCACAATAATGATTCACCATTCAAATCGGTGGTCAGAATTTCAGACATGTAATCAAAGAATGGTCGCATTTGTAGAAAAGCATAGGAAACGATGGTCGGAAGGTCCTGGCTAAGTACTTCCTCCAGGGTGAAATCATGTCTAAGTACAAATTGCTTGTATCGCAGCAGATCAATATCGGGATGGTTTTTATCAAACCCTCTGGGCGCAGTTTTAAGTTGTGACCCCTTCAACATTCCGAAAAATTCTCTAAATGGCTTAGATTTAATAATATCTCGCAGTGGATCTGCGTTTTGTGCGACTTGTCTTCTGATTTGTCGTAGGTCTTCCTTGTTGGGCCCAAAAAACCCTCCCATAACAAACGATCCTGTAGGTCCGATTTGGTAATAATAACCTCCCCTCTTTTCTGCTCCTGCCCTTTTCATGCCACCTCCCCAATTGGTTTTATAGGGTGTTTTGTCCTTACCAAAACGTACGTCTCGATAAATTCGAAAAAGGCTTTTCTTGCCTGAGGGAGTTTCAATTACGTCATGGGTGCTCATTTCACATAATAGACTTTCAGCGAATTCTACCATTTCCTCCTGGGATTTTGCATACATCGCATTGTTTTCCTGAAACCAACTGCGGTTGTTGTTTTTGTCTAGTTTCTTTAAAAATGTCAGCGTGCTTTTCATTAGATTCTTAGTGTAGAATTAAACAATAGATCAATCTTTACCGGTAGCCTCAGACAGGCCAGGAAGTAGTAAGATTGAATTGGTGAATTAATCAGAAATCTAAAGTTTACCTCACTCCGACCCTGTTCCTTTGTGATAAATCAACCTGCGTAGTCTTGTTAAATTATTTTTCTGCCAGATCTTTTATCCTAATCGCTCGAAATTTTACCAAATCTCCATGCCCCAAAAAGCCTATATGGCCTTTGGTGCGTTGAAGTCCAGGATGATCTTTCCCGTCCATAGTACCGTTTTTACTGGCTTCAATGAAGTCGGCATCAACGATGGTGGTTCCATTCAATACAACTTTTATTTTAGAGCCTTGCACCATCACTTCCTGTTGGTTCCATTCACCTACAGGTTTCAGGTAGCCCCGTTTTGCAGGAATAATTCCATACACCGACCCATGGTATTGATAGGGTTCCAGGTCGGCATATTTGGAAGCGGTATTATCCAGTATCTGCAACTCTTTACCCTGGTAAGCTACATCACCGGACAATGGCGCATGAATACCCAGTCCATTATTTGCGCCCGGAGTTAGTTGAAACTCAAATCGAAAAATAAAATCACTATATTCTTTGGAGGTATAAAGATTGCCGCCGCTCCCTTCACCCTCAGGATCCACTACAATCATACCATTTTCAGCGCGGTAGGATTCTTTATTTCCTACCCAGCCATCCAGGTTCTCACCGTTGAAGAGCAGGAGAAATCCTGTATCATCATGGTGTTGAGCGGTAAGACCGGAGTAAAGGAATATTGTCAAGGCAAAAACGGTAAGATTCAGAGCGGGTGCTTTTTTCACTTTCATATTATCTAAGTTTAGTTGTTTAGTATTTTCTATTCCCAACGGGGTAACGGTTAGTTAAGCTAGAATTCTAATTTACCAAATACTCCAGAAGATATTCAATCACTAGTAATAATCTCCTAATTTTGACTCTTCAATAAAAAAGTATTTATGCCCAAGCAAATTGCCCTTATTGAGTTACATCAGGAGACCAACTCTTTTTCGCAAGTACCAACCACACTAAGGGAGTTTGAATCCCTGGCTTTATACTATGGAGAGGAAGTATTTTCTCAAGGCATTAAGGATTTCAAAAAATTTCAATTAGCCGGATTTATTAATGCGGTAAATCGATATGGCCAGGGACGATTCAGGACCATCCCCGTACTTGCAGCCTGGGCCACTTCCGGCGGGCCAATTCAGGCTGACGTCTATCAGCATTTCTACCATTATATTATAGAAAAACTAGGTGAAATCGATGGGATTGATGGGGTCTATATGTCTTTGCACGGGGCCATGGGTGTCGAAGGTATGCGTGACCCTGAGTGTCATTTGCTGGGGGCAATTCGACAGATAGTTGGAGATACTGTACCCATTGGTGTAAGCTATGATCTGCATGCCAATATTACCATGGAAAAAGTAAGACTTGCTACTTTTATCAATGCCTATCATACCAACCCTCACCGCGATCATTTCAAGGTGGGTATCAAAGCAGCTAAGTTACTGATGGACACCTTAGATGGCAAGGTGAAGCCCACCATGGCTTTTCTGAAAATGCCTTTACTCAAGGGAGGGGGAATGACAATCGATTTTTTGAAACCTATGAGGAAGGTATTCACTGCTGTGAAAAAGATGGAGAGGCGTGCTGAAGTGCTCAGCGTTTCTAATTTCATGTCGCACATTTGGTTGGACGATGAAGAGTTGGGCTGGAGTTGCATCGCTGTTACCGACAACAACCCTCAACTAGCCGAAGATCTAACCGAAGAGCTTGCTGACCTGAATTGGTCAGTTAAGCATCACAAGCATCCCGATCCAGTGTCTGTGCAGGAAGCTGTGCAAACACTCCAACAAATGACCTGGAGAAGAAAGTTTGGAACCTCGGTCTTTTGTGATATATCGGATATTGTTGCAGCAGGTGGACCTGGTGAGAATACGCATATCTTAAATCATTTAATGCAAACTAATCTCAGGTCATACATCCCTTTTCGTGACCAGGAAGAAGTGCAAAGAGTTTTCACTTTCGAAATTGGACGGGAAGTAACACTCATGTTAGGCAACAAACTAGATAAAGAGTACAATGCATCTTTGACTTTTTGTGGCACCCTGTTGAAAAAATTTGACACCGATTTTGGTAAAACTGCCGTGGTGCAGCACAATAATATTTTTCTGGTTTTAACCGAGTTGCCCTGCCCGGCATTTAGCCCAAATTTTTTCAGAAGGTTAGGTCTGAGCCTTTGGAAAGCAGATGTTGTGGTTGTCAAGAACTTATTTCCATTCCGGATAATGTATGGTTTGTACAATCGAAAAACCTTCAATGTGAGCACCGCCGGCACTACGGAACTTGATGTATCCCGCCTGAACTATAAAAAGATACCTCGACCAATCTATCCGTTGGATGATATAAAAGATTGGAGAATGCCAAAGGAGAATTAGGAAATCATAAGAAATTACAAGAAAGGCTCAATGGCTTTTTTCCATATAGCATACCCCTTGGCATTCATATGAAGATTATCCTCCAAAAAAATGTCTTTCATAACCTCACCCGAGGAGTCTATAGCGGGACTCCAGACATTGACAAATCCGGTGTTCGGGGTACTGGCAGCATAAAGGCTTAGTTCACTGTTCAGCTGCATATACTTCTTTCGAAGTTTCCAACGAGCTACACTGGGCTTTGCGGAAATAAACAACACCGGCACGCCCGGAAGTTTACGGGCTATGGCTTGTCTAACTTGTTTGGCCTCATTTAAAATATCCTTTGGCTTTTTGCCTGCAGAAATATCATTGTCGCCCTCATAAATAAAAATCTTTGAAGGTTTATAACAAGTAACCACCCTGTCTATATAATACAACAGGTCCGAAAATTGTGACCCTCCAAACCCCCGATTGACGGCCTTTATTCGTGGAAAATCCTCATCGAGGCGGTCCCATATTTTAATAGATGAGCTCCCCACAAAAAGTACTGCACCATCAGGAAAGGGCGTTTCCTGGTCTTGTTGTTCAAATTGCTGTATGCTCTCTTTGAATCTTTCAGGGCCCTCATTATCCTGGCTCAATCCCGGTAATGCCAGGTAAAGTAATCCTGCTATTAGTAACATGTGCCTTGTAGTCATATATGATTTTGGTTATGTAATATTATCTTGCATCCCAAGATATTTGAGGTAGATGGGTTTTTAAGTAGTTCTTTATTTTGTGAAAATAAGCCATACGCATAGAATAAATAATCACTTCTAAGTTAAATTGGGTTTCTGTTTCCTCAATTAGCTTTATTTGCGGCATCTTCTTCACAGAAGACCAGGGAGCATTAAGAATAGTTGACCGCAAGAGTTTTTCCGTTTGACTGTAATTCCCATTTTTAGACAGGGAAAGTTTAAAGGCATGACTTTTTATTTTTTCACTTGGATTGGGCCTGATGCTTACTTCATTGGAGATCTTCGCATAAGGTATATTGACGGTTTCACCCACCTCAGTTTCCATGATCATCGACCGATAGCCCAGACTTATTACCTTTCCCTTTATATCTTTTATTTTTATCCAGTCATTTAAATTGAGCGAACCATCTGATTTTAATATGATACCTGCCAAAAAATCCCTGGCCAAAAACCATGATATCATAAGTAAAGCGATCAGGCTTATCACCAGCAGGCCTATTGAATTCCAGAATTCATTTTCAACCAATAGTTGAACTCCCCAGAGTAAGAATCCCAAAATTGCCAACCCCTCCATAATGGGTAAAATACGATTGAGTCTGATTTTGTAAACGCGTTTTATGGGTAATCTTCGAATGAGTATTTTGAGTGTCCAGAACCCTGCAAATAATACAATTCCTGCCGCAAAAAACTGCAGAACAGCAAATTCAGATAAGACCCAGCTAACGTCTTTCATATCCCATGTTTAGATTAAACTATCTTCAACAAATGCATTGATCAGAACCGCCCTTAAGTACCGATTTAATGATAATACCTGGTTTTCCTCCACCAGAATTCTCGATCGTACCAACACTTGTAGCTCTTTGTCCAATTGAGTGGGGTCTTCCTGCATTATTCTTTGTAATCGCTCTATATTCAGCCTTCGATGCAGTAAAAATTGAAGCAATATCACTAAGCGCCCTTTTTCTAAATGATGTAATACTTCCCCATCGGGCTGTTCAGGCCACCGAATTTCAATTTGACCATCTATTACCTGCCGGATATTGCTGATCCAACTTTGTAAAGCCACGCCTACGTTTCCCTGGGAGATATTAAAATACTGATTGAACAGCTTGGCTTTTTTAAAATTGCTAAACGCATCTTCCTCAGTCCCTTCCAATATAAACTTAAGCCGGCTGGTTTGATGTCTTTTGCTAATCACTTCCTTTAATTCTTCCGCATTGAACGGTTGTATATTCATTATCCTAATAAAACTATCATCAATTCTTTTGATACTATTGACCAAATCAAAACTGTATTTATTCATGTTGAAAATCATCAAACACCTGTTCCCAAAGCGGTCTATAATACTGGCAATTTCATCGATAACCCTCATTCCGTGTTCACTTCGCTCCCACCACAATTCAATATCATTAAAAATAATGACTGCTTCTTTCTCCAAACTATTGAAGGCCAGTTCGATATCACCATAGAAATGTAAAGATTTTTGGAGTGTTTGAATAAACAACTTTACCTCAATGGATCCGGCGGCCGGTGGGTTTACATGATAGACCTTATTATTATTGGCGTATTTATAGGCCACAAAATCAGAATAGAAGGTTTTTCCGGAGCCAGGTTCACCGGTAATCAATATCGCGCCGGAATTGAGCGCTTTGTAATCGGCTAAGACATCCTTTGTCTCTATCAGGTCTCGTTTGCGTACCAGCCACAGGTCCCTGTCAACGCTATGATCTTTTAAGAATAATTGCTTGTAGTAGTAAGGTAACTTTTCTAACACCGCAACAAGTGGCGTACTAATCTCTATTAAACGAATAATGTCTTCCGTTCTTGCCAGGCTTTCTTTTGGCTGATTACTGAACTTCTCTGCAGCTAACAAGCCTACGCTCCTCCGATAATATAATTTTGTAATGATATTCTGGAACTGCTCATTAATGCCTCGGGTAAACCTGGAAAATCTATTGATCGCCTCGGTTTTTTGCTGTGTCCGAAGCAGATAATCAAGATCTACTGCTAATTTCACCACGGTAATAGCATCAAGTTTTGATAACAACTTATTGACCTTTTCTTTGAATACATCCTCCTGTTTAGTTAGGCTTTGATGCAAACTGTCATTTTCCCTTCTTAACCTGTCAACTTCGTCATCGATAGATTTTAGGATAGGTTCCCAAAGATCAACACCCTCAGTTGTGGCATCAGCTTCCAAATTGTTCACAGAGAAGGAAATCACGCGAATAACGTCCTGAGCTGCTTGACTGGCCTTATCTAAAGCTGCCTTTTGCTGTTCAGTATATTCTACCAATGGTGAAACCAGTTCATTTTGCATTAGAAAGTTTACCACCCCGTTGGGAGATATGGAGATAGTTTCAACCTCTTCCAGGGGATTGGATTCCAGGTCCTGCAAATTGGCGACCTCCAATTGCTCAGGCAACTTGGCTGGTAGTTCCCTGAATTTTAGGATAAGCTGGTCTAATCTTTCCTGATGTATGGGAAACTGATCAGGATGAAATGAAACATTAACCGCTGCATGTCGGCCTCCCTGTATGTCCGAGCGTAATTTTTCAAGGTAAGGAATTAAACCACCTATTTTCTTGGGGGTGCCCTGCAGATGCCATTCCTTCAATTGGTTAATCAAAGAGTGAACTTCCGCAGCAATTTTTTCTTTAATGCCACTAAGCTTAAGTTCCAGCAAAGGTGTATTGAAGAATAACCACTGATTGTGTCCCCAGGCCACAATACCTTCTGAAATACGCTCCCGGGTGATCTTCCACGATTTTGAGGGCTGTAACTGCTGCTTTAACAGATTATTAATGTTGATGTTTTCAATCGACGAAGCTATTTCCTGCAATTGTCTATGGTTGGTTGCTAAAAGATAATCCCTGTAGCCAGACAGTTGAAAGTTATTTTCTGTAATCCAAGCGCCCAAATTATCTTGAATTTCCTGGAGTCCACTGACCATTATTTCCCTTGGAAGACTGCCATTGTTTGATTGTTCCTCCCAGAGATACAGCAACTCAAACACTTTTTTAGTTTGCTTTTGCCACTTGCAGATAAACTGTGCGCTATCTTTACTTATACTTTCAACTACCTCTTCTACGGCATTTTGTAGGGATTGCTGCAGTTGGAAGGCCACCACCTTTTTGTAATTTATCTTATACCGTAATGGTTTATGGTCAATCTTATTCCGGACTTTTTGCCACCGACTAAACTGACTTAGGGTACCCTGGCCGTTTTGTAAAAGCGTTTGCAAAGGATATTCCGCTGTCAAATACGGAGTACTCCTCTTGATCACCATATCGATTTGACTGCACAGCTTTTCATAACCTCCAATCAACAATTGTTCTTGTGGTTGCACTTCCTTATCG
>Ga0114948_10000499_pt1 | contig 15603 bp, 13 predicted proteins | sample CR04metaG_FD_83877 | JGI IMG/M metagenome (GOLD analysis project Ga0114948, IMG submission 83877) | Deep subsurface microbial communities from Mariana Trench to uncover new lineages of life (NeLLi) - CR04 metaG | ecosystem: Environmental > Aquatic > Marine > Ocean trench > Sediment | place...
CGTTTCTGTCATTGGTGGGATTCAGTGTCAGTAATGATCTGTTCCGCCACGATGCGGTCGATGACAAGAAAATGCTGAAACTCAGCCGGCTGATCATGCTTGGGATCGGCGTGATAACGCTGGTGATTGCCTTTGTCTCACCGATCGATATTTTCTGGCTGACCTATTTCGTCGGCACGTTGTTCGCATCATCCTGGGGACCCGTGGCATTTATGAGCGTGTGGAGTAAAAACATTACAGCGGATGCCGCGTTCTGGGGCATTGTCAGCGGATTCTTATTCAATGCGGTGCCCAAGGCCTTGGAGTACTTTGAGTGGATCAACTTGCCGTTCTGGCTGGATCCGATCCTGCTCGGGGGGCTGGTTAGCCTGGTGGTTGTGCTGGTGGTATCCCGCTTCGGCCACGTTGGCCGGGAGGAACAGGTCTACCGCTTGCAGTTGCATCGGGTTCCGCAACAGGAGATCAGCGCGCGGAAGTTACGGTTTACGCAATATGCGCCCATGACCCTGGCCGTTTACCAGGTGATCATGTGTGCCGTCTTGTTAACGGTCTATGTGCGTCCGTACCAGGAAGCCACCGGAACCTTGAGCGCGGTCGGCGGTATCAATTGGTGGAGCGGCGAGTCTCTGCTCGTGTTGGCCGGCCCGGTCGTGGTGTTGCCGACGGCCTGGATTGCCTGGCGCATGATTCGCAAGTCCTATGGCTGACACCTACCAATAACCCATGTTGATCCGTAGGCGTTACGTAATCGTCCGCTTCTGGCCGTTAGCGGACGTTCAATCTCCGCTAATTTCACGAAAATGACAAGCCGCTAACGGCCAATAGCGGTCGTTCGCGCCAAATAAAAACCCCGCCTTGACAGGCTGCAAGTGCAGCGCATTGTTAGGCTGCACTGTAATTGTCCTTTGATTCATCATTTGATTTTGAACTCAGCGCATCTCCTACAAGCATCCACTGAAAGATTGTGATAATTACGCCGATTTGATCCGTTAAGCTGTGTGGATCCCCGAAGCGCAATAGAGCAAACTGCAGGGGTAAAAGGAGACTCAAAGCCAATACCCACGTTGTATTTGAACGTGTCCAGGGCGGCAGGACTCTTAGCTCCTTATGGCTCAGATCGCGTCGCACCCAGTGCAAAGCCATGAGTGCAAAACCACCACATATCAAAGGAGCAAGCCAATTCAAAGAGAATGATATGCCGAGAGTTTCTCCACTGAAAACAAAAGATTCGAGTTGCGTGGCCGCCAAATATATTGAGCCAGTTCCGAGAAATACATGCCAAGTTAGCAACATCCAGTGAAATGGTAAGCGGGCACCACGCCAGCCGAGAAAAATTGTAATTAGGGCGAAAGAGCTTCCCAGCACAAGCACCCAATAGTTACCGTGCATGCCTGACCCTGATAATGTAGGCCCAATTGCCCAATGGTAGCTGTCGCCATCAAAGGCTCCACGTATCAGCGGCAACCAAAACGCCAGGGTTGTCAATGATGTCCAAAACAAAAGAATACGAAGCAGTTTGTTGGGTATCCAATACATTGTACTCACACTGGTGGTGATCGAAGTTCGTGCTGCCTAACTAGAATTCGTCTGCAAGAATGGAAGTAACACTCAAATCGGGCCGTCATGTTGCGAGGGGCCGCTTTGGGTCATTAGCGGATCCTCAGCACTCTATCACTCCAACGACCGCTTCTGGGGGCAAAGCAGACGTCAAAAACTCTGGAAATTATGGATTCTGACTTCCAATTTCGGCCAATAGCAGACACTTACTGGCTGAATCTTGATCCTCTATAATCGGTTTATGGAAGGTGGTCTGTTTGGCGACTCTAATCTGATCGCGGTGGTAGAGCTTTTTACCGCGATTGCTGTCGTGATCGGAATCGTTTTCGGACTCATCGAACTCCGCCAGGCTACCCGTAGTCGGCGCGATCACGCGGCCGTTGACATCGTTCGGACGGTGCAAACTCAAGAAGTGCGACAGGCCGTAAGAAAAATATTCGATCTGCCGTTGGACGCTGATCCGCAATTAATTCGTAATGACCCGGTCTTGCTGGCGGCGGCGCTCGCCGTGGATAGCGCTTGTGAGATGTGGGGGTGTATGGTTTTTGAGGGTGTTGTAGATCACCAGTTACTCGACCGGATGGTCGGGGGCTGGGTGCGCGGGACATGGACACGGCTCCGCGCATGGGTGGAGTCCGAGCGTGCCGAAACTCAAAACGTCAATGTTGGTGAATGGTGGCAATGGCTCTACGAACTCTTAGAGGCAAATCCGGATCCCGGGAAAAAACAAGGGGCTCACGTCGCATACCGGGGAAGAAGAGCGCGATAGTTCAGCCACCCAAATGCATCGGATCACATTGGAGAAACCGAACCAAGAACGATGGCATCCGATTTGCAGTCGATTTCCGCCTGTCACCATCGTAACACCCGACCAGCCGCTTTCCGGCCAAGCCCCGCCATTGACGCGAGAGCAAATCTGACAGTGTTTGTACATTCGGGCCCGAGTTATCGCACCTGGCCAGCCTGACGACGCCAGGACATATCCTCGACGCTGGCGATCTCACGCAACACCGCCGTCGCATAACCGCCGCGCGGCAGCCGAAACTCGAGCCACAATGCATCCGGATCAATTTCCCAGCGCAAGTCGCGCACGGGTAACCGTAGTGCGCGACTGGACGCATCCATTGAGACGCTTTGCAAGCCTTCAATCAGTTCAGGGAATCGGCTAGCCACGGTTCGTTCGAGCTCGGCAATATCATGACTGACTAGAGGTGCGTCTTTGCCCCAGAGGCTGCCCGTCGGGTGGATGTCCATTTCATCGCAACGTTGTTGCAGCTTGTCGTCAACTTCGGTGACTGTGAATATGCTCGCTGAGCCATCCAGATTCGCCACGTCACCGCGGCATATACGATTCCAGCTCTTGCCGGCAACGCGCGCGGCAAGTATTTCATTGAAAATGAATGAACGTGCCGCAGAAATTGCAATACTGCGTTTGTCACGCGAAAGACGGTCACCTTTGAAGCATCGCCTGGCGAGATCGAGATTGCCGCCTTCGAATCCGAAGCGCTGCTCGCCGAAGTAGTTCGGCACGCCAAACGATTCGATTTGCCGCAGACGTTCCGCGATCTCGTCATGTTTTCGCACTGGCTCCTTCGCGCGCAACGCGATACGAAATGCATTGGATTTGTGTGCACCGCGTCGCAGTTTGCGTCGGTGGCGCTGCAGCTCGAGGATGCGCACACCTTCGATGTCAAGTGTCGACCATGGATCACTTGCGCCCGGCTTGCGGCGCACGCTGAACCATTGCCTGGTTTCGGCGTGGCGATCTTTTAGTCCGCTAAAACCGACATCAACGAGGGCAACGTCAGCGTGACGCGCAAGTCGTCGTGCGACCCACTGCGTGTTCGCGCCGGTCTTCTGGACATGCAGGTAATCGTGCTCGCCCTCACCGCTGAATTCGATGGCCAGCTGCTCATCAACCATGAAATCGCAAGGTCTCGAGCGTATGCCCGCAGCAAACAGCGGTGCTCCGTGCGCACGGGCCCAGTCCGGGAGCGCGCCGGGATGCGTCGTCATCGGTGGAATCAATCCGACGCGTCAGCGACAGGAACGACCTGGTAAAAGGTTTCATTCGGACCGATCATGCCCAGGTCGGTACGAGCCCGCTCTTCGGCGGCTTCGAGACCCTGTTTGAGATTGATGACCTCGCCATCCAGCGCCGCATTGCGTTCTCTCAATACCTGATTCTGCGCGCGCTGATCAGCAACCGCGGTCCGTAAATTCAATGTCTTGCGGTAACCGTCGTCAGACAGCCACAGCCGCACCTGCAACATCGTCACAGTGACGGCCAGGATCGCAAGCAGCCAGCGCATATTGGACAATCGATTACCCCAGTTTCATCGCCGACACCGTAGCCGGGAACGCCTCTCTGGCGGCGTACCGTGCGGCGTCGCCCAGCTCCTCTTCAATGCGCAGCAGCCGGTTGTACTTCGCGATGCGCTCCGACCTCGACAGTGAACCGGTCTTGATCTGCGTCGCCCGCGTACCGACCGCAATGTCGGCAATCGTGGTATCCGAGGTCTCCCCGGAGCGATGCGAGATCACGGCCGTGAACCCTGCATCTACCGCCATAGTAATTGCATCAAGAGTCTCTGATAAGGTACCGATTTGGTTGGGTTTTATCAACACTGAATTGGCAATTTTCTCGTCGATGCCACGAGACAGAAGCACCGTATTGGTGACGAAGACGTCGTCACCCACGAGCTGTACGCGGCCCCCGATCGCGTCGGTCAGCACGCGCCAGCCGGCCCAATCCTCCTCGGCCATGCCATCCTCGACCGAGATGATCGGATAACTGTCCACGAGGTCCTCGAGGAACGCGCTGAATGCCACCGCGTCGAATGTGCGTCCCTCCGATGCAAGGTCATAAATCCCATCGCTGCAGAATTCGGAACTCGCAACGTCGAGCGCCAGCAGCATGTCACCGCCGGGCTTGAATCCAGCCTGTTCGATCGCCGTCATGATGATGTCGAGCGCGGCGCGATTTGACGGCAGGTCCGGCGCGAAGCCGCCTTCATCCCCCACGGCTGTGTTCAGGCCCTGGCTGCGAAGCACCGCCTTCAACGCGTGAAATACCTCGGCGCCATAGCGCAGCGCCTCACGAAAATTCGGCGCGCCAACCGGCAAGATCATGAATTCCTGGATGTCGACGCTGTTGTCCGCATGAACGCCACCGTTGATGATGTTCATCTGCGGCACCGGCATCGTCACGTCACTGCCGATGTGCCGAAACAGTGAAACGCCCTTTGACCGCGCATCCGCCCTCGCAACGGCGAGCGATATCGCAAGCAACGCGTTGGCGCCGAGCCGCGCTTTGTTGCCGGTGCCGTCGAGTTCGATCATGCATCGATCGAGCTCGCGCTGATCGTCGAAGCTGCCGGCGAGCAACGCGTCGCGCAGTTCGCCATTGACGTTGGCGACGGCCTGCAAGACACCCCTGCCGAGATAGCGCGACTTGTCGCCATCGCGCAGCTCGACAGCTTCCCGCGACCCGGTCGAGGCGCCCGACGGAACAGCGGCCCGCGCCCAACTGCCGTCATCGAGACGAACTTCGGCCTCGACCGTCGGGTTGCCACGCGAATCGAGTATCTCGCGTCCATGGATCTCTTCGATCCGGATCATCGTTGCTAAATTCCCAAGCCGAATTGCGCTTCGAGATATTCGTTTTTCTTGACACTCCGGTCGATCGCGACGATGGATTCGAGAAGTTCGGACATATTGGCCAGCGGCAGCGCGTTGGGACCGTCGCTCAACGCCTTGTCCGGCTCCGGATGAGTCTCCATGAACAACCCCGCAATACCAGCCGCGGTCGCGGCACGTGCGAGCACCGGTATGAACTCGCGCTGCCCGCCAGATGCCGTGCCCTTGCCGCCCGGCAACTGCACCGAGTGGGTGGCATCGAATACGACCGGGCAGCCGCAACCGCGCATGATCGCGAGGCTGCGCATGTCCGAAATCAGGTTGTTGTAGCCGAAAGAAAATCCGCGTTCGCAAACCATGATGTCGTTATTTCCCGTCGACTTTGCCTTATCGACAACGTTCTGCATCTCCCACGGCGAAAGGAACTGTCCTTTCTTGATGTTGACCGGAATACCGGCCGCCGCAACGCGCAAAATGAAATTTGTCTGTCGACACAGGAATGCCGGCGTCTGCATGACATCGACAACGTCGGCCACCTCGTCGATCGGCGTGTCTTCGTGCACGTCCGTCAATACCGGCAGATCGAGCTGGCGTTTGACTTCGCCGAGTATTTTCAGGCCCTCTCCCAGTCCGGGTCCGCGAAAGCCCGCCTGTGAGCTGCGGTTCGCCTTGTCGAACGACGACTTGTAGATAAACGGCACGTCGAGATTGGCGCAAATTTCCTTGAGCGCGCCTGCCGTGTCGATCGTCATCGCTTCGCCTTCGATGACGCAGGTTCCGGCAATCAGAAAAATGGGCTGATCGTTGCCGACCGAAAAACTGCAGAGATTCATGCTTCGGCGGCCTTGGGCAGCTCAGTCTCATGGTGGTGGCGTGCCGCATGAACGAAGCCCGTGAAGAGTGGATGCCCGTCGCGCGGATTCGATGTGAATTCAGGGTGAAACTGACTTGCGAGAAACCATGGATGCCCGGGAATCTCCACCACCTCGACAAGGTCATCGACCGACAAACCTGAAAAACACAGCCCGACCTGCTCGAGCGTCGAACGATAATGGTTGTTCACTTCGTAGCGATGCCGATGCCGCTCTTCGATTGTTGTGGCACCGTACGTCGTCGCCGCCAGCGAACCTTTTTGCAGACTGATTTCCTGCGCTCCGAGGCGCATGGTGCCGCCAAGATCGGAATTTTCATCGCGTAGCTCAATATCGCCGCTCGCCGTCCGCCATTCGGTAATCAGCGCGACGACGGGATGCGGGGTCTTGCGCTCGAATTCGGTGCTCATCGCACCATCGAGACCGGCCAGGTTCCGCGCAGCCTCGATGATCGCGACTTGCATGCCGAGACAAATACCGAGATACGGAATGGCGTGCTCACGCGCGTAACGAACGGCCTCAATTTTTCCCTCTATGCCACGATCGCCGAAACCTCCCGGTACGACGATGCCATCCATGCCGTGCAGGCACGTGATGCCCTGCTCCTCGATGTCCTGCGCTTCGATGTAATGAATATTGACGCGCGTGCGGGTGTGAATCCCGCCGTGCAATAACGCCTCGGACAGAGAGATGTAGGCATCCCGAAGGTCGACATACTTGCCGACCATGGCAATGTTCACTTCACCCTGCGGGTTCTGCTTGGCCTCGACGATAGCCTGCCATTCGCTGAGATCGGCTTCCGGCAGGTCGAGGCACAGTTGCTTTGTGACGATGCTGTCAAGCCCCTGCTCATGCAGCATCGCCGGAATCTTGTAAAGGTCATCGACGTCATAGGCCGATATCACGGCAGGCTCCGGCACGTTGGTAAACAACGCGATTTTCCTGCGGTGTTCGACAGGCAACGGCTGTTCGGAACGGCACACGAGAATGTCGGGCTGAATGCCGATTGATCGCAATTCCTTGACCGAATGCTGTGTCGGCTTGGTCTTGATCTCGGCCGACGTCGCAATGTACGGCACCAGTGTCAAGTGCACATAGACAACATGATCGTGACCGAGCTCGAAGCTCATCTGGCGTATTGCCTCGAGAAATGGCAGGGACTCGATGTCGCCAACGGTGCCGCCGATTTCAACGAGGCAAATATCCGCATTGCCTGCGCCGCGCTTGACGCTGTCCTTGATCTCATCGGTGATGTGCGGAATGACCTGCACAGTCGCGCCGAGATACTCGCCGCGGCGTTCCTTTGCGATGACGGTCTCGTAGATGCGCCCGGTCGTGAAATTACTGTTGCGCCCCGTCGTCGTTTTCACGAAGCGTTCGTAATGGCCAAGATCGAGGTCAGCCTCGGTACCGTCATGCGTGACGAATACTTCGCCATGCTGAAACGGACTCATCGTGCCCGGATCAACGTTGATGTAGGGATCCAGCTTGATCATGCTGATCGACAAACCGCGTGTCTCGAGAATAGCCCCCAGGCAGGCAGACGTAATACCCTTGCCCAGTGACGAGACCACGCCGCCGGTGATGAATACATAAGACGTCATATACGAACCCGAAAATTCCCTGGTGACTGGAAACACGAAAAGGGCTGGACCAAAAGCACGTGAAGCAAGCGCTGTGCTTTTTTCCAACCCTTCGAATGTTACGCCGTCGTTGGACAAAAGACGGTTTTAAACGTTAACAGAACACTGTTATCGAGACAATGAAAAAGCGCTCATTCGACGCATTTTCAATGAATCGGAGGACGCTGCTCCCACACCACGGCAGTGCCCGGCTCGCTCGCCGCATCAGCTGCAATCCACAAGTCAGCAACCGCGACGAGCCGTTGCCCCGCATACAACAACGGCAAGCGGTCCCGCATCCAGGGCACGATGCCCTCTTCCTGGAGCAATTTCTTGAGTTTGCGCGTATGTGCCTGACCGAGCGGTTGGATTTCCTCCCCACCGTGGCGGTATTGCAGGTGCAAACCGCTGCCCACTACGCCATCCGACAGCCCGACTGGCGCGCCGGGAGCGAGCGACAGGGCACCATGCCCGGCGCGCAATTTCACGCGATCGCCCGCCACAAGCTGTTCATCGGGTACCGCTGCGTCTGCTTCGCTCGCTGGCAGGAGGTACAGCTGGTCCCGATAGCGGCGCGCTTCGGCGCCGCGCCATCTGATCAGCGGCTGTGCATCCTCCCTCGCCGTGAGCAGATCGCCGACGATCGCGGACAGGTGGCTTGCGCCCGGCGCCGGCAGGCCGATCCGGCGCACGGCGTGGCGCAGTACATTGCGCTGCCGTTCGACGGACAGCCCACGAAGCCCGTCGATCGAAAGCCGCTCGGGCCGCGCCCCGAGTGCCTGTAAATCAATTTCCGCCAGTTCCGACAGCAGTGTCGCAGCTTCGCCGGCGAGCGCCGCGCTTCTCGCCAGTCGAGCCACGGAATCGGGCCAGCGCGTCTCGAGTCGCGGCAGGACATCGTGGCGCAGGAAATTTCGGTCGAATTCAAGATCGATATTCGAAGGATCGTCGATCCACTGCAATCCGGATCTATCCGCATAATCGAGTAGTTCGGCGCGCGAAACGCCGAGGAGTGGCCGCGCCAGCCAGCCGCGTGAGAACGGTCGGATCGCCGTGATTCCGGCCAGGCCGGCCGGGCCGCTGCCGCGCATCAGGTTCAGTAGCAACGTCTCAGCCTGATCGTTGCGGTGATGTGCGCTCAGTAACCAGTCGCCGGTCTCGACGTGACCGCTCAATGCGCAGTAGCGCGCTTCGCGGGCCGCCGCTTCAAGGCCGGCGCCCGAATTCAGGTCGACGCTGACGGTTTCGGCGATGAAGTCGACACCGAGTTCTGCCGCGAACTCGCGGCACGCATCGCACCAATCGGCGGACGCGGACTGCAGCTGATGGTCGACGTGTACCGCAACCAGCGTCTTCCGATGCCGAGATCTGGCCTTTGCCAGTGCGTGTAACAATACGGTCGAATCGAGGCCGCCGCTCATTGCAACAACGTAACGGGATGCTTCGGCCGCAACTGCCTCAAGCTCGGCGAGCCTCTCGAGCAATACATCCTCGCCGAACGTCACGCCTCTTTGAACTCGCCGACGCTGGCGATTCGGCGTTGCCGGTTTTCCAGCAACTGGTCGATGGACAATGCGTCGAGTTCCTCCAGGTTCCTGAGGACTGCGTTGCGAATGACTTCTGCGACGGCATTTGGACCACGGTGTGCCCCGCCGAGTGGCTCGGGTAATACTTCGTCAATGAGGCCGAAGTCGTTCAAGCTGTCGGCCGTAATGCGCATTGCCTCGGCAGCATCCTCTGCCTTGTCGGCACTTTTCCACAAAATCGAAGCACAGCCTTCGGGCGAGATCACCGAGTAAATACTGTACTGAAGCATCAGCAGACGATCGCCGACGCCGATGGCGAGCGCACCACCGGAGCCGCCCTCGCCGATCACGACACTGATGATCGGTGTTCTCAGGCCGGCCATGAGATACAGGCTGTATGCGATCGCCTCGCTCTGGCCTCGCTCCTCGGCACCGACACCAGGGTATGCACCGGGCGTATCGATGAATGTGACGACGGGGAGCGAAAACTTTTCCGCCATGCGCATCAAGCGCTGCGCCTTGCGATAGCCCTCGGGTTTCGGCATGCCGTAATTGCGGCGCACGCGATCCTTGGTGTCACGACCTTTTTGGTGGCCAATGAACATGACCGCGCGCCCGTCGATACGTCCGACACCGCCGACGATCGCCGGATCATCGGCGAACATGCGGTCGCCGTGAAGTTCCTGAAAATCGGGCGAGAATTGCGCCAGGTAATCGAGCGTATAGGGCCGCATCGGGTGTCTGGCAACCTGCGCGATCTGCCACGCGCTGAGTTTCGAAAAAATGCTTTTCGTCAGCGATTCGCTTTTTTCTTTGAGGCGCGCGACTTCGTCGTTGATGTTGATTTCGGCGTCATCGCCAACGAAGCGGAGCTCTTCGATCTTTGCCTCAAGCTCTGCGATCGGCTTCTCGAAATCAAGGAATATCAAGTCCATGGATGTTAATGCTTGCGTCGCGACCAGCCCGGGTGGGCCACCAGAGGACGCCAAAAATCGGACTCTACATGATTTCGCGACTGGGCGCGTAGAGCAGTCGGACATTATCGCTACCGAGCAACTCACTCAGCTTGTCCCTGAGCTCGCGGCTGGGACGCACCGACCATTCAGGGCCCAGATGCAATCGGGCCGCCGCGTCATCCCCGTAATATTGCACGGCGACGTCGCAGCTTCCTTCGCGGTACGGCAACAATACGTCGTGCAACCGCATGAGCAGCTGTTCGCCCTGACCGTTGGCCGCAAGGTTCAGGATCATGCTCTTGGCGCGACTCTCGATCACCCGATCGATGTGCAGGACATTCTTGGCATTGAGCGTCCATGCTGCGACGAAGTCGTCATATCGAAGTGTGCCAGTCACAACGACGATCTCGTCTTTCACCAGCAGATGCCGAAATTTTCCAAATGCCTCGCTGAACAGGCTGAGTTCCATGCGACCACTGTCGTCGTCGAGTATGACGCTGATGCGGTTGCCGCGTTTGCGGACGTCGACGACGAGACCGGCGACAGTAACTTCGCGGCGCGACTGTGCGTAATCACGCTCTCCCTTTGAATTTTGCGGTGCCGGCTCGGCGACGAGATCACTGAGCCTGCCGTCGACGAAACAAGTCGCATCCGCACGTACGGCGTCGAATGGATGTCCTGACAGATACAGGCCGAGCGCTTCTTTTTCATTGCTCAGCAAGACGCGCTCCGGCCACTCGGCAAGATTGGCCGGTTCGGGCGTGTCGATTTCGGTGATGGATTCCTCAATGCCGAACATGTCGTTTTGTCCCGCTGCGGCTGCTTTCGCATGCTGGTCGGCGCTCTGCAACGCCGCAGGCATCTGGTGCATCAAGCTTCGGCGCGACTGGCCAAACTCGCCCATCGCGCCGGCTTTGATCATGGCTTCGAGCGCGCGCCGATTGATCTTTTCGTGATTAACACGACGGCAAAACTCCGCCAGGCTGTGATACTCACCATTGTCGTTGCGGTCGGCGATCAACGCTTGCACCGCAGCGCGCCCGACACCTTTGATGGCGCCAAGGCCGTACAGGATCGTGCAATCGTCGGATACGCTGAAGTGGTATGCGGAGCGGTTAACATCGGGCGCCAGGACCCGCAAGCCAAGCTGGCGGCAATCATCCTTAAGCGTCACGAGACGGTCTGTGTTGTCGAGATCCGCACTCATGACCGCCGCCATGAACGCTGCCGGATGGTGCGCCTTCAGATACGCTGTCTGATAGGAGAGAACGGCGTAGGCGGCCGAATGCGACTTATTGAAACCGTAGGCCGCGAACTTCTCCATCAGGTCGAAAATTCGCGTCGCAGTGCGCTCCGTGACGCCCCTTTCAGTGGCGCCCGAGATAAATATCTCGCGCTGTTCGGCCATTTTCTCGGGATTTTTCTTGCCCATCGCCCGGCGCAACAAGTCGGCGCCGCCGAGCGTATAGCCGGCGAGTACCTGCGCGATCTGCATGACCTGCTCCTGGTAGAGAATGACACCGTACGTCTCCTCCAACACAGGCTTCAGATCGGGGTGCAGGTAGTCCGTCCCGGCCTGATTCGTCGATTGTTTGCGCAATATGAAGTCGTCAACCATGCCGGACTGCAGCGGCCCGGGCCGAAACAACGCCACGAGTGCTACAAGGTCGTCGAATTGACTCGGACGCATGCGCTTGATGAGATCGCGCATGCCATTGGACTCGAGCTGGAACACGGCGACGGTCTTCGTAGCCTGCAATAACCTGAACGTGTCGCCGTCCGTCATCGGAATACGCGCAATGTCCAGTTTCGGCCCGTCATCTGCAGCGTTAACGATGCGCACGGCCCAATCGATAATGGTCAGTGTCTTCAACCCCAGAAAATCGAACTTCACCAGGCCAATGGCTTCGACGTCGTCCTTATCCAGTTGCGTGACCGTATTTCCGCCGCCCTCTTCGCAATAAAGCGGCGCAAAATCGGTCAACTGATTGGGTGCAATGACGACACCGCCGGCGTGTTTGCCGGCGTTTCGGACCAGGCCCTCGAGCGACATCGCCAGATCGATAATCGCCGTAACCTCCTCGTCATCGCGATACATTGCCGCGAGCTCCTCCGATTGCTCGAGAGCTTTGTCGAGAGTCATGCCGATCTCGAAAGGAACGAGCTTGGCGATGCGATCGACGAAGCCATAGGGTTGGCCAAGGACTCGTCCCGTGTCGCGAATGACAGCTTTCGCCGCCATCGTGCCAAACGTAATGATCTGTGCGACACGATCACGCCCGTATCGCTCCGCAACGTATTCGATGACGCGATCCCGGCCCTCCATGCAGAAATCGACATCGAAGTCCGGCATCGACACACGCTCAGGATTCAGAAACCGTTCGAACAGCAAGCCATGCTGCAGTGGATCGAGGTCGGTGATGCCCAACACCCATGCGACCAGTGATCCGGCACCGGACCCGCGGCCCGGGCCAACGGGTATGTCGTTGTCGCGCGCCCACTGGATGAAGTCGGCGACGATAAGAAAATAGCCTGAAAAACCCATGTCGCGAATCACGCAGAGTTCCGTTTCGAGCCGCTCGTGATAGGGCGCGCTGCGTGAATCACGCTCGTTGGCCGGGAACGCGCCCGCGGCGAAGATGCCGTTGAGTGCGGCTGACAGCCCCCGATGGGCAGCAGCCTGCAGATACTCCGTCTCGCTCTGGTCACCCGGCACCGGAAATGCCGGCAGCACGCTCTTGCCAAGACTGAGATTGAGATTGCAACGCCGGGCAATCTCAATGGTGTTTTGCAGCGCTTCCGGTACGTCGGCGAACAGCTGCGCCATTTCGGCTGGACTTTTCAAGTACTGGTTGTCGCTGTAATGTCGGGGCCGGTCCGGATCCGCAAGGCTGCGCCCCTCATGAATACAGACCCTGGCTTCGTGCGCATTGAAATCGTCGCGCTCCAGGAAACGCACATCATTACTGGCAACGACCGCAATACCAGCGTCACTGGCCAATGACAGGCTTGCCTGCAGGTAATCTTCCTCACCGCTTCGGCCGCTGCGTACGAGTTCAAGGTAGTAACGGTCGCCAAAGACTTGTCGCCATTCACGCAGGCGCTTGCGCGCTTCGTCTGCGTGCCCGGTCAGGAGCGCATGGCCCACATCACCGTGCAGCCCGCCGGACAGCGCGATCAAACCCTTGCAGCTTTGTTCGCTTAGCCACTCCCGGCGTGCCAGCGGCTCGCCCCGATGCTGGCCTTCGAGATACGCTCTCGTAATCAGTTGCGACAGGTTACGGTAACCATCGTTGTCCTGGCACAGGAGTATCAGCGTGTAAGGCCGGTCGAGCTCGTCGTCATTTTCGATACGAAGGTCGACACCGATTATCGGCTTGATCCCGGCCGCGAGCGCCTTCCTGTAGAACTTGACGACGGCGAACAGGTTATTCCGATCGGTCAAGGCGACGGCCGGCATGCCGTCCGCGCTACAGCGCTCCATCAGTGCGGCAATTCGCACGGTGCTGTCCGCGAGCGAATACTCCGTGTGCAAATGCAGGTGAGCGAATGGCTGCGCCGTCATAGCAAGGCTCTCACTGGAGCGAAGCTCGTGCGATGTTCACGGCATGGACCGTGCTCACGCAGTCGTTCTCGATGGATCTCCGTGCCATAGCCCTTGTGTCTCGCAAACTCGTAGAGCGGATACAGACTGTCCATCTCTACCATGATCTGATCGCGCACCGTCTTCGCTATAATCGATGCGGCACTGATTGCCGGCACGCTGGCATCGCCACCGACGATCGCCTCACCATCGACTCGCCGACCGGAGACGCGCACATTCGGCAAACGGTTGCCGTCGACCTGGATGCCCGCCGGCGTCACCGCAAGACCGAGAACGGCGCGGCGCATTGCCAGCATGGTCGCGGCCAGAATGTTGAGTGCATCAATTTCGGCCCTGTCCGCCCACGCCACCGACCAGCACAACGCTTTGCTCCTGATTTCCCGTGCCAGTGCGTCGCGCCTCGTCGCGGCAAGCTGTTTGGAGTCTCGCAGACCATCGATAGCAAGGTCGGGGCGAAGTATGACAGCAGCCGCGACAACCGGTCCGGCGAGCGGGCCGCGGCCGGCCTCGTCGACTCCCGCGACCAGCGCGTTATGCCGGATCATTTGAAAACCGGGAACAACGGCAGACCGGGGTCAAACCGGGGTATTTGCTCGATGGAATCATTTAGTCGCCAGTTACTACGAAATACGTTGGTTCGACCCCGATTTTTTGGTAGCGAGCCGGATGACGGCATCCGCCGCCCGTTGGTCTGCACCGAGCGCTAACTCCGAACGCAGTGTAGCAAATCTCCGCCGGATGTCAGCGCAACGTTGTGGGTCGTCGAGCAGTGAGCCGACCGCATCCACCAGCGCATCGACCGTCGCGTTGCCCTGGATGAATTCCGGTACGAGCGGTGTTTCCGTCAGCAGATTCGGTAACGTGAAATACTGCAATTTGACGAGCCTGAACAGCTTGAGGACAGCGAATGTCACTGCTGCAACCCGATAGGCTGCAACCGTGGGCTTGCCAAGTAGCGCCGACTCCAGGGCCGCCGTTCCGGAGGCAAGCAGCACGACGTCGGCCGCAGCCATCGCCTGTTCCGAGTCTCCATCAAGCAACGTGAAGCGATCCGTGATACCGGCATCGCGAAGATGTGCTCTGATCGATGGCGATAGTTTGGGCGACGCGATCGGCAGGACAAACCGCAAATCAGGCCGCGCCTGTGCCAGTTTCGCTGCCGTCGCCGCAAAAATCGGTCCAAGCCTTGACACTTCGCTATCCCGACTGCCGGGCAATACCGCGACAAGCGGTCCTGAATCACGTAATGCGAGGGAACGCCGTACCGTTATCGCGTCAATATCGGCGGACAGGCTGTCGGCTTTGGGGTGCCCCACAAATTCGGCAGGCACGCCGCAGTCGTCGTAAAGTTTTTTTTCGAACGGCAGAATACAAAGCACGCGATCAGCGGCCTTACGGACTTTCTCGATGCGGCCCGGTCGCCAGGCCCAAACCGATGGACTAACGTAGTGCACCGTCGGAATGCCGGCTTTGCGCAACGCCGTCTCGAGGCCGAGGTTGAAGTCCGGCGCGTCGATGCCGACAAATACGTCGGGCGGCGATGTTCGCCAGCGATTGATGAGAGACCGACGCAGCCTGAGGAGACGCGGAATTTCACGCAATGGCTCGACAAGTCCCATGACGGCAAGTGACTCCGCATCGGCCCATCGATCGCAACCTGCTGCCACCATCGCGGACCCGGCGACACCTTCAAATATTGCCTGCGGATATCGCTCCTGCAGTGCCTTGATCAGACCCGCCCCCAGCAGGTCACCGGAGGCTTCGCCAGCGACCAGTCCGACCTTCATCGTCCTAGTGTCCTGTCCCGTGAGTTCGCATGATTTCGGA
>Ga0114948_10000500_pt1 | contig 15587 bp, 21 predicted proteins | sample CR04metaG_FD_83877 | JGI IMG/M metagenome (GOLD analysis project Ga0114948, IMG submission 83877) | Deep subsurface microbial communities from Mariana Trench to uncover new lineages of life (NeLLi) - CR04 metaG | ecosystem: Environmental > Aquatic > Marine > Ocean trench > Sediment | place...
ATATAAACGTATACGATATAAGGGCATTATTTGTGACCGGTGTGGTGTTGAGGTAACTGAGAAAAAGGTCCGTCGGGAAAGAATGGGCCATATTGAATTGGTGGTTCCCGTAGCACACATTTGGTACTTCAGATCATTACCTAATAAAATTGGTTATCTCCTGGGTCTTCCAACTAAGAAGTTGGACCAAATCATATATTACGAAAGATATTTGGTGATTCAACCTGGCATAAAGGCAGAAGACGATATCAACTACCTGGATTTCCTTACGGAAGATGAATATCTGGATATTATTGACAAGATGCCCCGGGAGAATCAAATGCTGGATGACGATGACCCGAATAAATTCATAGCCAAAATGGGAGCAGAGTCACTGGAGATGGTTCTGGCTCGCATTGATCTTGACGTACTATCCTATGAACTGCGACATCAGGCTGCCACGGATACCTCTCAGCAACGTAAAGCTGAAGCATTGAAGAGACTGAAAGTGGTAGAGGCTTTCCGGGATGCCCGCAGCCGCATTGAAAATCGGCCAGAGTGGATGATTATAAAAATGGTGCCAGTAATCCCGCCGGAACTTCGACCATTAGTACCTTTGGATGGTGGAAGATTTGCCACCTCAGATCTGAACGACCTTTATCGACGGGTGATTATAAGAAATAATCGACTGAAGCGCCTGATAGACATCAAGGCTCCGGAAGTTATTTTGCGGAATGAGAAGAGGATGTTACAGGAAGCTGTAGATTCCCTTTTTGACAACTCACGTAAAGTAAATGCAGTTAGATCCGACGGGAATAGAGCGCTGAAATCGTTAAGTGATATGCTGAAGGGGAAGCAAGGTAGGTTCCGTCAAAACCTGTTGGGAAAAAGGGTAGATTACTCCGGTAGATCGGTAATTGTGGTGGGCCCGGAACTAAAATTACACGAGTGCGGGCTCCCTAAGGATATGGCGGCTGAACTATTTAAGCCATTTATTATCCGGAAACTTATTGAGCGCGGTATTGTAAAGACTGTAAAATCTGCTAAGAAAATTGTGGATAGAAAGGATCCGGTTGTTTGGGATATTCTGGAAAATGTGCTTAAGGGGCACCCTGTGTTACTTAACCGGGCTCCTACATTGCATCGTTTGGGTATTCAGGCCTTCCAACCCAAATTAATTGAGGGTAAAGCTATTCAGCTTCATCCCTTGGTTTGTACTGCCTTCAATGCCGATTTTGACGGTGACCAGATGGCCGTACACGTTCCTTTGGGACACGAAGCAATATTGGAAGCTTCCCTGTTGATGCTTTCATCACATAATATTTTGAATCCGGCCAACGGGGCACCAATCACTGTTCCTTCTCAGGACATGGTTCTTGGATTATACTACGTGACCAAGGGACGAAAGAGCATAGATGGTCATAAAATCAAAGGCGAGGGAATGACATTCTATGGTTCCAGGGAGGTTATTATCGCCATTAATGAAGGCAGATTATCAAATCATGCGCATATTAAGGTAAGGAGTAAGGTAAGGACCGCAGACGGCACTTAGAGACTAAGATAATAGAAACGGTAGCAGGAAGAGTTATATTTAATCAGTTTGTTCCGGAAGAAGTGGGATTTGTGAATGAACTTCTTACCAAGAAAAAATTACAACAGATTATTTCCCAGGTGTACAAGGTATCCGGTGTGTCAAGGACGGCACAGTTCCTTGATGATATCAAAGATCTTGGATTCCAGTCTGCTTACAAGGGCGGACTTTCAATGGGTCTGGACGACGTAAAAGTACCAGACGAAAAAGACAAATTAGTACAACAGGCGAAGGAGGAAGTAGATGTAGTTTGGAATAACTACCTCATGGGCTTGATTACAGATAACGAACGGTATAATCAGGTGATTGATATCTGGACCAGGATTAATTCACAGCTGACTCATACGCTGATGAATCAGCTTGAGGAGGACCAACAGGGATTTAATTCAATCTATATGATGATGCACTCTGGTGCACGTGGTTCCCGTGAGCAGATCAGGCAGTTGGGAGGGATGCGAGGCCTGATGGCGAAGCCTCAAAAGAGTTTGCTGGGCTCGGTTGGTGAAATCATCGAAAACCCCATTCTTTCTAACTTCAAAGAAGGTCTGGATGTAATAGAATATTTTATTTCAACCCACGGCGCAAGGAAAGGGTTGGCTGATACCGCCTTGAAGACTGCAGACGCAGGCTACCTGACCCGTAGGTTGGTGGATGTGGCCCAGGATGTGGTAGTAAATGAAAAAGACTGTGGTACCCTGAGAGGATTGGTTGTTTCGGCACTGAAGGACAACGAGGATATAGTGGAGCCGCTAGGTGAACGTATTTTGGGAAGAGTTTCAGTACATGATGTATATGATCCAATTTCCGAGGAGTTGATCGTCAATGCAGGAGATGAAATTACAGAAGAGTTAGCGGTACACATTGAGGAAACCAGTATTGAGGAGGTTGAGATCAGATCGGTATTGACCTGTGAAACCAAGCGAGGAGTCTGTGCCAAATGTTATGGCAGGAACCTGGCTTCAGGAGCCATGGTACAAATCGGCGAAGCGGTGGGAGTTATTGCCGCTCAGTCAATCGGTGAACCAGGTACTCAGTTGACCCTAAGAACCTTCCATGTTGGTGGAACAGCTTCTAACATTGCAATTGATGCCAAAATAATTGCAAAGTTTGGCGGTAAGATCGAATTTGAAGAACTACGTTCCATTAAAACCACCAACAACGATAATGAGAAATTAAATGTTGTAATGGGTCGGTCAGGTGAAATAAAGATCATTGACGAAAAGACCAACAAGGTGCTGGTCAATAATCACGTCCCTTACGGAGCTTTCCTTAGTATTAAGGATGGAGTCAAGGTAGAGAAAGGAGACCAACTGTGTTACTGGGATCCGTATAATGCTGTTATACTGTCTGAGATGAATGGAGCGATTGGCTTCGAAGCTATAGAAGAGGGTATCACTTTCCGTGAAATATCTGATGAACAAACCGGCCACCGCGAAAAAGTGATAGTGGATACCAAGGACAAATCAAAAAATCCGGCTATTCTGGTTCAACCTGCGAAAGGTGAGACCAAAAGCTATAATATTCCTGTGGGAGCACACCTTGCAGTTGAGGACGGTTCAACTATCAAGTCAGGGCAGATTCTTGCTAAGATCCCACGAACTATGGGTAAATCACGGGATATCACTGGAGGCCTGCCAAGAGTAACCGAACTATTTGAAGCCCGGAATCCTTCCAACCCGGCGGTTGTTAGTGAAATAGATGGGGTAGTTACCTATGGCGGTATAAAAAGAGGAAATCGAGAGATTTTTATTGAGTCAAAGGATGGTATTAAGAAGCGATATCTGGTGCCATTGAGTAAGCACATTCTGGTTCAGGATAATGACTTTGTAAAAGCTGGATATGCGCTGTCAGACGGGGCAATAACTCCTTCAGATATACTGTCAATTAAAGGACCTACTGCTGTTCAGGAGTACCTTGTTAATGAGATTCAGGAAGTATATCGCTTACAGGGTGTAAAAATCAACGATAAGCATATAGAGACAATCGTTAAGCAGATGATGCAAAAAGTAGAAATTCTGGACGCAGGTGATACTGGGTTTTTGCCAAAGCAAATCGTAGATAAATTTTATTTCCGAGGAGAGAATGATGTGATACTCGATAAAAAAGTAGTATTGGATGCAGGAGATTCTGAGAACCTGAAATCTGGACAGATTATTTCCTCTCGAACAGTACGAGATGAAAATAGTAGTTTGAAACGCAGGGATATGAAAACAGTAGATGTACGTGATGCACAGGCTGCGGTTTCTAAACCAACCTTGCAGGGTATTACTCAAGCATCATTGGGAACTGAAAGTTTTATTTCTGCCGCCTCATTCCAGGAAACTACCAAGGTACTTAGCGAAGCAAGCATCAGAGGTAAAACCGATTTGCTGCGAGGTTTGAAAGAAAATGTTATTGTTGGTCACCTGATACCAGCAGGTACCGGTAGACGAGAATACCAAAACCTTATAGTGGGCTCTCAGGAAGAATACGATGCCTTAATATCTTCTCAAAGAGAGTTCGAGGAGAAAACAGAGATTGAAACCAATCAACTATAAAATCATGGCTGACGAGCAAGAGCGCAATAAAAATCAAATCAATATTGAATTATCGGAAGATATAGCTGAGGGTATATATGCTAACCTGGCCATGATCGCCCACTCAAATAGTGAATTTGTAATTGATTTTATTCGCCTAATGCCGGGCGTGCCCAAGGCAAAGGTAAAATCACGGGTGGTAATAACACCAGAACACGCCAAGCGTTTGTTGAAGGCATTGGCCGATAATATCAAAAAATATGAGGAAACATTTGGGGCCATAAAACAATCAGAAGAGGCTCCAAAGTTTCCTATAAATTTCGGCGGTACTATGGGTGAAGCCTAACTGTCACCAAACCTCTATTTCCTGATTCAAAATCACAATTATTATTTAAGGTTATAGTTTGCATAGTTTATCTAATTGACTAATTTTGCATTCCGAAATTTTAAGGAAAAGCAAGAAAGTTAGATGCCTACAATACAACAATTAGTCAGAAAGGGAAGAAAGAAACTCACCTCCAAATCAAAATCACCTGCTTTGGACTCCTGTCCACAGCGACGTGGAGTTTGTACCAGGGTGTACACAACCACACCTAAAAAACCCAATTCTGCCATGCGCAAAGTGGCAAGGGTACGGTTGACCAATGGTAAAGAAGTGAACGCCTATATCCCAGGGGAAGGTCACAATTTACAGGAACACTCAATTGTGTTAATCAGAGGGGGAAAAGTAAAAGACCTTCCCGGAGTACGTTATCACATCATCAGGGGAGCATTAGATACTGCAGGTGTAAGTGGAAGGTTGCAGCGTAGGTCAAAATATGGAGCTAAGAAGCCCAAAAAATAAGTTGAAATGAGAAAAGCTAAACCTAAGAAAAGATACGTTTTGCCCGATCCTAAATTCAAGGACGAGTTGGTAACTAAGTTCGTAAACTATCTCATGGTGGACGGTAAGAAATCTATAGCCTATAATATTTTTTATAATGCCATTGATTTGGTTGAGAACAGGACTAAAGAAGATGGTTTGGAAACTTGGAAGAAAGCGCTAAATAATGTTATGCCATCTGTAGAAGTAAAAAGCCGTCGGGTAGGTGGAGCTACTTTTCAGGTGCCTTTGGAGGTACGTCCAGTAAGAAAAACATCTTTGGGAATTAAGTGGTTGATTCGTTACTCCCGGGCTCGGGGTGAAAAAACCATGAAAGAAAGACTGGCAGCTGAAATAATAGCCGCCAGCAAGGGAGAAGGCTCTGCTATTAAAAAGAAAGACGATACCCATCGCATGGCAGAGGCTAATAAGGCATTTTCTCATTTTAGATTTTAGTATTACCTGTAATAATGGCAAGGGATTTAAAATATTTGAGGAATATTGGGATCATGGCTCACATTGATGCCGGTAAGACCACTACCACTGAACGGATTCTATATTATACAGGGATCAGTCATAAGTTAGGAGAGGTTCATGATGGAGCGGCCACCATGGACTGGATGGAGCAGGAGCAGGAAAGGGGTATTACCATTACCAGTGCTGCTACTACAACTTATTGGAACTATCCAACTAGTCAGGGACAGGGAACAGATGACACCCGGGAATACCTGGTGAATATTATAGACACTCCCGGTCACGTCGATTTCACGGTGGAGGTGGAGCGCTCATTAAGGGTCCTTGATGGAGCAGTTGCATTGTTTTGTGCAGTATCTGGAGTGGAGCCCCAATCAGAAACGGTTTGGCGTCAAGCTGACAAGTACCAGGTACCACGAATCTGTTTTGTTAACAAAATGGACCGATCAGGGGCCGACTTTTTTAATGTGGTTACTGAAATTAAAGAAAAATTAGGCGCTAACCCCGTACCTATTCAGGTGCCCATTGGAGAAGAAGAAAGTTTTATCGGAGTAGTTGACCTGATTACCAATCAGGCTATAGTTTGGAATGAAGAAGACCAGGGTATGACCTATCAGGTGGTGGACATCCCTGAGGATTTGAAAGATGTTGTTGATGAGTGGAGGCAGAAGTTGGTGGAGAGCGTTGCAGAGTACGACGATGTTCTGCTTGAGAAATTTTTCGAAGACCCCGACTCCATTACTAAAGAGGAGATGATAGAAGCCATCCGAAAGGCAGTAATCGATATGTCTTTTTCTCCGGTACTTTGTGGGTCAGCCTTTAAGAATAAAGGTGTACAGGCGGTATTGGATGCTGTCTGTGCATATTTGCCATCACCTTTGGATCTCCCGCCGGTAGAAGGTATCAATCCTGAAACTGATGAAATTGTTATCAGGAAAGCAGACGTAAATCAACCTTTCTCTGCCTTGGCCTTTAAAATTGCCACAGATCCTTTTGTAGGAAGACTATGCTTTTTCAGAGTGTACTCAGGAAAGCTAAAGGCAGGAAGCTATGTGTTAAATATGAGGACCAATAAAAAAGAAAGGATCTCTCGTTTGATGCAAATGCACTCCAATAAACAAAACCCGATCAATTTTGTAGAGGCAGGAGGTATTTGCGCAGGGGTTGGCTTCAAAGACATTAAAACAGGTGATACTTTGGTTGAAGAGAAATCACCGGTAGTATTGGAGTCAATGTCGTTTCCAGATCCAGTTATTGGTTATGCCATTGAGCCGAAGGCCCAGGCTGATGTAGACAAATTGGGAGTTGCCATTTCAAAGCTGGTGGAGGAAGATCCTACCTTGACAATACAAACTGATCAGGAAACTGGCCAAACAATACTTCGGGGAATGGGTGAGTTGCACCTGGAGATCATCATTGACCGCTTGAAGCGCGAATTTAAGGTTGAAATCAATCAGGGAGCTCCTCAGGTAGCCTATAAAGAAAACCTTACTAAGTTGATAGAACACCGGGAAGTATATAAGAAGCAAACCGGTGGTCGAGGTAAGTTTGCCGATATCGTGTTCGAATTTGGTCCCAGGGAAGACGGCAAGGAGGGCCTTGAATTTGAGAATAAGATTGTGGGCGGTGTGATACCAAGGGAGTTCATACCCAGCGTCCAAAAGGGCTTTGAACAAGCTATGAAAAATGGTCCCTTGGCTGGATATCCGGTGGAGTCAATGTATGTGAAATTGTTTCACGGATCCTTCCATGACGTGGATTCTGATAGCTTGTCATTCGAGTTGGCAGCCCGCATTGGATTTAGGGAGGCGGCTAAGAAAGCTGCACCTCAATTACTGGAACCTATTATGTCCGTAGAGGTGGTGACACCGGATGAGTACACCGGACCGGTTACAGGAGATTTGAACAAGCGTCGTGGAATTATGAAGGGCATGGATACCAAGGGAGGCGCTCAGATAGTAAAAGCAGATGTGCCATTGTCGGAGTTGTTTGGCTATGTCACAGATTTAAGAACCATATCGTCAGGCCGGGCTTCTGCAACCTTGACTTTTTCACACTATGATCCGGTGCCTACACATTTAGCAGAAGGAATTATTGAAAAAGTAAAAGGAGCAGCTGTTAAATAACGCAACTATGAATCAGAAAATAAGAATAAAACTTAAATCCTACGACCATAATTTGGTAGACAAATCATCGGAAAAGATCGTACGGGCAGTGAAATCTACCGGCGCGGTGGTAAGTGGGCCAATTCCATTACCTACTGTAAAAGAAAAGTTCACTGTACTTAGATCTCCTCATGTGAATAAGAAATCCCGTGAACAGTTTCAATTATGCACGTATAAGAGATTGGTTGACATCTATTCAAATAGCACCAAGACAGTTGACGCACTGATGAAACTGGAGCTGCCAAGTGGAGTAGACGTAGAGATAAAGGTTTAGTAAAAAATGCTAAGCCAGGTGAAAAGAACCAATACCAAAATCCTATTGGTTCTTTTTTTAGGTTTTGAAAAGTTGACCTTTGGTTAGATTTAATTATTTCCTATCTTTGCAGTCCTTTGCCGGAATGGGAGGTTGAAAGATAGTCGTAAAGAGAAAAAAATGTCTGGGATAATTGGTAAAAAAATCGGAATGACCAGCGTCTTTGATGAGCAGGGACGTAATATTCCTTGTACATTGATTGAAGCCGGCCCCTGTGTAGTTACACAGATCAAAACGGAAGAAACAGATGGGTACAATTCTGTACAACTCGGTTGGGGTGAAAAGAAAGTCAAACACACCACAAAGGCACTGAGGGGCCATTTTGGTAAGTCAAAAACTACCCCCAAACGGAAATTGGTGGAGTTTCGCAATTTTAAGGAGCTGTTTGAAGGTGATTTATCATTGGGTCAGACCATTAAAGTAGAAAATATTTTTGAGGAAGGCGATTTTATAGATGCAGTTGGAACTTCCAAGGGTAAAGGATTTCAAGGTGTAGTGCGACGACATAATTTTGCCGGTGTAGGCGATGCTACTCACGGGCAACACAACCGGGATAGAGCTCCAGGTTCAATTGGTGCGGCTTCTTATCCAGCAAGGGTATTTAAAGGAATGAAAATGGCCGGACGGATGGGAGGAGAACGGGTGAAGGTACTCAATCTTAAGGTGGTGAAAATCCTGGAAGATCAAAATTTGATCCTGGTCAATGGGGCGGTTCCCGGGGCCAAGAACTCATTAGTTATATTGGAGAAGTAAGCATGAAAGTTACTGTATATCAAAATAGTGGAAAAAAGACCAAAAAGAAGGTCGAGTTGATTGATGAGATCTTTGCCATTGAACCAAATGACCATGCCATATACCTGGATGTGAAACAATATTTGGCAAATCAAAGACATGGAACTCATAAGTCAAAAGAACGTGCAGATATATCAGGTTCGACCCGGAAAATTAAACGACAAAAAGGTACTGGTACGGCCAGAGCTGGCAGCATTAAATCGCCGTTGTTTAGAGGGGGAGGACGTGCTTTTGGACCGCGCCCCAGAGATTACAGCTTCAAACTAAACAAGAAGCTCAAAATGCTGGCAAGAAAATCTGCATTGAGCTATAAGTCCAAGGAAGAGGGGATTATGGTTTTAGAGGATTTCAATTTTGAAGCCCCCAGGACCAAGGAGTATCTGAAAATGTTAACATCGCTGGAGCTTGAGAACAAGAAAACGCTTTTGGTTTTACCTGAGGCTAATAGGAATGTTTTGCTGTCCAGCAGAAATTTGCCTAAGGCAAAAGTCACTACTGTAGACTCTTTGAACACTTATGATCTATTACATGCTGACAGTTTGCTCATCAGCGAGAGTTCGGTCGAAAAAATTGAGAATTTACTAAAGTAAGCCATGAGTGTATTAGTTAAGCCTTTGGTAACGGAGAAAATTTCAGCCCTTAATGAAGAGGGACGTTATGGATTTATTGTAGCTATTAAAGCTAACAAAATCCAAATTAAGCAGGCTGTAGAAGCCATGTATGGAGTGACAGTCGAGGATGTCAACACCATGAGGTATCAGGGAAAGGTAAAGTCCCGTAATACCAAATCAGGAACAATATCAGGACGGACGGCCTCCTATAAAAAAGCCATAGTCAAGGTCGCCGAAGGCGAAGTAATCGATTTTTATAGTGGCATTTAATTCTTTACGGTAAACGAGATGACAGTTAAGAAATTAAGACCCGTAACACCAGGGCAGCGATACAGAATGGCCCCCAGTTTTGCTGAGTTAACAACTGGCAAGCCTGAGAAGTCATTGCTTAAAGGTGTAAAAAAATCAGGCGGCAGAAATAATGACGGCCGAATGACCATGCGCTACCTTGGTGGAGGTCATAAGAAAAGAATGAGGGATGTTGATTTTAAGAGAAGGAAATTCGGCATACCGGCTACTGTGAAATCTATAGAATACGACCCCATGCGATCTGCCAGGATCGCATTGTTATATTATGCAGATGGTGCCAAGTCTTACATTATCGCAGCGGAGGGACTAAAAGTAGGACAAACCGTAATCTCCGGAGATAAAGTTGCACCTGAGGTAGGAAATGCTTTGCCATTGACCAATATTCCATTGGGCACCATTGTCCATAATATCGAGTTAAAGCCAGGTAAGGGAGGAGCTATGGCACGTGGTGCCGGGACTTATGCCCAACTTCTGGCCAGAGAAGGAAAATATGCTACTGTCAAGCTTCCTTCCGGGGAAATGAGAATGGTACTAACTACTTGTATGGCTACAGTAGGAAGTGTTTCCAATGCTGAGCATATGAACGTTAGCTTGGGTAAAGCCGGGCGAAACAGATGGCTGGGTCGCAGGCCTCGGGTTAGGGGCGTGGCGATGAACCCGGTAGATCATCCGATGGGTGGAGGTGAAGGGAAAGCTTCTGGAGGTCATCCAAGGTCTCGTAACGGAATATACGCTAAAGGATTTAAGACCAGGTCCAAGAAGAAGTACAGTAATAAATTCATAATAAGTAGATAAGTCACAGGTAGTAATGGGAAGATCATTAAAAAAAGGGCCATATATCGACTTCCGATTGGAGAAGAAAGTGGATGTCTTGAATGAGTCTGGAAAGAAATCTGTTATTAAGACCTGGTCAAGAAGGTCTATGATATCTCCAGATTTTGTCGGGCACACATTTGCTGTCCACAACGGTAATAAGTTCATACCGGTATATGTGACTGAAAATATGGTAGGACACAAACTTGGAGAATTTGCACCTACCAGGAACTTCAGGGGTCATGTTGCTAAAAAGGACAGAGGTAAAAGATAGAAGATTATGGAAGCAGTTGCTCGTTTAAACAATGTGCCTACCTCACCTCGTAAAATGCGGTTGGTAGCAGATATGATCAGGGGTGAATCCGTGAACAGGGCCTTGAATATTTTAAAATTCGAACCAAAAGTAGGAGCCGCCAGAATAGAAAAGTTACTGCTTTCTGCAGTAGCCAATTGGCAGTCTAAAAATGAAGATGTTAAGTTGGAAGAAGCGGATCTTTACGTTAAGAAAATATTGGTGGACAGTGCCCGTATGTTAAAAAGACTACGTCCGGCACCACAGGGACGGGCGCATCGCATACGCAAGCGTTCAAACCACGTCACGTTGGTGGTAGACAATCTGCGTGAAGCAACAATCCAGGAAGCAGTGGAGGATGAGAAAAAAGATTCTAAATAATTAATAAATGGGACAAAAAGTAAACCCTATAGGTTTAAGATTGGGCATCGTAAAAGGTTGGGATTCCAACTGGTACGGTGGGAAGGATTTTTCTGAAAAGATCGTTGAAGATTATAAAATCCGCAAATACATACGTGCCAGGATTCCAAAAGGGGGAATTTCGAAAATTATCATCGAAAGAGCCATAAAACGGATTACCCTGACGGTACATACGGCCCGTCCGGGGGTGGTGATTGGCAAAGGTGGGACCGAAGTAGATAAGATTAAGGAGGAGTTGAAAAAGATCACCGGCAAGGATGTCCAGATAAACATATTCGAAATAAAGAGGCCCGAATTGGACGCAAGATTGGTAGGCGAGTCCATTGCTCAACAATTGCAAGCTCGAATTTCTTACAGAAGAGCCATGAAGCAGGCAATTGCCAGCGCAATGAGAGTGGGGGCGCAAGGAATTAAAATAAAGGTAGCTGGAAGATTGGGAGGAGCAGAGATGGCCCGGTCTGAACAGTATAAGGATGGTCGAATTCCTTTACATACACTACGGGCTGATATCGACTATGCGGTTTCCGAAGCCAAAACTGTATACGGAAAGATTGGTATCAAGGTATGGATATTTAAGGGAGAGATATTCGGTAAAAGAGACTTGTCACCTAACATTGGAAACACCGGAGGAAGCGATATGGCCAACAGGCGTAAGCGTGACGGAGCAAAAAGAAAAAGAAGATAGAATATAGTCCCGCCGCAAGCGGGAATAAGAAAAATAACATGTTACAACCGAAAAGAACCAAATACCGCAAGCAGCAAAAAGGGAGAGTTAAGGGAATTGCACAGAGGGGTCACACCATGGCTTTCGGAAACTTTGGGTTGAAGGCGCTGGAGCCAGGATGGATCACCAGCAGACAATTGGAAGCTGCTCGTATTGCAGTGACCAGGGCCATGAAGAGGGAAGGTCAGGTTTGGATTCGAATATTTCCCGATAAACCAATTACTAAAAAACCGGCAGAAGTGCGTATGGGTAAGGGTAAAGGAGCCCCGGAATACTGGGTAGCAGTGGTGAAACCCGGAACAATCATGTTTGAATCGAGCGGAGTACACAAAAAGTTGGCTGAAGAATCAATGAGATTAGCTGCTCAAAAACTCCCGATACAAACAAAATTTGTGGTAAGAAGGGATTACGTAGCACGATAAAATCATGAATAATTCAGAGATAAAATCACTTTCAATCAACGAACTACAGGAACGCGTCATTTCTGAAAAGGAAAACTTGCAGAAATTGAAGTTTGCCCATGCCATTTCACCAATTGAGAATCCAATGAAGATCAGCCTGGCAAAACGTTTAATTGCCCGGATGAATACGGAGTTAACCATCAAACAAAACAGTAACGCATAACGCCATGGAAAGAAATTTAAGAAAAGAGCGAACCGGTACCGTGGTCAGTAATAAGATGGACAAGTCCATCACCATACGTGTTGACCGTAAAGTGAAACACCCGGTTTATGGAAAATTCCAACGGAAATCAACAAAATTCATGGCACACGACGAAAAAAACGAGTGTGGTATTGGAGATACGGTTACCATAATGGAAACAAGACCGCTCAGTAAGCTCAAAAGGTGGCGTTTATTAGAAATAGTAGAAAAGGCTAAATAAGATGATTCAACAGGAGAGTAGACTAAATGTAGCAGACAATAGCGGTGCCAAGGAAGTTTTGGTTATCAGGGTATTGGGTGGTACAGGCAGGCGTTATGCTAGTATCGGAGATAAAGTAATTGTGACAGTTAAGGATGCGCTATCATCCAGTAGCTTGAAAAAGGGTACGGTTTCAAGAGCCGTTGTGGTAAGAACAAAAAAAGAAATTCGTCGCAAAGATGGATCTTATATCCGTTTCGAAGACAATGCGGTAGTGTTGCTAAGTGCCACCGATGAACCAAGAGGCACCAGGATTTTTGGCCCGGTTGGTCGTGAGTTACGTGAGAAACAATTTATGAAAATTGTATCCTTGGCTCCTGAAGTAGTTTAGATTAAATGAAAAAGATAAAAAAATTACACATAATAAACGGAGACACTGTTAAAGTGATTTCCGGGAACTCTCGGGGAAAAACCGGGAAAGTACTGGTGGTAGAACGGGTCAAATACAGAGCGATTGTAGAAGGTTTGAATATGGTAACCAAACATGTGAAACCCTCTGCTTCGAATCCGAAGGGAGGTATTGAAAAAACCGAAGCTTCTATACACCTAAGCAATTTAATGCTGGTGGATCCTGCTACCGGAGATGCTACCCGAATTGGCAGAAAAAAGGACGAGAAGGGTAAGTTGCAAAGATATTCTAAGAAAACCGGAGAAATTATTAAAAATGGCTAGCCCTAGACTAAAGGAAAAATATATCAGTGAGATTGTGCCGGCACTTAAGGAAAAGTTCCAGTACAAATCTGTGATGCAAGTCCCCAAGTTGACTAAGATATGTGTTAACAAAGGTGTCGGGGATGCGGTAAATGATAAAAAATTGGTTGACCTGGGTGTTGAGGAATTATCAACAATAACTGGTCAACTGGCGGTACCTACCAAGGCAAAGAAGTCTATTTCAAATTTTCATCTTCGGGATGGCATGCCTATCGGAGCGCGGGTTACCTTAAGAGGCGACCGCATGTATGAGTTTTTAGACAGGCTCATGACCGTAGCGTTACCCCGGGTAAGGGATTTTAGGGGTATCAACGAGAAAAGTTTTGACGGTCGTGGAAACTATACTTTGGGTGTTCAAGAACAAATAATATTTCCAGAAATCAGTATTGACAAGATAAACCGAATATCTGGTATGGATATTACATTTGTTACCACCGCAAACTCTGACGAAGAAAGTTATGCTTTGTTGAAGGCATTTGGAATGCCCTTCAGGAATAAAAATAATAATTAAAATGGCAAAAGAATCAGTAAAAGCAAGGGAAAGAAAAAGAGAGCGTATGGTTGCTAAATACGCTGCCAAAAGAAAAGAGCTAAAGGAGGCTGGCGACTTCGTTGGACTGGACAAATTACCTAGAAATGCTTCCCCGGTAAGATTGCACAACCGTTGCAAACTAACGGGAAGACCAAAAGGTTATATGAGGAAGTTCGGCATCAGCAGGGTAACCTTTCGGGAGATGGCCTCAAAGGGTATGATCCCTGGAGTTACTAAAGCAAGCTGGTAAATATTTGGGTACTTATACTTTATAAAATTAAAAGTTAACTAACTTTGCAGGCCGATTTGGCAAACCGATTTTAGAAAATTGAAAATAACATGACAGATCCAATTGCTGACTATTTAACCAGGTTACGAAACGCCATTAAAGCGAACCATCGGATTGTGGAAGTTCCTTCATCCAGTATTAAGAAGGAGATCACTAAGGTGTTGCATGACAAAGGGTATATTAGGAACTACAAATTTGAAGATGAGCCAGGGCCTCAGGGTACTATAAAGGTGGCATTAAAGTACAATCCCGAAACCAATACTTCTTCTATCCGGCAATTGGAAAGAATAAGCAAACCGGGTTTAAGGAAATATGCCAATGCAGATACATTGCCCAGGGTACTTAATGGTCTGGGTATAGCCATTTTATCCACTTCGAAGGGAATCATGTCGGATAAGGAAGCCCGAAATCTGCATATTGGGGGTGAAGTATTGTGTTACGTGTATTAAGATTGATTAACAGATGTCAAGGATAGGTAATAAACCCATAGTTGTTCCAGAGAATGTAACAGTAGAGATATCGGATGACAATATGGTGACTGTGAAAGGCCCTAAGGGTGAACTACAGCAGCAAGTTGATCCGGATATTGAGGTTAATTTGGAAAATGGTACGCTCATTTTTAAGAGACCCACAGAACAAAAGCGACACAAAGCAATTCATGGCTTATTCCGGTCTTTGGTAAACAATATGGTGGTGGGAGTTCAGTATGGATATAAAAAGGAATTGGAATTGGTTGGAGTGGGTTATAAGGCATCGGTTCAGGGTAATTTGCTGGAATTGAGTCTTGGGTACTCACATAGCATCTTTTTTGCAGTTCCTGAAGAGATTACTATTAATGCCGAGACGCAGAAGGGTAAGCACCCAATTGTAACGTTGGAAGGAATTGACAAACAACTGGTTGGACAAGTGGCTGCCAAGATAAAATCTCAAAGAAAAGTTGAACCTTACAAAGGAAAAGGAATACGTTTCGTAGGGGAACAGGTTAGGCGTAAAGCTGGTAAAACTGCTGCAAAATAAAGGGCATGGCAACTAAAAAAGTAAAAAGAAGACTGCGTATCAGGCAGGGAATTAGAAGAAAGCTTTCCGGGACTTCTGAGAAGCCTCGTTTGTCAGTGTTTAAGAGCAACAAGGCGATATACGCACAGATCATTAATGATGAAAATGGTCATACAATTGTTGCCGCTTCATCCAAGGAACTTGGAAATTCTGGCGTCAATGTTGAAACTGCCAAGGAGGTGGGTAAGAAATTAGCGGAGAAGGCTGGCGCCAATG
>Ga0114948_10000505_pt1 | contig 15518 bp, 17 predicted proteins | sample CR04metaG_FD_83877 | JGI IMG/M metagenome (GOLD analysis project Ga0114948, IMG submission 83877) | Deep subsurface microbial communities from Mariana Trench to uncover new lineages of life (NeLLi) - CR04 metaG | ecosystem: Environmental > Aquatic > Marine > Ocean trench > Sediment | place...
CGGATATCTCAACGGGTCGCGAAGCGAGCGGGCGCGAGGGCGTGTGAGGACAAGGCGCGCGCCGATTCGGGAGCGGAGGCGTACTTCTCATTCTCAGTACGTCGAGCACCCGAAGCAAGCGCAACGCAGTCATCGCGTTCAGCGCAGCCGTGACCCGTTGAGATATCCGGGCCATAGCGGAGGAAAGCAGCTTGGTGGCACCCTGGGCCATCGCCGTCCTGCTGTGTTTCGGCGCCGGTGCGCTGACCGCCGGGATCGTCCCGGCCGCAGTGGAGCAGCAGCAATCGGTCAAGCAATCGGCGCAGAAGCCGACACCGAAGAAGGCGGCGGCCAAAGCTCCTGTATCGATGTCTCTGCCGCCGGTCTTCGAGTCGACCGGCGAGCTGCAACGGTTCGGTGTACGGATCGTCTCGCCGACGCGCACCGATGAGATCGTCGGGCGGGTGAGTGTGCGAGCCGAGGTCGCGGCCGACCGGCCGTCGGCGGTCGTGGCGGTCGATTTCTTCATCGACGGTCGTCTGCTTTTTTCCGACGCCGAAGCCCCGTACGAGTTGCTGTGGAGCTCGGGACGTCCGGCCGCGCACGTGATCGAGGTGCGGGCGTATGGACCCGGTCGCCAGATGGTGAGTGACACGCTCCGAACGAGCTTCGCGACGCCGACTTCCGGTGTCGTTGGCTACTCGGCCCGCGTCGAGCGGGTCGAGTTGCACGTCCGCATCGAGGGGGGCGACTTGTCGCCGGACTTGCCCGCCAGGTCGGCTTTCCAAGTCTACGAGAACGGCGTCGAGCAACCCGTCGTCTCGGTGGAGCGCGTTGCCGACCTACCGCTCGCGGTCGGACTCTTGATCGACCACAGCGAGAGCATGCTCAGTCGTCTCGAGACCGCCCTCGACGCCGCTGGCGCGTTCATCGACGGGTTGCTGAGACACCCGAACGACAAGGCGTTTGTCCTCGGCTTCGCAAGCGTTCCGATCGTCTTTCAGGAGTTCACCAACGACAGCGAGCGACTCGCCGAATCGATCTCGCTCATCGACGACGGTACCTATACCGCGCTGTACGACTCCATCGTCGTCGCCGCGCGAAGGTTCGAGGGCATCGATGGTCGGCGTGCCGCGATCCTGTTGACCGACGGCGCCGACTCCCGCAGCGACCATACGTTCCAGCAGGCGGTGGCCGCCGCTCAGCGCGCCGACGTAGCGCTGTATCCGGTGGCGGTCGACCTTTCGCCACGGTTCTGGCGCGAGCGCTGGATCCTGGGCGAGCTCGCCAAACGAACCGGGGGCCGCCTGTTTTCTCTCGGTCGCCAAACCGACCCGAAGGGAATCTACGAAGCGATCGAGGAGGATCTTCGCGCCCAGTTTCGAATCAGCTACGCGCCGATCATCGCGGGTGGGGACGGTGAGTGGCGAGATCTCGAAATCCGCCTCCGAGGTCCCGACGGTGTTGATCGCCGGGTGCGCACGCGGCCCGGCTACTTTGCCCAATAGGGCCATGGGAGCCGCGGCCAGCCGGTCGTTCGACCCCTCCGAAGGCTCCTCCGAGGCTACGTTGACCCCCGTCGGGGGTCGTGACTATACTTGTGGCTATCCGTCCTGCCATCGGGTATTCGTTACCGCGTGTTGACAACCTTTCTGGGCCCGTGCTAGAAGCCACTTCCCGGCGCCGATGCGTCCGGGATTCGAGGAAGGTGAAGACGGGCTCGTAAGAGAAATCGCGAACCTGATCGGCTTTTGAACTGCTCCCCTCAGCTGGGGGCCAAATTAAAGATGTAAGAGGGAGGTAACGGCTGTGGATCTTTCCGGCGGCTCCATCATGGAGTTTTTTAACAAGGGCGGCCCCATTATGTATGCCCTTCTGCTCTGCTCGCTCATCGGCCTGGTGGTCATCTTCGAGCGTGCCTGGGCCCTATATCGCTCCCGGATCAACACCCAGGAGTTTCTCGATCGGGTGCGCACCGCGCTGATCAAGCGTCGCAACGTCAAGGAAGCCATCACGACATGCGAGGAATACCAGGGTCCGATCGCCAGCATCATGAAGGCCGGCCTGCTCAAGTACGGCCGCCCTCAGGATGAGATCGAGCGCACGATCGAGACCGCCTCGGCCCACGAGCTGGCCCGCCTCGAGCGTGGCCTCGGCGTGTTGGCCACCGTTTCGAACATCGCGCCGCTCCTCGGCTTCCTCGGCACTGTGTCGGGAATGATCAACTCGTTCGACGCTCTGGCCCGTGCCGGCCTCTCCAACCCGGGTCTCGTTGCCCAGGGTATCTCGGAGGCGCTGATCACCACGGCTGCCGGTCTCGGCGTCGCTATCCCGATCCTCGCCGCCTACAACTACTTCACGTCGCGCGTCGGCAAGTACGTCCTGGAGATGGAGACGGCTGCCAACGTGTTGCTTGAGACCTATGCCGAAATGGAGACCCCGAGCGACTCAGGGGCGTAACCCATGCACCTGAAAGTAGCCAAGCGAGCAGAGTCCTACATCCCCACGGCTTCGATGGCGGATATCGCATTCCTGCTCATCGTGTTTTTCATGGTAACGACCACGATCACGGTCGACCGCACGGCGGTCGACTTGCCGACGAGCCTCCAGCGTGTCGAGGTACCGAAGGACGCCGCGGTGATCGCGATCGATGAGACCGGTCAAGTCTTTTTCTCCAACGGAGAGGAAGACAGCCGCGCGATCAGCACTCAGGACCTCCTGCCATCGGCAGCGTTCATCATGTCGAAGAACTCGCTGAAAACCTTTTTGATCAAGGCCGATGGGAACGTCGAATACCGTTTCATTGACCAAGTGATGGAACAGCTTCGCCAGGCTTCCGTCCGCAACATCGCCATGCTCACCCAACAAGAGGCGGGCTAAGGAGAGGAGCCATGAAGCTACGCAAGAAGAAGGGAAACCCCGAGATTCCGACGTCATCGATGGCGGACATCGCGTTTCTGCTGATCGTTTTCTTTATGGTGACGTCGGTGTTCTCGGTGACCCGCGGTCTGGAGTTCCAGCTGCCGCGGCCAGACACCTCGTCGGAGCAAACTGCCGAGGAAGCGGTGCACATCTTCATCGAGCGATCCGGTGCCAACTGCGCCTTCACCGTGGACGGTATTCTGACGTCACTCGGCGACATCAACGTGTACCTGCAGCCGAAGCTGGCGCGCAATCCGAACAAGTTCGTCATCATCGACCCGGCTCCGAATGCTCCGTACCGGTGCATGGTTGATGTCTTCGACGAGCTCAAGATAAGCAACGTCAAGAACATCTCGATTCCCACGACGGTCGAGAAGGCCGCGTGGGGAGACGTGATGTAGCCGGGAGGGCGACCGATGACTGAGCACAACGATCAAGGCAAGACGCAGGTCTTCTCCCGAGACAAAGAGAAGCTCCAGGAACACTTTTGGGATGAAACATCCGCCATGAACCTGGCGGAGGTAGACGAGGACCGGCAGTCGATAAAGATGGCGTGGATCGGCGCGCTGATCTTCCACTTTCTGTTGTTCATCACCATCTTCCCGTCGGTGGGCGGAACCTCATTCGAGGCCGACGACAACGAAATCGTCGTGGTCAAGCGCTACAAGCCGCCGACACCGCCGAAGGAACAGCCCAAGAAGAAGGTCGTGAAGAAGACGGCCTCGCGCGTTCCCATTCCTGACCCGACGCCCGATGAGCCCGAGCCGATCGTCGCCGAAGAGGTCGAGTTCATCGAGGACACGGAAGTCCCGATCGACACGGACTTCGTGGTCGGCATGCCGGCCGGAGGCCCGCCGATCATCGATACAGGGCCGATGCGGGTCGGGGGCGACATCCAGGAACCGGAAAAGATCTTCCACGTGAATCCGGAATACCCGGAACTGGCGCGGCGTGCCCGTTTGGACGGCTTCGTGATGCTGCAGGCGACCATCGACAAGCAGGGCAACGTAAAAGACCTCGAGGTACTGAGAGGTTTGGGCCTTGGACTCGATGCCTCGGCGCAGGATGCGGTCAGACAATGGAAGTACACACCGACCTTCTACAACGGTCGCCCGGTTGAGGTCATTCTCACCGTTACCGTGATCTTCCAGTTGATCCAATAGGGTTCGAGCAAGACCAACAACCAGAAAAGGTGAAACCGATGAGAGCCAGCCGCTACGTGGCAGTGATCGTTGGCGCGGCCCTTGCGGTCAGCTTTGCGCTGCCGGGGGCAGTGTCGGCTCAAGAAGACAAATGGCGCGAGGCGTTCAACGCCTATCAGCAGAACAACTTCTCGCGGGCCGAGACTCTGTTTCGCGATGTCTGTGCGGAGTACGAGGACGCAGGGCAGCCGTGGGGCTGGTGCCACTTGATGCTCGGCGCAACCCTCGGTCAGATGGGCCCGTCCAAGCGACAGGAGGCTCTCGCCCAGCTCGAGATCGCCAAGGAATTGGTCACCGAAGACGGGGAGCGTTACCAGGCTCACAGCTCGATCGCCAACATCCATCTGCTCGATCGAACCTGGAGCCAGGCTATCGCGGCCGCCACCGACGCGGAGCCGTTCGCCAACGCGGAACAGGCGGGCCTGTTGTCCAAGATCAAGGGCCAGGCGTACTACCAGTTGATGGACTACCGGAACGCCGTGGGCGAGCTCGAGGTGGCGGTCAAGAGCCGTCCCAGCGAGGCCAACCTGCACGCCTTCCTCGGCCGCTCGTACTTCGAGTTGGGCGACTCGGACAAGGCTTTGCCGGAGCTGACCCAGGCCGCCCAATTAGACCGCACCAACCGCCTCGGCTTGTTCTTTGCGGCCCGCATCAACCTCGATAATGGCAACTATCCTCAGGCCGTCGCGATGGCCGAGCGCGCCATCCAATCGCACCCGCAGGACACCAGCATCCGCAACCTGCTGGGCTCGGCATACCTGGGCGTCGATCGGTACGCCGACGCCATCCAGCAGTTCGAGGTCGTCATCCAGGACCGTCCCAGCGACGCCACCGCGATCTACAACCTCGGCCAGGCGTACACGGCGACAGAGAATTGGCCCAAGGCCATCGAGCAGTTCCAGAAGGCCCAGAACCTGTTCCCGGCCGGCGGCTCCACGCAAGGCGCTTTGCTGTACGACCTCGGCATCGCTTTCGAGAGCATCGGTCGTTTCGAGGACGCCCTCAGGGCGTACGAAGACTCGGTGGCGATCAGCGACAACCTCGACAAGCAGGACGCGATCGAGCGGGCGCGGGAGCAGATTCGCCGGAAGAAGGGCAAAGTTTCCGGCATCTAGCAGGCCGTGGTGAAAGTGTGACGGGTCTGGTTGCGACGACACTAGAGTTCCTGTAGAAATTCTTCATAGCGGTCGATGATTTTGGGCCAGCTATAGTTCTCACGAACGTAGCTGGCCCCTCGTCGTGCCATTGCCCCACGTAGCTGCTGATCGCCCAGCAGCAGGTCCAGGGCGCTGCGGAATTCGGAGTAGCCGCGGTAGTAAAGCCCCGCGTTGGCCTTGCGGCAGTGTTCCACCGCGGCCGCGGCTTTGCTGTTGACCAGCACCGGGGTGCGCGCCGCCATGGCCTCCAGCACGACAATGCCGAAGCTTTCCAGCGGTGACGGGGCGATCACGACGCTGGCTCGTCGCAGGTGGCGGACCTTCTCATCGTCATCGACGAAACCGAGAACGTCGATCCACTCGCGCGCCGGCAAGTCCATGGCCACCTCGCCCATGACCCGAAGCCGCAGGGGCACGCCGCTGTCGTCGCGAAAACGGGCGACGTAGTCGATCATCTCGGCGACGCCTTTGCCGGGCTCGATGCGGCCCGCGTACAGGGCCGTAGGCGAAGCATCATCAGGGATCGAATCGGCTGTTGCCGACAGGGCCTCGAGGGCGTCGATGCCGGCCCCGATTATCCGCTCCTTTGCTGTCGCTCTCGGGAAGCGGCGATGGACGAACGCTGCCTCGGCCTGGGTATTGAAGATCAGGCCGGCCGGCCGCGAGAACACCGCCTCGTAGATCTCCAAGTAGATCGGCGCCTCGTCGTGCGCTGTCGGCACCAGCACGCTTCGCTCCGGAGCGACATGAATGCCGTGCACGGTCGGGTGGTACAGGTAGGTAAAGAAGACGAGGCGCTCGAAGTCTCCGGCCACGCAGTGCAGGTGATCGACAAGCCGGGGCGCATAAGGTCCTTGGGCCTTCACCCAGGCCGTTTGGTCGTCGATGTCGGCGGAGCTGCCGAACAGACGCTCTGAGGCCGCGTTGAACGCCGTCATGTCGCGTTCCTGCTCGACGCGAAAGCGACGCACCACAACCCCGTTGATACTCTCGACGCCGTCGGGAAAAGCGTTCGCCCAGCTACGATACGAACGGGCGCAAGAGGTCATCACCTCGACGTCGTGGCCGCGTGCCGCGAGCCCCTCGGCGACCCCACGACAAAGGCGCTCGGCGCCGCCGACGATATCCGCGCCGTAACGCTGCACGACGGCAGCGATTCTCATGGCTCGGCTCCACTACCGAGGGCAGAGACCCATTTGTCCAAGACAGCATCGGTGTCGAAATAGCGGACGCGCCGCCGGCCCGCGGCGGCCAGCGACGCCCGCAGCTGTGGCTCCCCGACAACCAGGCTCAGCATCTCGGCCCACGCCGCCGGGTCGTCGGAATCGACCAGTATGCCGGCGGCGCCGAGGGTCTCAGGAATCGCTCCGGCCGGTCGGGCGACAATCGGCAACCCGACGGTCATCGCTTCGAGCAGGGGAGCGCAGAATCCCTCGTGCCCGCTGGTGCACAGGTAGGCGGTGGCATTGCGGTAATAAGTGATCAGGTCGAGGAGCGAGACCTTGCCGGTAAACGCCACCCGGCCGTCGAGCGCCAACTCGCCGTGCAGCTCGACGAGCGCGTCGACGTACGACTCGAGGCCCCGCCTTCCTCCGACGATCAAAAAGCGCGCTTCCGGGCTCACGTAGCGCAGGTAGTACGCGGCAATCTTGATGAAATCCTCGATCCGCTTGTTCGGTGCGACGCGGCCCACGGTCAAGAACGTCGGCATCGGGGTTCGTCCGAGGTCGGCTTCGAGCACCGGGTTTGTCGGCCCCCGCAGGCTGGTCAGATCGATCGGCAGCGGAAGGGTGGTCGTGGTGGCGAACCCGGTTTGGTCGAGGTCGGTCGTGTTGTACCGGGAAACGCCGATGGCGAGGTCGACTGCCCCCGACGCCGCCAGCTCTTGCAACTGTCGTCGACCCAGTGCCGTCAGCCGCGCGATCTCCGGACAATGGGGCAACAGCAACTCGGGTGGCGTCAGGTTGTGGTAGACGATCACCCGTCGGCCAGCGCGCGACAGGAGAACGTCGTTTAGCGACGAAGGCACGTTGAAGTGCAGGATGGTGGTGTCAGAGGAGCTGGACTCGGGGAGCTCGTCGATCGAACGCACCTGCTCGCGGAGCTCCGCGTCGACGCTCAACGCAAAAACGTTCGCCTCGTGTCCCGCGACCCGCAGCCGCGCCGCGAGTGCCAGAGCCGCGTCACCGGTCGCGTCGGAGGCGTGCGCCGCGGCCAGCAACTGATCGATTCGGCCGCGGGTCACGACGTCAGGCCCGCGCGCCCGAGGTTCAGCATCAGCTCAGCTACGAGTTTCTCGTGATCGAGTGCTGTCAGCGTCCGGCGCTGGCGCGCCAGCAGGCGGTTGCGTAGTCGCTCATCGGAGAGCACCTGGTACACGGCTTCGGCGAATAGCGCCGGATCTTTGTCGTTCAACAAGAGCACGCCGCCGCCGGTGGAGTAGGGGATTGCCGCCGCCGAGTATGCCACCACCGGCAGGTCGCAATACATCGCTTCGAAGATCGGCACGCAAAAGCCCTCGTGTTCCGAGGCGCACACGAAGCAGTCGGCGACACGGTAGTAGGCGTTGAGCTCGGCTTGGCTGACGTGGCCGGTGAAATGAACCTCGTCGAGCCCGAGCACGCCGGCCAGCTCCTGCAGGGCGTCGAAATAGAGTACAAAGCTGCGGTACTCGCCGACGATGATCAGCCGGCTCCGGTGATCGATGAAGCGCCGGTAGTAGGCGAAGAACCGCAGCAAGTCCTCCATCCTCTTGTTTGGCACGCAGCGGCCGACGAACAGTAGGTTCGTGTGGCCGTCGTCGAAGCGCTCAAGGACCATCGGGTCGGCTGCGTCGTCGAGACCGGACAGGTCGATGATCAGCGGCAGCACACCGGTGGGTTCAAAGCCGAGCTCCTCGAGCTCGAGGCGGTTGTATTCGGAATCTCCGAGGGCGAGAGCGGTGCGATCGGCGAGGGCGGCGAGCTCGACGCGTCCACGCTGACAGTCGCGCGCAATGCCGAGCGCATACGGGGCGAACCACTCGGCCGGGGTGATGTTGTGGTAGATGAGCACGAGCCGGTCGTCGATCTCGCGCGCCAGCGCCGATACTTTCGAGCCCAGCGAAAAGTGCAGCAACACGACGTTGTCCGGACGGCTTACCTCGCGGTACTCCTGGTAGGGGCGGACTTCGCCCGCCACTCTCGCATCGACGAGCTCGACGAATACGTCGGACTCGTAGCCGGCGGAGCGCAGCGCTTCCCGCACCGTGAAGATCTCGCCGCCTATGGCGTCGCCGTAGGCGGCCGAGACCGAAAGCTGGTGGATGGCTGGTCTCCGGTTGGCACTCATGCGGCGAGCATCTCCAGGATTTGTTCGTATTTCCGCTCGATGACCGGCCACCGGTAGTTGTCCTCGAAGTACGTACGGCCGGCGCGGCCGCACACCTCCCGAAGGCGTTGATCGGCCATCAGGAGAGTCAGCGACTCGATGAACTCGTCGCCGTCGGCGTAGTAGAGGCCACTGTGGCTACGCTCGACCTGGCCGCGTAGCACGTCGCAATGGGCGTTGACCAGAACGGGCTTCGAGAGCGCCCAAGCCTCCAGCAGCACCATCGAGAGGCTCTCATAGAACGACGGCATGACGAGAAACGAAGCGGCCGCCAGAGCGTCGAACTTCTGCTTATCATCCACCGTTCCGATGTGGCGAATGCGGGGGTGGTCGGGGATCGGGATCACAGGATGGCCCGCCAATACCAGTAAAGGCGACCGCTCGCCGCGCCCTTCGGCACGCTGCACGGCGCGAGCCTGGTAGTCAAAAAGCTGATGGCATCCCTTGTTTTCGTCGATTCGGCCAATGTACAGGAAGAAGGGCTCGTCAATCCCGAACTCGCTCCTGAAACGGTCGGGATCGGTTGCGTGCTCATGATCGTCGGTCTGCGCCGGCTCTTGGATCCCGACCCCAACGATGTCGCCCGGGACATCGTGCGCGTTGCTGCGATCGAGGATCAGGTCGCGCTCCTCGTGCGAATTGAACACGATGGCGCGGGCCCCCCGGAACAGCGGGTGGAAGATCGGTACGTCGATGGCTGGGTCGGGCTCCGCTGTCGGGACGAGAATGGCCTTGCCGGCGGCGGCCTGCATGGCGTGGTAGGTCGTCCAATAACGGTACGAAAAGCAGATCCAGTAGTCGAAGTTGTCCTTGTAACGGCGGATCCACTCGCGCATGGCCGGCGTGAACGGTCCCTGCGCGTCGAGCCAGGCATGGGCGTCGACGTCGGAATGCTGGCGCAAGAAGACGCGCTCCTGCAAGCGTCCGAAGCGGTCGATGTCGCGCGGCCGCCGAACCGGGAATCGCCAAACGGGTACGCCGTTGACGGCGTCGAGGCCGGCCGGATAAGCGTTCGCCCAGGTGAGGTAGTCCTGCGCACAGGTAGTGACGACCTCCACGTCGTGTTTGCGGGACAGAAGCTCCGCGACCAGGCGGCAGTGAAGCTCGGCGCCGCCCCGGATCTCGAGACCGTATCGTTGAACTACGCAGGCGAGACGCATAACCCGAATCGGAGCAGGGAGATCAATCGTCGGAGCCGTTCCCGTGGCGATCGGCTTCGAGCGCTTCGAGGCGGCGCGTTGTCTCAACGAGCCGGGCCTCCAGGTCGGATGTCCGGCAGAGCAATTCGTTGAGCGCGTCGGCGATGCCCAGGTTGATCTTGAATTGCTTGTACAAGGGCAGTTCCAGGTTGGCGAAGAGCTTGATGGCCGGGCGTGCTAGGCGGCGAACGGCCGCCAGCATCGAGCCCGCACCACGTCGCTTCGACTCGACGAGATCCTGGGGCGTGACGTTCCAGGTGCCCTCGAGGCGTAACGCCTTTTGCAGGTCGTAGGGTCGTTGGTCGTCGAGGTCGACAGCGGCGCGGACCCGCGCTCGAGCGCGCTCCTCAACTACTTCGGGAAGATCCACCTCCCCGCGGTCGGCCTTGCGGGCGCGGTCGCGAATCTGCGCGACCACATCGGCCACGTCGAGGTCGTCGTAGTCGATCCGGTAGTCTTCAGCGCTCAGTTCGGGTCCCCTTGGGTCGCTGAGGCACTCCCGGACGGCCGGCGGTCGTCAGGGAGATCACCTGCTCGTGTTCTGGAGAATCTCTGATGTTGGGGCTGCCGGTAGCCCAGAACGCCACATTCTAACAGGGTGCCTAAAAACCCCCGGCGGTTTTCGGCACCCTGTCGGCAGTCTGGCCGCGACCATCACTAGTGTGCTGTCCCCAATATAGCTTGACACTCGGAGCGAGCGCGACGGGGCGAGTCGGCGGAGAGGCGACGGAGGCGATGTTTCTACATCGTCGAGGAGCCGCGACAAAGGAATCGCCCCGTCCCGCCGTACCGTGCGGGCAGAGGGAATTGCGGCCGATCTCGGCGTCAGGGCCCCTCGACGATGCCAAAGCATCGCCTTCCTCTCCCTTCCTTGACCTCGCCCGCAATTCCCACCCGCCAGACCCATCACACTTTCACCACGGCCTAGCCCAGGTACAACAGAAGGACAACGAGCAGCCCGTAGAGCGCGACGGTGATCAACAGGGGCTTGTCGTGCACCACTGCCAGGGAGGGGTCGCCCACTGCTTCGTTGCGTTGCACCAGGTCGAGGTAGTGCAGCAGACCATAAATGACCAACGGCAGCGTGGCGAGAAGACGAACGTCACCGAACTTGGCCACCGTATCGTCGTCTGTTGTATAGAGCGCGTACGACAGCATCGTCGCCGCCGCCGAGATCGCCAGAAACTGGTCGAGAGAAGAGACGCTATACCCCGCCAAACTCTCCCTGTGGCGGGTGGCCTCGCCCGGTAGAGTGCTGAACTCATGCCGCCGTTTGGCGAAGGAGATGAACACCGAGGCAAACGTCGTGCAGATCAGTAGCCACGATGACATCGGCTCGTTGATGGCGACCGCACCGGCGATGGCGCGCAGCAGAAAACCGGAAGCGACGCACAGCGCGTCGACGATCGCGATGCTCTTGAGTACGAGGTTGTAAGCGACCTGCAACAGTAGATAGCCGCCGATCACGGTGGCGAGGTTCCGATTGATCGCCCAGGCGCCGATCAGGGCCGCTGTCGCGAGCACGATTGCCACGAAGACGGCGGCCCCAACGCTGACGCGGCCGGCGGCGATCGGCCGCTCGCGCTTGGTAGGGTGCTGCCGGTCCCGCTCGCGGTCGACGATGTCGTTGATCAGGTAGACCGACGACGACGCGGCGCAAAATATCGTGAACGCCGCCAGCGCCTGGAGGATCTTGTCGGTGTCGTCGAGCCTCTGCGCAAAGACCAGGGCGGCGAAAACGAGGACATTCTTTGTCCACTGGTACGGGCGCAATGCTTGGAGGAAATCGCTCATCGCAAGCGGCAAGCTACCAGTCACGCTCCGTGAGCGTCAATCAACCTGGCCCGCCGCGCTTTCACCCGGGTCTGCTAGTGTCCTGAACCAGGAGTATATGTAACGACTTCGTGACTCAGGACGGATGACCAAGCCGCGCGTATCGGAGCTCACTGCCAACCGTCTGTCGCTGTACCTGCGGTTCCTGAACCAACTCGAGGACGGGGAAACGGCGACGGTGTCGAGCCGCGCCATGGCCGACAGCTTGGGGGTCACATCGGCCCAGGTGCGTCGCGACCTGGCATCCTTCGGTGCCTTCGGTGTCCGCGGTGTCGGCTACGAGGTCAAGCAATTGCGCGCCGAGCTCGAACGTATTCTCGGACTCGATCGGACCCTCCACGTCGCCATCATCGGGGCGGGAAACCTCGGGCACGCGTTGGCCGACTATCCGGGCTTCGTCGGCGGCGGATTGAAGGTCGTTGCCTTGTTCGACGTCGATCCCGCCAAGGTGGGCAACGAGACGCGGGGAGGGATCCCCATCTATCACCTCGACGACCTCGGCTCGGCGGTAGCGGGTAAGGTCGATGTGGGGATTGTCTCGGTGCCCGCCGAAGCTGCCCAGAACGTCGTCGACTGCCTGGTCGCCGCCGGCATCCGGGCGGTGCTCAACTTCGCGCCGGTGCGGCCACGCGTGCCGCCGGGTTTTCGTTGCAAGAGCGTCGATCTGACCGTGGAGCTCGAGAGCCTGTCGTTCTTCCTGTCGCTCCAGGAGCCCACCGAGGGCGACGATTCTCCGCCGGCGGCGGGCGCCGCCACGGAAGGGCCAGGAGGCTAGACCCGCTGCCTTTAGCCTTCGCGTTGGGTGCTCGCCGGGTGGGGGGTGGGGCATTGAGGGCGCGCACGGGGGGGCCGCAGGACGAGCGTTGCTCTCTGGGGCAGCTCATGCCCACGAGCCGGTGGTGGCGTCTAAGAGATTGTGCTTGGCGAGTCCCCGCGCCCGGTTAGCAGCGCCTAACAACTCGGACCGTGCCGCTCGGAAAACGGAGCGAGAAAAATCGCCGCCGACCCGTGTGCCGGGCCGGCGGCGATTTCTCGATTCGATGTTGCGCTGGCTCAGGTGCCCCAGTTCAGGAAGAGCAGCACCAGGCCGATGAGCAGCGTGTAGATCGCCAGCGACTCGATGAGGACAAGACCGAGGATGAGCGAGCCGCGGATCTGAGCGCCCGCGCTCGGGTTTCGGGCCATTCCTTCACAGGCCGCCGAGACCGCGCGTCCTTGGGCCAGGCCGCACAGTCCCGAGGCGATTCCCATGGCGAGGGCCGCGGCAAACGCGATCGACACCTTGACGTCTTCAGGATTGGTGGCCAGGTCTCCATCCTGCATGGGAGCTGCCATGGCCGGGGCAGCCACCATGATCAGGAACAAAGCGGAGAGGGCGACGAGCCCTTTCTTCCTCGACATTGAGTTCTCCTTTCGGAGCGCACGACTAGACGTGCGCGGTATTCGTATCAGTGCCCGTGCTCGAGCGCACCGGCGATGTAAACCATCGACAGCATGACGAAAACGAAGGTCTGCATGAAGGCTACGAAGACCCCCAACGGGGCGAAAACGAGCGGCAGACCGAAAGGCAACAAGATGAAGAACACGCTGGCGAGGGTATGCTCCGCAAAGATGTTGCCGAAAAGACGGATCGACAGTGACAGCGGCCGGGACAGGTGGCTGAGAACCTCGATCGGGATCATCAGCGGGAACATCCACCACGGGTCGCCGATGAATTGCTTGGCGTAGCCGATTCCCTGAGCGCGTATTCCGAGGTAGTTGTAGAACAGGAACGACATCACGCCGAGAGCCACGGTGGTGTTCAGATCAGCGGTCGGCGGCTGAAATCCCGGCACGTTGGTGATCAGATTCGACGCCAGAATGAAGAACGCGAAGCCTCCCAGGACCGGGAAATACTTGCGAGCTCCAGGCCCGATGAAACCGTCGAGCATGGCGTTGATCGACTCGACACCGATCTCCAGCATCTGCTGCACCCACCCGGGCTCGTCGATCGAGAAGCGCCGCGACATCGGCACGAAGACCACCGTCGAGAGAACGACAATGAACCAGGCAACCACACCCTGATCGGGAAGCTGGGGATCGTTTCCGGTGAAGCTCGCGACCAGCGAGTTCAGCAGAATCGTGATCGTAGACAGCTCGTGTTCCATCGGAGTCTTGACGGTTTATGGGCGCGAAGAAAAGCCGGAAAAGACTTGTGAGAAAGCTTCGATGACGACCGCCAGAACGACTATCGAGAGTCCCAAGGCAACGGGGATCGGGCGAACTCCCGGCAACGCGAAGATACCATAGAGAATAAGGCCCATCAACACGAAGCGAAGGGCCAAAAACACCAGTTGGAGGGGGTTTGGTGGCCGATCAGGGGTTTTCAGGATCCGGCTTGCCACACTCTCCAGGAGCATGAAATTCACCAATACCAGGACCCCTCCGAGGAGCGCCCCGACCACCGCCATGGGCTCCCGCCAGACAACCGCAACGAGGATGGCAACGCCGATCATCGAGACCAGGGCATTGCGTCTCAGGCGGGCGACGAACGCGTCGGCGTCGTACTCATTGGCGTCGTATCCGTTGACGTCGGGCTCGATCACATCATCGTCGCGTGTCGTCATCGGTTGCTACCGTTTGCAGCAGGTTGCGGATCGCCGCTGCGACCCCGAAGATCAATCCGATCAGAGCGAACAGGGGAACGGTGCCGAACCACCGGTCGAGCATGTAGCCGCCGAAGAAACCGAGCGCGATGGACACCGGGAACATGAGGCCGGTGATGGCGTAATGGGCGTACTGGCGCGTGATGCTCGCCAGTGAGGCGTCTTCGTCGCCGACGCCGGTCGTGTCTTCTCGCTCGTTGTTGTTGATCGGCTTTCTTGCTACGGCAACAACTGGGAGGCGTTGGAGGCCCAGAGGAGGAACGGCTGGGCCCATATGCCGACCACTAGGGTCATGACCACGGCGACCGCGAGGGTCAAGGTCAGCGGCGCCGAGCGCACCAGGGTAGCGTCCTCGACGGGATCCTTGATCACCATGACGACCACGATGCGTAGGTAGTAGAAGATAGAGATTGCCGCGTTGATCGCGCCGACCACCGCCAGCCAAGTCCAGCCCGAGTTGATCGCCGCGGCGAAGACGTACCACTTGCCGAGAAATCCGGCCATCGGCGGGATACCGCCGAGCGACAGCAGGAAGATGAGCATGCAGAAGAACGCCGGGTATGAGCGCGACGCGAGGCCGGCGAAATCTTCCAGGTTCTCGCCGGCCAGGCCGTTACGCCGCAGCAGCATGACGGTCGCCCACGCACCGATGTTCATGAACGTGTAGGCGAGCAGGTAGAAGAGAGAGGCGGCGATCGCGAACGAGCGCGCCTCGCCGTCGGTTGTGGCGGCGGCAACCACACCGATCAGCACGTTGCCGGCGTGAGCGATGCTCGAGTAGGCGAGCATGCGCTTGAGGTTCTCCTGGGTCAGTGCAGCGATGTTGCCGAAGAACATCGTGAGGACCGCCAGGCCGGCGAGCAGCAATGCCCAGGAGTCCTGCAGCGGCTGGAGCGCGACGATGAAGATGCGCATCATGACGGCAAAGGCGGCGGCTTTTGAAGCAACCGTGATGAACAGCGAGACCGTTGTCGGGCCGCCGGAGTACGCGTCAGGCGCCCACACGTGGAACGGCACGGCGGCGATCTTGAAGCCCAGCGCACTCGCCATCAGCACCAGGGCCGCGGTCGTCAGCTTGCTGGTCTCGAGCTCCCCGGAGGCGATCGCCTGGGCGATTGCCGCCAGGTTCGTGGTGCCGGTAAGGGCGTAGAACAGCGAGATGGCGTACAAGAAGATCGCCGACGACATGGCGCCGAGGATGAAGTACTTGAG
>Ga0114948_10000507_pt1 | contig 15501 bp, 12 predicted proteins | sample CR04metaG_FD_83877 | JGI IMG/M metagenome (GOLD analysis project Ga0114948, IMG submission 83877) | Deep subsurface microbial communities from Mariana Trench to uncover new lineages of life (NeLLi) - CR04 metaG | ecosystem: Environmental > Aquatic > Marine > Ocean trench > Sediment | place...
CCCGGCGGTCGCTCGTCCAGGTCAGGCCTTCCGACGGCGAGCACTGTATCTCGACGGAGCGGATCGAGGGGCTGCTTGCCGAGCAGGGATCCGAGATTGCCCTGCTCCTGCTGCCGGGGGTCAATTTCTTCACCGGGCAGGTCTTCGATATAGCCCGTATCGTCGCCGCGGCGCGGCGGCACGGTTGCATGGTGGGATTCGATCTCGCACACGCCGCCGGCAATGTGATCCTGAACCTGCACGACTGGGATGTCGATTTTGCCTGCTGGTGCTCCTACAAGTACCTTAACGGCGGCCCGGGCGCGGTTGCAGGGTGCTTCGTCCACGCCAGGCACGGCAACGACCCCGACCGGCCGCGGTATGCGGGGTGGTGGGGGGATGATCCGCAGACCCGCTTTCAGATGCATTTGCAGAGGGATTTCGTCCCGCAGCCCGGCGCTGCCGGGTGGCAGGTGAGCAATCCCTCCATCCTCTCCATGGCGCCGCTGCGCGCGTCGCTGGAGATCTTCGATGAGGCGGGGATGGCGCCGCTTCGGGAAAAGTCGCGTCGGCTGACGGGGTACCTGCGCTACTTGCTTGAGCGGGCGCCGGGGGGGTGCCGTGGTGGGGCTGGTGGGAGCGCAGGTGGGGGGGGCGGGGGCATGCGGATCATCACCCCTCCTGAGCCGGAGGCGCAGGGGTGCCAGCTGTCGATCCAGGTCCACGATGACCCCCTCCGGCGACACCAGGAGCTTCTTGAGGGCGGTGCGATGTGCGACTTCCGCGAGCCGGACGTGATCCGCGTCGCCCCCGTTCCTCTCTACAACACGTTTTGCGAGGTCTGGCGTTTCGCACGGCTCCTTACGGGTGCCCCGTCCCCTGAACACTGTTGAATTCCTCTTCGGAGAACATCGTCATTGTGGGGGCGGGCTTGGCGGGCGCGTTGCTGGCGTGTCTGCTGGGCAAGGCGGGGCACGAGGTCGCGGTCTACGAGCGCCGGCCCGATCCCCGCGAGAAGGGTTTTCTCGGGGGCCGGTCGATCAACCTCGCCCTCTCGGCCCGGGGGATTCATGCGCTGAGCCTCGCCGGGCTGGCCGAGCGGGTGCTCAACGAGGCGATCTCGATGCGCGGCCGAATGATCCACTCCGTCGCAGGGCGGCTCAGCTTCCAGCCCTACAGCACAAACCCACGCGACGCGATCAACTCCGTCAGCCGCGGTGGGCTGAACGAGGCGCTTCTCAAAAAGGCGAGTGGATACGCAGGAGTGCGGTACTACTTCGAGCACCGCTGTGTGGGGGTGGATCTCGAGCGCCCGGCGGTGACGTTGTCCGCAGCAGAGAACAGAACCGTCGACGCCGATGTCGTCATCGGTTGCGATGGGGCGTTCTCCGCCGTCCGCGGCGAGATGCAGCGCCTCGACCGGTTCGACTGTGCCCACACCTACCTAGAGCACGGTTACAAGGAGCTCACGATCCCCCCTGCTGCCGATGGCGGCTTCGCCATGGAGCCCCACGCGCTTCACATCTGGCCGCGGGGCGGGTTCATGATGATCGCGCTTCCCAACCGCGACCGATCATTCACGTGCACACTCTTCTGGCCCTTTGCCGGCCCCAGGAGCTTTGAGGCCGTACGGAGCGATGATGATATCCTGCGGTTCTTCGGCGTCCATTTCCCTGATGCGATGGCGCTGATGCCGGCGCTGGTGGAAGAGTACCTCAGAAACCCGATCGCGTCGCTGGTGACGGTTCGGTGCGCGCCCTGGTTCCATCGTGACCGGGTCGTTCTCGTCGGCGACGCCGCCCACGCGATCGTCCCCTTCTACGGCCAGGGAATGAATGCGGCCTTTGAGGATTGCGTGGTGCTGGCCGAGTCTCTTGATCTGTTTCCACATGACCGGCAGGTGGCGCTTCAGCGGTACTACGGCCTGCGGAAGACCGATGCCGATGCGATCGGGGACCTGGCGATCGCCAACTTCCTGGAGATGCGCGACCGCGTGGCCTCGCCGCTCTTTCGTCTGCGTAAGAAGAGCGAGCGGGTGCTGCACCGGCTGCTTCCCCGATGGTACACGCCGCTGTACAACATGGTGTCCTTCTCGCGGATCCCATACGCCCAGGCGAGGCGGCGGGCGACGCAACAGAGGCGGATAGTTGTTGCGATCCTGACGGTGTTGCTGCTGCTGGCCGTCATCGGTGTCGTCTGGCTGTTTCTTGTGTTGATAGCGAAAAGCACGTAGCAGGAACCGAACACTCTACACCCAAAAACCCAAGACCATGCTCTACGACATCACCCCACCGATTTCGTCAGATCTGAAGGTCTGGCCCGGCGACACGCCGCCTCGCCGCGAGGTGTTATTGGATATGTCCCAAGGCGACAACCTCACGCTCTCCACACTTCACGCCACCGTTCATCTGGGAGCGCATGCCGACGCCCCGAGCCACTACGGCCCCGGCGCGACGTCAATCGAAGCGGCGCCGCTTCAGCGCTACCTGGGCCCGTGCCGCGTGATCCATGTTGCGGTCGACCGCGGCACCCGCCTCACCGCGGGTCACCTATCGGGGCGGATTGACACCGAGCGTCTGCTCATCGCGACGGGCACGTTTCCCGACCCGGCCTATTTCAACGAGGACTTTGCAGCTCTGGAGCCGGACCTCGTCGATCACCTCGCCGCCGGCGGGGTGAGGCTGGTCGGCATAGACACACCCAGCGTGGATCTTTTTTGCGCCAAGGACCTGCCCGTCCACCGGCGGTTCCTGGCCCGCGACATGACGATCCTGGAGGGACTCATGCTCAGCAGCGTCCCTGAGGGCGAGTACGAGCTGATCGCGCTTCCGCTACCGCTCGTGGGCTTCGACGCGAGCCCGGTGCGTGCGGTGCTGCGAACCATGTAGGGCCGGCTCAGCTGACAGAGAAAGAAGAAGGCGAAGATTCACCGCGGAGGGCCGCAGAGAAAAGAGCGGGGTTCAGGGTTCAGAAGATCGTCCCGAACCCCGAACCCCACGGCTATCGGCTCTCGGCGAGATCTCCTTTGCGATCCGTGCAACGACCTTCAACTCGATGGCGATCGGCGTTGGCAGCGCCCCGATCTCGATCGTGGTGCGGGTGGGGTTGGGATTGCCGGGGCCGGCGAAGTACTCGGCGTAGAGCCGATTGAAGGCGGGAAAGTCCCGCTTCATGTCCGTCAGGAACACGAGCACGTCGATGATGTCGTCCCAGCTCGACCCGGTGTCCTGGAGCACCGCCCGCACGTTGTCGAAGCAAGATCGGCATTGCACCTCGATGTCGTAGGCCAAGACATTTCCGTCGGTGTCGCGCTCGACGCCAGGAATATCCTTTGTGCCGCGCTTCCGAGGCCCCACGCCGGAGAGAAACAGGAGGTTGCCGACACGTTTGGCGTGCGGGTAGGCGCCCACAGGTTCGGGTGCGCGATGGCTGATCAGGTCGGCATCGTCGGGCATGGCCGTCAACTCCCCAGCTTGATGCATACGTTTTTGGGCTCGGTGAAGAACCGCAGCGCCTCCTGGCCCCCTTCGCGGCCGAGACCGCTTGCCTTCATTCCCCCGAAGGGCACCCGCAGATCGCGCAGCATCCAGCAGTTGACCCACACCGTCCCCGACTCCAACCGCTCCGCCACCCGGTGCGCCCGGTCGAGCCGGGTCGTCCACAGCGAGGCCGAAAGGCCGTAACTGCTCGCGTTGGCCTGCTCGATGACCTCCTGTTCATCGTCAAACGGAATGATCGAAACGACAGGCCCGAATATCTCCTCGCGGTTGGTGCGGCAACCGGCGTCGAGGTCCGTCACCACCGTCGGCTCCAAGAAGACACCGTGGCGGCACCGTTCCCCGACAACCTCCCGGGGCGGGCGGCGGCCGCCGCAGCGGATCGTGCCGCCTTCGGCCTGTGCCAGGGCCAGGTAGGACTCGACCTTGGCCAGGTGCTCTGCCGAGATCAGGGCGCCGAGGTCCGTGCTCTTCTGGTGAGGGTCACCGACGTTGAGCATCCTGGTGCGCTGGACGAAGCCGTCCACAAAGCGGTCGTGGATCGGCCGCTCGACGAAGAGGCGCGAGCCGGCCAGACAGATCTCGCCCTGGTTGGAGAAGGCGGCGCGAACGCTCGTCGGCAGGGCCTCGTCGAGGTCGGCGTCGGCGAAGATGATCGTCGGGTTCTTGCCGCCACACTCGAGGCTCAGCCGCTTGAACATCGGCGCGGCGGTGCGGGCGATGGTTGCACCGGTGTCGGTGCCGCCGGTAAAGGAGATTGTCGGCACGTCGGGGTGGCTGACGATCGCCGCACCGGCCTTCTCGCCGCGACCGTGAACGATGTTCAGGACCCCCGGGGGCAGCCCCGCCTCGAGGCACAACCCGGCCAGGTGGTGTGCGGTCAGCGGTGTGAGCTCAGAGGGCTTACACACCGCGGTGTTGCCGGTCGCGATCGCCGGCGCGACCTTCCAGCTCAAGAGGTACAGCGGCAGGTTCCACGGCGAGATGAGCCCCGCTACGCCTCGCGGCGCTCGGAGCGTGATGTTGAGCGCGGTCGTGTCGGTTTGGTGCGCCTCCGTCTGCGTGTGGAGGATCGCGGTTGCGAAGAATCGGAAGTTGGCGACGGCCCGGGGAATATCGACGCTTTGCGCCACCAGCAAAGGCTTGCCCGTGTCGACACATTCGCGACCAGCCAGCTCATCGAGATCGCGCTCGATCAGCTCAGCCAGCGCAAGCAACATCCGGCTCCGCTCGGCGGCAGGGGTCGCTGACCAGCCGGGGAATGCCCGCCCGGCGGCCGCGACAGCGTTGTCCACGTCACGCTCATCGGAGTCGGGGACCCGCGCGCAGCGGGCGCCGGTGGCGGGGTCGATATCGTCGAAATACGTCCCGCCCGCGGGCTCGACGAACCGGCCGTCGATGAAGTTAGCGAGCGTCTGCACTTTGTGCATCTATATCTGTCAGCTGCTTGGCGTCCGTGCCGGTGCGGCTGAGGCCTTCGGGGCTGCGCCCTGTGGGCTCCGCCCCTCGGGATTCCCGGCATCCTGCCGGGCTTGATCTGTCAGTTGCTTGGCGTCCATCTTTTCACGCCGCTTGGCATCCTGCCGGGCGCGGCTGGGGCCTCGGGATGCCCGGTATCCTGCCGGGGCGTGCCTTTGTCGCTCTGTCGCTTCCTCCCTTCGTGCCTCTGTCTTACTGCACCGCGAGGCGGCCGCCGTCGACGGGAAGGTTGACGCCGTTGAGATAGCTCGACGCCGGGGAGGCGAGAAACGCGGCCACGTCGGCGATCTCCTGGGGCCTCGCGAAGCGGGCCAGAGGTACGTTGGACATCATCTGTTGCTCGATCTCGGCGACGGTCGATCCCGCCCGGTTGGCCCGCCCCTGAATGAGGCTGTCCAGCCGCGCGGTGCGGGTGTATCCCGGCAGGATGTTGTTGACGGTGATACCGAAGGGGCCGAGCTCGCCGGCCAGCGTCCGCGCCCAGTTGGCGACCGCTCCGCGAATCACGTTGGAGATCCCCAGGCCCCGGATCGGCTGGATCACCGAGCTGGAAATGATGTTGATGATCCGCCCGTACCCGGCGCTCCTCATGGAGGGGGCGACCGACTGGATGAGTGCCTGATTGCACAGCAGATGCTGGCTGAAGGCGGCCAGCAGATCGTCAGCGGTCGCCTCGACGAGCGGTCCGGCCGGTGGCCCGCCGGTGTTGTTGATGAGGATGTGAACGGGAGCGTCACCGCCGGCGTGCGCGCGGGCCTTGTCGCTGACGAGGTTCCAGTCAACAAAGTCCGCGACGATATAGGCGTGCCTCTGACCGCATGCTGTGGCAAGCTCGCCCTGGACCGTCTGAAGCGCCTCTTCGTGGCGGGCCATGAGGGTGACGACCGCCCCCTGCCGGGCGAGCTCGATTGCGCACGCCCGCCCGATCCCCTGAGTGGACCCGCACACCAGCGCGTTCTTTCCTTCAAGCGTCAGCACTGTCTCAGGCTCTTATCTGTCAGCCGCTCGGCATCCATGTTCTCACGCCGCTTGGCATCCTGCCAGGCGCGGCTGTGGGCCTTCGCGGCTGAGACCTTCGGGGCTGCGCCCTTGGGGCTCCGCCCCTTGGGATACCCGGCATCCTGCCGGGGAGTGCGCTCGACGCATCGTCGATGCCCCTTCGTTGCTTGGTTGCTCGGTCGCTTCCCAGCCTATCATCTTCCTGATGATCGATGAGCATCCGACTGTCGTCTCCGTCAACATCTCCGGCGGCGGGATTCCCAAGCGCCCGATCAGCGTCGGCGAGGTCACGACGGAGGGCCTGGTCGGGGACGCCCACGATCACCAAAAGCACAACACGCCGGCGCAGGCGATCAGCCTACTGGACGTGGAGGATATCGCGGATCTCGCCGCAGAGGGCTTTGACGTGTACCCGGGGGCCACAGGGGAGAACCTGACCGTCCGCGGGCTGGACGCGGACACGCTGGCGGTGGGTGATCGCCTGCGGCTTTCAGGCGGTGTTGAGCTCCAGATCACCAAGATCAGAAAACCCTGCTACGTGCTCGACGCTATCAGCCCCGAGTTAAAGCACGCAATCAGCGGTCGGTGCGGCTGCTACGCAAAGGTCCTCAGCGGCGGCCGGGTCCGAGCCGGCGCGACGATTCACCGTGAGCATGCCATCGCCCAGCGCTGATGACCCGCCATTGGAAACGCCCACGGGCGCCGTTCTCGCCGGCGGGGCGAGCCGGCGGATGGGACAGCCCAAGTGTGCGCTTCGGCTTCCCGACGGGCGGCTGATGATCGAGGTGGTTGCCCGCGAGCTGGCCATGGTGTGCGGGCAGGTGATCGTGATCGGGGCAGCGGGGCAGGAGATCGCGCCGCTGAATGCGATTCCGTCGCTTGGACGCATTGACGACCTGCGCCCGGGTCAGGGACCCCTGGGCGGTATTGAGGCCCTGCTTGCAAGCGAGCTCGACGACCGGTACCTGGTCTGTCCCTGTGACGTGCCGGCGATCACCGCGCAGCTGCTCGGCGTGCTCGCCGCTGACTGCCCGACGCCGGCGGCCGTCTTGCGGATCGACGGTGAAACGAGGTGCTGTCCGTTGCCGCTGCAGATCTCGTCCGCCGCGCTTGGGCCTCTCCGGGAGCTGCTCGATGGAGGGTGCCGCGCCGTGTACCGGCTCCTGGAGCGTGTCGAGACGACCGTCATCCCGGTGCGACGGGACTGGGCGCGTCTTCTTCGTCCCCTGAACACACCCCGCGACTACGATCAGATCCTCAACGCATCCGCTCGATGACGACTCGGATGTTCTTGAACGCCGGTGTATGTGACGTCGGGTCGGCGCTGGTTGGGACCAGTGCGTTGGCCTCGGGGTAGTACATCGCGGCGTTGCCCTGGCGGATGTCGAAGGTGCGGACAAGGATGTTGTCCATCGATCCGGCGTCGCTTCGGACCCTGACCCGCTGATCGGGCTCGAGCCCGAGCCGGGCGATGTCCCCGCGGTGCATCATGATGACATCCCGACGTTCCTGTCCACGGTAGATGTCAGCTTCCTCATAGACCACGGTGTTGAACTGACCCTCGGAGCGGACGGTCATCAGGCGAAGCTCGCCGTTACCGCCGGTGTTCAGCGCCGGCGGCTGGACCACGTGAAACCTCGCCCGCCCGGTCTCGGTTGCGAATGCCGGCTCGTGAAGGGTGCGGCCGTCGATCTGGAACTCCTGCCGGGTGCGATCAATTGAGCCGATCTTTTCGTAGCCGGGAATGATCGCCGCGATCGCGTCGCGAATCCGTCCGTGTGCCCGCATCGACGAGAAGTCGATCGGGCTTGCCGCGCCGAGCACGCGCTCGGCAATGTCCGCGATCACCTGGACCTCGGATCGCGGGCCCTCGTGGCGCGGGCGCCCGCCGGAAGAGAGCCTGACGTAGTTGAACATCGATTCCTGCGTGGTGGGCTGTGGCTCCTCATCGCGGGCCAGCACCGGCAGGATGATCGTCTCGCGGCCGCGACCCCGGACATGGCCGGTGTTCAGCGCGGTCGAGAGGTAGACGATCATGTCGATCCGGCCGAGGGCCCTGGCGGCGAAGAGGGCGTTGGGGTTCGATCCGTAGAGGTTTCCGCCGAGACAGGACGCAAAGCGGATTCGCCCCTCGTCGGCCCGGCGCAGGGAGCCCAGGGTGTCCAGACCCTCCCACGTGGGAAGCTTCACCCCCAAGGTGCCCTCCAGCCGCTGGAACACCGCCTGCTTGAGGGCCGGCGCCACACCCATCGAGCCCATTCCCTGGACGTTTGAGTGACCGCGAAGCGGCAGCAGACCGCAGCCGGGACGCCCGACCATGCCCCGCGTCATCGCCAGGTTCGCGATCATCTGGACGTTGCGGACACCGTGTTCATGGTGGGTGATCCCCATTGCCCAGCAGAAGATCGTCCTGTCGGAGCCCGCATAGGCGTCGGCGACCTGCTCGATCATTTCACGGCCGACGCCCGAGTGCTCGATAATCCCGGGCCAGTCGAGCTGTTCGATGGACCGGCGAAAGTCCGACCAGCCCTCGGTATACGCGTTGACGAACTGCTCGTCGACCGCCCCCCGTTCAATGAGTGCCTTGGCGACTCCGGAAAGGAACGCGATGTCGCCACCGATGTGCGGCTGTACGTAAAGGTCAGCGATCCTGGATCCAAAGACGAGACTGCGGAGGTCCGAGGGCACCTTGAACCTGACCAGACCAATCTCTCTGAGGGGGTTGACGACGATGACCTTCCCCCCTCGACGGCGGTGCGCAACGAGCGTCCGCATCAGCCTGGGATGGTTGGAGGCGGGGTTCGCCCCGATCAGAAAAATGAGATCGCACGTGTGGATGTCCTTCAGCTCCACAGTGGCGGTGCTGGAGCCGGTCACAGAGGTCAGACCGACGCCGGAGGCCTGGTGGCAGTAGTAGGAGCAGTTGTTGATGTTGTTAGTGCCATACAGCCGGGCCACGAGCTGGAGAAGGAACCCGGCCTCGTTTGAGGAGCGGCCGCTGAAGTAGAAGAAGGCCTCCCGGGGGTCGGTCTTGGCCATCTTGGCGGCGACGCGTTTGAGTGCGTCGGCCCAGCTCAGGACTTGGTAGTGGCTGTCGAGCGGTCCGGCGTAGAGGGGCTCGGTGAGGCGACCGGCGGCCTCCAGCGCGCCGGAGGTGAGCCCGCTGAGCCTCTGGAGGCTGAAGTCGTCGAAGAAATGCTCGCGGATCCGCCCCTGCATGTCGGCGGCGACGGCCTGGACTGCCTTCTTGCAGACCTCGGGGAAGCGGCCCATCTCGTTGACCATCCCGCCCTGTTGACCGCCCATCCCCAGCGCGCACGATTTGCACGCGTTCTTGGAGCGCAGCGCCCTGTACATCTTCAGCAGGCCGCCCGCCTGCCGGGCCTTTGACAGCGAATATCGAATCGCAGGCCAGCCCCCACCTGCTCTCATGGGGCTCATGGCTCACAGCATAACGCCTCGAGTCAGGGGTTCGGGGGTCGGGGGTCCGGGATTCGGGAAAGCGGAGAGCTTTGTTTCGAGCGCTCCGTAGCGGCCTCCGGCCGCACACTCGCTCTGGCGGCTACGCGGCGGATTCCATCGGCCGCTACGCTGCAACGCAACGTGCGCTAGCTCCCAGTCCTGAACCCTAAACCCTGTCTTTTCTCCGTGGCGCTGGACGCCACCTGGTGCTCCGACTTCGGCCTTCGGCCGACAGCCTCTTTCTACAACTCTTCGGCTGTCCGCTGGATGAGGCGCCACGCCTCCTCGACATGATGCTGTCGCGTGTGCGTCTGCCCCACGCAGAGCCGCAGGGTGAGCCTGTCCTTCAGACGCGTGTGGGTGATGTAGATCTTTCCGGAGGCGTTGAGGCGGTCGCGGAGCTGTTCGTTGAACGCGTCGCCGCCGCGGTGGCGGAAGCAGACCAGGTTTAGCGGCGGCGGCACCACCAGCTCGAAGCGATCGTCACGCTCGACCCACTCCGCGAAGAGCTTGGCCAGCCGAACGTGCTCGCGGATGTGGTGCTGAAGCCCTTCGATTCCGTAGTGGCGAATGACGAGCCACAGCTTCAGCGCCCGGAAACGCCTTCCCAGCGGGATCTGCCAGTCCCGGTAGTCAATGACCGCTCCCGATTGCGTGGCCGGGTTCCGGAGGTATTCCGGCTGGACGCTGAGCGCCCTGATAAGCGCGGCCCGGTCGGCGACCCAGAAGCAATCGCAGTCGAAGTTCACAAACATCCACTTGTGGGGGTTGAAGCAGTAGCTGTCGGCCCGTTCGAGTCCGTGGTGGATGAAGCGGAATTCCGGGCAGAGGGCGGCGCTGCCGCTCATGGCGGCGTCCACGTGGAGCCAGAGCTGGTGGCGCTGGCAGATCTCGCCAATCGCCTCGACGGGATCGATTGCGTTGGAGGATGTCGTGCCAACGGTGGCACAGACGAAGGTGGGCACGCAACCCGCCTCCCGGTCCCGCTTGATCGCGGCTTCGAGCCGATCGGGAACCAGCGCACCCTGATCGTCGACGTCGATGAGCCGGAGGCTCTCGCGACCGAGCCCCGCAATCATCACCGCCTTCTGAACAGATGAGTGGGCTTGGTTCGAGGCGTAGGCTTTCAGCGGTCGCCGACCGTCTCCGAGGCCTGCAACCCGCTCCCGCGCTGCCAGCAACGCGCAGAGGGTGGCGGAGGAGGCGGTGTCCTGGATCACGCCTCCGCCTCCGCCGGCATTGAAGCTTCCGGAGGCTCCGGAACTGAACTTCCGCGGAAGATCCAACATCTCGATGAGCCACTCGAGCACGTGTGTCTCCAGCTCGGTGCAGGCGGGGCTGGTCACCCACAGCATCCCCTGGACCCCCAGGGCTGCCGACAGCAGCTCGCCCAGGATCGAGGGGCCCGATGTGTTTGCGGGAAAGAACCCGAAGAATCGCGGCGACTGCCAGTGGGTGATCCCCGGCAGGATGATCTCATCGAGGTCGCGGAGGATCGCCTGGACAGACTCACCCGTTTGTGGGGCGGATCGCGGTAGCAGGCTGCGGATCTGCCCGGGGACGGCCCGGGAGCAGACTGGGTGGGTCTCAACCTCGTCCATGTACCGCGCGATCCAATCCACCACCAGATGGCCGTTGCGACGAAACTCCGCCGAGGTCATGTGGAAGCTTGGTTCCTGCGGCATTGGGGTATCCTCCAAGTGGTTTCATAACCGATCCGTCGGCCCATGCCGGGAGGGGGTTGTGAAATCGCTTCGAATGTCCAGTCACCGATCGCCAGAGATGAGGGTCGATTCCGGTACAGCCTGCCCCGGTAGACACCCGATGATGAAACTCGATGACCACGGGTATGCTGGGAGCCGCGGGCCAGGTCGAGGGGACCATCGTCGTCGACCTGCTCATCGTCCTGTCGATCGCGGGATTGCTGGCTCTGGTCATGCAGCGGATGCGGCTGGCCCTGGTGCCCGCCTACCTGATCGCCGGTGCGGTCATCGGCTCCAACCTGCAACTGAAGAGCGTGGAGGAGTTGACACATCTGGCGATCATCCTGCTGCTGTTCGGCATCGGGCTGGAGCTGGATATCTCGTCCCTGGGGCGGGGCCTGGGCCGCATGATCCAGGCGGGGCTTGGCTCGTGCGCGTTGACCGTCGTTGTGGGTTGGCCGGTGGCGATGGCGTTCGGTCTGTCGGCCCCGGCCGCCCTGGCGATCTCGATGGCGTTCGCCATCTCGTCGACGGCGGTGGTTCTCAGGATTATCTCCGCCCGACGCGAGCTGAGGCGGAGAAGCGGCCGGTTGTGCTTCGCGATCCTGGTCATCCAGGACGTGCTGGTGCTGGCGATGCTCGCCCTGCTTCCTGCGCTGGGGGGGTGGGCGGGTCCGGAGGCGGCCGCGGCGGGTGATGCTTCAGCGCCCGCCAACGCCCAGCCATGGCTGTGGTATGTCGGGGACGCCGCGCTCAAGGTGCTGGCCGTGGGGGCACTGGTCGTGGTGGGCAAGGCGCTGCTGCCGACGATCCTGAGGGAGTCGCTCCGCGGGCGACGGCTCGAGGTCATGATGCTCGTGGGTCTCACCGCCGCGCTGGGTGCGGCGGTGGCCACAGAGAAGATCGGGTTCAGCCTGGAGATGGGCGCGTTTCTCGCCGGCTTCGTCCTTTCGGGAACACCCTTTCGCCATCAGCTCAGCGGTCAGGTGGGGCCACTGAGGGACATCTTCAGCGCGCTGTTCTTCACCACGATCGGGATGAAGCTTCAGCCGGAAGTCCTCATCGAGGGGTGGTGGGTCATCGCATTGAGCGTGGTCATTCTGATCGTCATGAAGACGGCGATTATCGCGGGCGTCTGCTGGTCGCTCGGGGCGATGGCGGGCACCGCCATCACGGTTGGTCTGTCGCTGGCCCAGGCGGGTGAGTTCAGCTTGATATTACTCGCGGGAGCAGGCGAAGAAGGCCTGCTGTCACCCGACGTCACCGCTGTCGCGATCGCGATCGTGGTGGTATCGCTCATCGTGACGCCGAGCCTGGCCGCGATTGGCCGGTGGCTGGGGCATAGGGCATCGGGTGTCAGCCACGCCCCGTGGGTCAGGTCCTCGCTCTTCGGCGACGAGCCGGATTAGAAGGCGTCACCCGACGGTGACCTCACCCACATCGTTTTCGGGAGCTTCGGGCCCATCGGCCGGCGGATCGCCGAGGAGCTCGACCGGCAGAAGGTCAGCTACACGCTCATCGAGCTGAACCCGGACACGGTCAAGGAGCAGCTGCGGCGACGCCGGTCGGTCGTCTTCGGCGATGTCGCCAACCTTCGCGTTCTCGAGTCGGCGGGGATCGGACACGCCGACGCCCTGGTGCTCACCGTCCCTGACGAGGACGCGGTGCTGCGGGCCTGCGCCGTGGCCCGCCGCCGCTGTCCGGGCATTTTCATCGCGGCCCGGATCGGCCTGGTGTCCAAGAGCAAGGCCGCTTCCAGGGTCGGAGCGAACAGCGTGATCGTTGACGAGATGGCCACGGCGGAGGCGATGCTGCGGGTGGTCCTGGATCGTCTGAGCCCCGCCGCGGCCGAGGAGGTCAAGGTCAAGGAGCAGGAAGTTACAGAGGAAGCTCCTCAAGCTCCCTCTTGATCATGTCCATGAGGCGTTTCGTCGTCTCGGGGCCGAAGTCCAGGGAAAGCCCGGCCGCCTCAAAAAGCTCTGGCAGCGGAAGGGAGCCGCCCAGGGCCAGCGCCCGCTTGTAGCATTCGATCGCGGCGGCGCGGTCCTGGCGATACCCGATCCACAGCCCCAACGCCCCGAGCTGGGCGATCCCATACTCGATGTAATAGAAGGGCACGCCGAAGAGGTGGCCCTGACGCTGCCAGCTCATGGTGCGGTAGTTTTCCAGACCCTCCCAGCTCACGCTCGGGCCGTACCGGTCGTTAAGCTCGATCCAGTGGCCCGCCCGCTGCGCGCGGCTGTGGCCCGGGTTCTGGTAGATCCAGTGCTGGAAGGCGTCGATCGTGGCGATCCACGGCAAGAGCGTGGCAATCGACTCCAGACGCTGACGCCGGGCGCGTGCCACCTCCGCCTCCGTGTAGAACTCGCCAAGGTATGGAAGTGCCATGAGCTCCATGCTCATGGACGCCACCTCCGCAAACTCTATGGGGGCGTGCCGATAGGCGAGCAGCGGCTCGTCCTGGCAGAGGATGGAGTGGAACGCGTGGCCCGCCTCGTGCACCATCGTCTGCAGGTCCCGGTGCAACCCCACCGCGTTCATGAAGATGAACGGCTTGCGGCTGCGATCCCGGTACGCCTGGTAGCCGCCGGGGGCTTTGCCCTTGCGCGACTCGAGGTCCAGGCAGCCGCCGGCTGTGAGGCTGTCGAACATCTCCCCCAACGCCGGATCCATCCGCCAAAAGAGCCGGGAGGTCTTTCCGATGAGCTCGCCGGACCCGTCGAAGGGCCGGAGTGGGGGCCGGCCCTTGACGTCCACGTCGAGATCCCAGGGACGAAGCTCGTCGACCCCGAGGGCCTCGGCGCGCCGGGCGTTCAGCGCCCGCATCAGCGGCACACAGATGGTCTCTGTCGCTCGGTGAAAAGCCACGCAATCCGCCGGCGTGTAGTCGAAGCGGTGCCGGCAGGTGAACATGTAATCGCGGTAGTTGTTGAACCCCGCGTTGTTCGCGATCTCGGCTCTCAGCTCGATCATCCTGTCGAAGATCTCGCTGAGCCTCTCGGAATCGGCAATGCGGCGCTCCCAGATGCCGCGCCACGCCGCCTCGCGGGTCGCGCGGTCGGCCTCCTCGAGATACTTCGCCATCTCCGGAAGCGTGTGCTGCCTAGACCTGAAGGCGACGGTCATCGCTCCGCAGATCTCGTCGTGCTGCTGGTCAAGCGTCGTGTCCTGGGTCTGGAGGGGAATGTTCTCGGGGCGGAAGATCTCCACGTCGGCCTTGAGGTCGCGCAGCAGCACCTCGTAGCGCCGACAGAGCGTGGCGGCGTGCGGCGAGCGGACGATCTTGGCGTCGAGCTCAAAGCCCACCTCCTTGAGCTTGGGCAGGACGCTGCAGACGAAGTCGAGATACGCCTTCTTTGCCAGTTCGTCATCGGTGTGGCAGGTCATCTGGATGTGCAGGTTGGTGATCGCCTCGGAGCAGGCGGCGTCCAGCTCGCTTCGGTCCGCAAGGAGCTGCTCCAGACAGCCGGCGCAGCTCAGCGTCCTGTCCAGGAGTGCCTGATACAACGGCTCGACGTTCACCCACACCGTCGCATCGAGATCGGGGGGCACGAAGTCGTCGGGGCTGTTGGCGGTTGTCGTGTGGCTTTGCGTCATCCGATTCACGCGCGCCTCGGCGGGGGCGCGGCCGTCGAGCGAACCGCGACCGCGGGCAAATCGAGCCGCTGTTCGATCGCGGCGGCGATCGCCTCGGCGTGCAGGGGGTCGTCGCAGAGCACAAAGAGGCTGGAGCCGCTGCCGGCGACATGCGCCGGTCGCTGGGCAAGATCGGAAATCTGCTTGAGGTGGCCCTGAAGCGACGGGGCGAGACGAATTGCAGCCGGGGCGAGATCGTTGAAGGGCTCATCGGGCCGCAGTGGCCCGTTGCCGGCGGCCAGCGCCCGCACCGCCTGCGGCCGCGGCGGCCCCGAGTCAAGCTCGTCAAAGGCCGCGTAGACCTGCCCTGTCGGGCAGGCGTCGGCGGGAAAGACCACGACGGCATACAGCTCGCGGATCGCCTGATGCGGCTCGATGCGATCACCCAGACCCTCCACGGTCGCGCTTCCACCGACCAGGAAGAACGCGACGTCCGAGCCCAGACCGGTGGCGGTATCGTGGAGCTCGCTGTCGGCAAGGCCCAGCCCAAAAAGCTCGTTGGTCGCTCGAAGCATCGCGGCGGCGTCGGAGGAGCCGCCACCGAGCCCACCGCCGACTGGAATCCTCTTGTGGAGCTCCAGCTGCAGGGGCAAACGGCGACCCACGCGCTTCTCGAGGGCGAGGTGGGCGCGGACCGACAGTTCGCGGGTCAGCGGCCAGTCAATGGCGCTGCGACGTTTGGCGGTTTGGTGCCAGAGGATCGCGTAGCGGGCGGGCCGGTCCGGCTCCAAGCGGGTCAGGTGAAG
>Ga0114948_10000509_pt1 | contig 15466 bp, 11 predicted proteins | sample CR04metaG_FD_83877 | JGI IMG/M metagenome (GOLD analysis project Ga0114948, IMG submission 83877) | Deep subsurface microbial communities from Mariana Trench to uncover new lineages of life (NeLLi) - CR04 metaG | ecosystem: Environmental > Aquatic > Marine > Ocean trench > Sediment | place...
CGGAGCGGACGCGGCGCGCATGACGGGCTTCACGCCGCCCGCCGGTTTGATCGCCGCGCGTTGTGACGACTTCGCCGAGGCGCCAGTGGAAACGCTGTGGGTGGTGCCGCTCCCGGGCGGGCGCCGCGCCAAGCGCTTCGTCGATCTGCAGAACGACGTCACCGCCGAGGATCTCGCTCTCGCGCAACGCGAGGGCTATCACTCGGTGGAGCATCTGAAACGTTACACCACCCTCGGCATGGGTACCGATCAGGGCCGCACCAGCAACGTCATCGGCCTCGCTATCCTTGCGCGCTTGCAAGGCACGAATATTGCCAACGTCGGCACCACCACTTTCAGACCACCGTTCACGCCTGTGACCCTCGGCGCCCTGACGGCCCGCGAGGTGGGCGCCGATCTGGCGCCGCTGCGTCTGAGTCCCATGCACGACTGGCATGCGCACGCGGGCGCGCACTTCGTCACCGTGGGGTTGTGGCTGCGCGCCCAGTACTACGCCCGCGGCGGCGAAGGAATGATGGACGCCATTAACCGTGAGGCGCTGGCGGTACGCAACGCGGTCGGCATGGTGGACGTGTCGACCCTGGGCAAGATCGCGATTCAGGGACGCGATGCCGCGGAGTTCCTCGAGCGCGTTTACATCAACCGCTGGACGAATCTCAAGGTCGGACGTTGCCGCTATGGGTTCATGTTGCGCGAGGACGGATTCATCCTCGACGACGGCACCACCACGCGAACCGGCGAGCACAGCTTTTACATGACCACTACCACGGCCCAGGCGGGCCCCGTGATGGTGCACCTCGAGTACTACGCCCAGACCGTGTGGCCTGAGCTGCACGTGCACTTCACGTCGGTGACGGATCAGTGGGCCGGTATGGCCATCGCCGGGCCCCGTGCCCGGGACGTGCTGGCCATTGCCTGCGAAGGCGGCGACGTCGACAACGAGGCGCTGCCTTTCATGGGTTATCTCGAAAGGCGCATCGACGGCGTGCCGGTTCGACTGCTCCGCATGACCTTTTCGGGGGAGATGGCCTTTGAGGTGCACACGCCGTCCGACTACGGCACGCGCGTGTGGGAAGCATTGATGGCGGCGGGGCAGAGCTTCGGCATCACGCCTTACGGAACCGAGGCCATGACGGTGCTGCGCATCGAGAAGGGCCACGTGGTGGGGGCGGAGCTCGATGGGCGCACGACGCCCGCGGACTTCGGATTCGAACGCATGCAGAAGAAGGACGTCGATTTCATCGGCAAGCGGTCCCTGGAGCGCCCGGCGCTCGCCTACGGGCCGCGCAAGCACATCGTCGGTCTTACCTCCGATGACGGGCGAAAAATCCCGCGCGGCGCGCAAGTCGTCTGGAACCCGACGGCGGCCAAGCCCGTCGAGATGATCGGGTACGTGAGCTCCACCTGCTTCAGCCCCAACCTCGGCAAGTACATCGCGCTGGCGCTGCTGGACGATTCCGAGGCCTATCAGGGAAAGCTGCTGTATGCGTCATCACCGCTCACCAGCAGCCACGTTCCCGTACGGGTCGGCCATTCTGTGTTCATCGACCCGGAAGGAGCGCGTGCCCGTGGCTGACAGGGAACGGCGCTCGGCCCTCGAGCGACACTACGAACGCGGTAGCTTCGGCGCCGCCGGCTCCGGTGCGCCGGCGCTCACGCTGCGCGAAAGGCGCGGGCTCGCCATGGCGCAAGTGAATGGCGCGCCCGAGGACAGCGCGCCCGCGCCGCTCGGTTCCGTCGCGCAAGGCGACACGACCTTGCTGTGGACGGGTCCCGGGCAATGGTTCGCGGTCTCCGAGTCCCTGGACGCCGGCGCGCTGCTCGCCGGGCTCGAGGAACGGCTTTCCTCGACCGACGCCACGGTCAGCGATGTCAGCCACGCACGCACGGTACTACGGGTGAGCGGCAGGGCGTGGAAGGATCTGCTCGCCAAGGGCTGCCCGGCGGACATCGATGCCATGGCGCCCGGCGATTGCGTGGCCAGCCTTCTCAGCCACTTCACCGTCATCATCCACTGCGTGGACGACGATCATGCCGACGTATACGTATTCCGCAGCTTCGGTGCGAGCCTGTGGGAGTGGCTCAAGCGCGGCGCCGAGGAGTTCGGCTACACGGTCGAATAGTCAATATTCGGCATCACGACGCCTGTAATATAAGGGGGAAGGAGACCATCTCATCAACCTACGGTCCTCGTGGTGAACCGCCGATGAGCAAGGCGAATCAATGAACGCCGAAGTCGTCATCTGCGGCGCCGGCATCGCCGGCATCGCCGCCGCCTATCATCTGAGCGTGCAACGGGGCGTGCGCGATGTCGTCATCGTCGACGAGCTACCGCCGCTCTCGCTCACCAGCGACAAGTCCACCGAGTGCTATCGAAACTGGTGGCCGGGGCCCGACGACGCCATGGTGGCGATGACCAATCGCAGCATCGACATTCTGGAGCGGCTCGCCCGCGAGAGCGACAACCGTTTCCACCTTAATCGCCGCGGCTATCTGTTCGCTACCGCCGACGAGAGCCGCATCGCCGGCATGCGCAAAGGCGCACGCGCATCCTGCGCGCTGGGCGCGGGAGAGTTCCGCGAGCATGGAGCCGGAGCGAGCGGTGATGACTATGTGCCGGCGCCGAGCAGTGGTTTCGAGGATCTTCCGGACGGGGCGGATCTGATCTGCGATCCTTCACTCATCCGCCGGCATTTCCCGTACCTCAGTGACACAACCTGCGCCGTGGTGCACGCGCGCCGCTGTGGCTGGTTGAGCGCGCAGCAACTTGGCATGTACATGCTGGAAAAAGCCCGCGAAAGCGGCGCGCGGCTGCTGCAGGCGCGTGTGCAGAGTGTCGACACCAGCGGCGGGCGCGTGCGCAGCGTGGAGGTGGTGGGCGGCAAGGGCACGCAGACCATTGCAAGCAATACGTTCGTCAATGCGGCGGGGCCTTTCGCCAAGCACGTGGGCGAATTGCTCGGAGTCGAGCTGCCGATTTTCGGCGAGTCCCACGTCAAGCTTGCGTTTCACGATGCACGTGGTGCGCTGTCTCAGGATGCGCCGCTGATCATATGGAACGACCCTGTGCGCCTGCCCTGGTCGGAGGAGGAACGCGAGGCGCTCGCAGGCGAGCCGGAAGGCCGCGCCCTTCTCGCGGAGTTTCCCGCGGGTGTACACGCCAGGCCGTCCGGCGGTGACAGCGTGCTGCTGTACTGGACCTTCGACACGGAACGGGTCGAGCCCGTCTTTCCGCAGACCTGGGATCCCGCGACTCCTGAGATACTGTTGCGCGGCATGTCCGTCGCGGTGCCAGCCCTCAGCGCCTACTTCGAGCACCTGCCGAAGCCATTCGTGGACGGCGGCTACTACGCCAAGACCGAGGAGAACCGCCCCCTCATAGGACCGCTGCCGGTGGAGGGCGCGTATATGATGGGCGCCTTCTCCGGATTCGGCATCATGGTGGCGTGCGCTTCCGGTGAGCTGCTCGCCGCCCACGTGACAGGCACCGAGCTGCCGCACTATGCCCCAGCCTTCTCTCTGGAACGTTATCAGGATCCCGCGTACCTGGCGCAATTTGCCGGTATGAACAACGACGGCCAGATTTAGACGCAAGACTTCAATTCATTTGTCAGCTTCCAAGTCACTGATATTGTCTCCAGGGCTTGTAGTATTATGGTGCGGGTGCTATCCCGGTCTTGTTAATCCCATCCTGATCCAGGATTCCCGTTACGGTGTCTACCGATCAGTACGAACGACGACTCGAGGCCATCCTCTACGCGGACGTGGCTGGTTACAGTCGGCTGACGGGGCTCGATGAGGCTGGTACCCACAAAGCTCTGAGCACCTATCTGGATGCGTTCACCGGGCTGATCGAAACTTACGGCGGCAAAGTCGTTCATTTCGCAGGCGACGCGATTCTCGCGGAGTTTCGGACCGTTACTGACGCGGTGAGTTGTGCTACCGCCGTTCAGGAAGACATCAAATCACGAAATACAGAGATCCCTGAGGACCGGCGGATTCAGTTCCGAATCGGCATCAATCTCGGTGATGTCATTATTGACCGTGATGACATCTATGGCGATGGCGTTAACGTGGCGGCAAGGCTCGAGGGTCTTGCTGAGCCGGGGGGTATTTGTGTCTCCGATGCCGTGCGTGTTGCGCTTGGCACCCGTGCGCCGGTAGAGCTCGAGTCCCTGGGGCTTCAGTCTGTCAAAAATATTTCGGAACCGGTCCGTGCCTTCCACTTGCGATTGAAAACCGGTGAGAAGCCGCCATCACCTGTTTCGTTTGGCGCGCCCGGCAAAAAAAGATCCAGAAGAAACTTGGTTGTGGCTGGTCTGGCGCTTCTTGCGGTGGCTGTTGGTCTGATCGCGTGGACTCGTCCCTGGGCGATATATACCCCTGCGTTTGGCGATAAGTCTATCGCGATGCTCGACAAGCCATCGATTGCCGTGCTTCCGTTCATCAACATGAGCGGTAACGAGGCGGAAGAATATTTCGCGGACGGCATGACCGATGATCTCATCACCGATTTGTCGAAGATTTCCGGCTTGCTCGTGATTGCGCGTAACTCCGTGTTCGCATTCAAAGGCAAGGCCGTGAATATTCCCGATATCGGAAGACAACTGGGTGTGCGGTACGTTTTGGAAGGGAGCGTGCGGCGCGCCGGTGGGCGCATTCGAATCAACGCGCAGCTGATTGTCGTCGAGACGGGCCATCACTTGTGGGCCGAGCGCTATGATCGGGAGTACTCGGACATATTCACAGTTCAGGATGAAGTCATCGGGAAGATCGTAAACGCGATGGCCGTTCGACTCACGACTACCGAGCAGCAAATATTAACTCGAATCCCTACAACCAATCTGGAAGCCTACGACAATTATCTGCGGGCCGAGCAGTATTCATACGCCGGAATACACGGTGTTCCGATTGCCATGCGGCTGTACGAAAAGGCAATTCAGCTCGATCCTGAGTTTGCGCATGCGTATGCCAGTTACGCACGCACGGCGGTGGACGTTTGGCGCTTCAGCTACGATCAATTTCTTTCGAATCCGATCGCGAAGAAGCTCGCATACGAGGCGGCATCCCAAGCCTTACGGCTCGATCCTGAACATCCGCGTGCCTATTCCGTGCTCGGGTTACTGCAGATGGTGGACGGCGAGCACGAACAGGCGATCGCATTGGGGCGTCGCGCTGTGTTGCTCGGTCCCAGCAGCGCCGACGCCCACCTGACTCTTGGCTTGATTCTGACTTACGCAGGGCTCATCAGTGAGGGTCTCGAGACCGTGGACACGGCCCGGCGCCTCGAGCCCCGGTTGTCGCCAAGAATGTTGAGCGTAGCGGGATTTATCTGGTTCATGGACCGCCAGTATCAGCGGGCACTCGAAGCCTTCGAGCGCGCGCAGCTCGAAATGCCGGAAAACGAAGTGCTGAGTGAGCTGCTGGCAATTTCCTATGCCAAGCTTGGTCGTCGCGAGGATGCGGCCAGGGAAATCGCGAAAGTACTGGCCGTTTTTCCCCCGCTCAGCATCAATCATCTGCGGGACTTTTATAGTCACTACAGGCTCTCTGATGATCTCGAATTTCTTCTGGGCGCATTAACCGAGGCGGGCGTGCCAGAGTGGCCCTTCGGTTTCGAGGGCCAGCCCGAAGATCGCCTGAGCGCGCACGCTGTCAAAGATATTGCATTCGGCCGCACTTGGAGCGGCCAGGTAAACCTGGGAACGCCGTTCATTCAAGAGATCGACGAGCACGGGACCTTGGCATACCGCAGCGCGAACAGCTTCTTCACGGGCGAGGCGTTCGTCGACGCCGGGATGCTCTGTATACGGACCGAAGTGAGCCTGCTCGGACAGGACCAATGCGGCTTTATCTATCGAAATCCCCAGGGCTCTGTCGAGAACCAAGACGAGTATGTCTACATCAACGAGTTCTCGCTGATGAAATTCAGCGCGCCTGACTGACGCTTAATTGGCCGCAAGCGTTTTCTTGATCTCCGGCCAGTTGGCTTCAGCCTTTTCGAGCTGGCCCTCCAGTTCCTCCAGCTCCTGGGCGGACCCGGGATCAAAATTCAGATAGAGCTTGCCGTCGATAATTCGCCAGGCCTCCGGGTCGATATTGGCTGTCGCCTGGCCATAGGCGACGCCGTCGGAACAGTAACCACCGTACTGCGGCGCAAACTTGACCGGTGTGGCTTGAAAGCTCTTCTGATTCTCCGGCGAGGAAAAATGCCATTTCGCACCGAGCCAACGGTGGGAGTATTTCTCGGAGCCTTTTACAGCCTTACTCACCGTGAAGTATGCCACCGGGTCGTAGCCCTTGATGGCGACATCGCCAAAGTAACCGGTGTTGATTTCACCGGCCAGCGCGGGGCTGGCGGCAAGAATGACAAGAATACCGGCGAGCAGCGCAGAGAACTTTCCTGACATTGCTTGGTCGATGGTGTTCATATTGATCACCCTCCACAGTTGTCACGTTCGTCGGGAGCTCAATTCAGGCGCTTGGCGCACTCCTCGGCAAGCCAGTCTCCCACTATCTCCGCGGATTGACAGCCAGCGCCGTTTTTCATCAACAGCAAAACAATTTCCCAGTGTTCCCTGTAGCCGGCTCTGGTGAGAGGCGTATAGGGACCGTACGCTTCGAGCAAGTTCACATCCGCGCCCTTGTCGAGCAACAGCCTGGTGACGGGGATGTGATTTTCTTCTGCAGCGGCGTGCAGCGGTGTGATGCCGAATCGATTGTTCTGGTCGTCGATGTCGGCGCCTTTAGCGAGAAGAAGCTCCACGGTCTCTGGGTTGCCGCCATAGGCCGCCGCGTGCAGGGGCGTCAGGCCACCCTGGTTGCGTGCGCGAATATCGGCCCCGCGATTGACCAATAATTCCACAGTGCCCGCGTGACCGTTCAGGGCCGCAAGAATCAAGGGCGTCGCCTCGTTGGCCCCCCTCGACTCTATTCCGGCGCCGCCGTCCAACAGCTTTCCGGCCTGCTGGAGATTTCCTGTTGTGGCCGCGTCGTGGATGGGATCCGCTACGCTGACCGCGAACGGGCCGAGTAGCACCAGGAGAAAAGAGGCTATGCGGTTCATGGTTAACCCCCCCCAGTCGTAGATCCAACACCATAATCCTCGCGCGCGTGACAATCAAACCGCTGGAGTTCAGCCCGCTGCGCGTCGGTAATCGAGTCCGATGGCGTACACGGAATCGGGCAATAGTCCGTATTCGCGAGACATTCACGCATGCTAGTCTGACCGCCAAGCTGACACGCCTTGGAACGAAAATGGCAACCACGGCCGTACGCCCCCATTTGTGGACACGCAACGAATACGACCGGATGATCGAGGCAGGGATCCTCCATCCGGAATCGCGTCTCGAGCTTATCGAAGGGGAGATCCTTACCATGTCGCCGCAGGGAAGCAGGCACATAACGGCCATTCGGCTGGTGGAAACGGCTTTACGGAAGGCGTTCTCGACTGGTCATGACGTACGCACTCAAGCGCCCCTCGCCCTCGACGAGCGCTCCGAGCCCGAGCCCGATGTAGCCGTGGTCACCGGTTCAATGCGCGACTACCGTGACGCACATCCCGCGACGGCGGTACTGGTCGTGGAGATCGCCGACAGCACGCTCGCCTTCGACCGCGGCCGGAAAAAGGCTCTCTACGCCCGCGCCGGTATTGCTGAATATTGGATCCTGAACCTGGATGATTCGCGACTGGAAGTGTCGCGGCATGCACGAGGGACTTTTTACGCAGAGCAGCAAACCGTGGGTCCCGGCAACCGCATCGCCCCGCTGGCGTGTCCCGATTTCCCCATCGCGGTGGATGATCTGCTGCCCTGAGTTGCCTTCTCTCTGGGACTTGGGCGGAAATGGTGCCGGGGCGGATACTATCGCGTCAGAGTGATGACCTTGGCCACCGACGGTACCCTCGCTGCATCCAGAACGAACAGCATGTAGTCTCCTGGAGGCGCGATCTCGGCGCTGATGGGTGCGCGCCCGATCTGCACCGAGTGTTCCCCGTAGTCGCCGCTGTAGACGATGGGTAGCTCGACGAGTCTCTGGTTCATGTCGTATGAGTGGGTCATGGATCCGAGAGCCACCAGCACCATCTCGGAAATCGGTGTCCTGTCACCCGTGAGCACCCAGAAGTAATCACCCAACTTGAACGATGTTTGCGTGAACAGCAGATTCGGCCGGGGCTTCAGCATGTAGTCGGGATAGTAATAGCGGAAGCTCGGTTTCTCGTGACCGGGTTTGCCGTCGTCGTTGCCGCCGCCCGGGAAAATTCGGCCGTCGGGCAACAGCGCGCTGACAGTGTGATATCCCCTGGTTTCCGGCATCTGCACGGATCCCGGTGTCAGACTGAAACCGTCGGAAGGATCCAGGTACTGGGCGTAGCCCGGGTTGTCTCCGCTGTCGTTGTGACCAGCCATGATCAAGATCCGGCTGTCCGGCAGCAGGATCGTCGATGGATGGTGCCGTCTGATCCCCATGTCGATGCTCGGCAGCCATTGGTCGGTCATGGGATCGTAGACGTCGATGCTGTGCTCCAGGGTGGTCTGATGTTGGCCCCCGGCCATCACGATGGCGCCGTTGGAGTAGCCCCCGTCGGCATTCAGCCGAATAGGCAGCAGTGCCGTCGTCGTACCATGGTTGGGTGTCGCGGCTGCCTCGGATCCCGGGCGCATCCGGGAGCTCACCTGCCAACGTTGCGGCCCGGCGGTGGACATGAGCACCGGCTGGCCACGCTCTCCCATCATGAGAATGTCGAAGGTGTCGGCCACGCTGTCGGGAAGCTGGAACACATGGGAGTAATCGCGGTTGTAGATTGCCGCAGGCGTGTCCTGATGTTGAGACAGGATCCGCCAGTCGGCGCTCACGGGATCGTATACCTCCACGCTCCTGTTCTGGATCTGCGTTGGCAAGACCAGCGCCAGGCCGGAGGTCACCATGATCTCGCCGCTGGCCAGGCGCGTGGCCGTCGGATACCAACGCACCCCGGGATCGTCGAAGTTCGCCTGTCCGGGGCCGATCATGTCCGGCAGCGTCGACCAGCTATCCGTCGCCGGGCTGAAAGCCGGGGCAGTGGAGAATCCCGCTATGGCGGCAAAGTCCTCGCGTCCGAAATCCTCCGACCCGCCGGGCTCCAGCCAGGGCGGCGGGCCATCGGACACCAGGCGTGTTCCACCGACGACGATCAAGCGACCGTCCTCCGCGAAAGTGTGGCCGGAACAGCTGATGGTGTCGGCCACGTGCCACTGGCCGTACTGGACACCCGGCAAGTGGTTCACCAGCGGCGGGTCGTTGGGCGACACGGTGACGGCGTCGGGAAGATCCTCATCGCGCCAGACCCAGAAAGGCGAGGGCGTCATGGCGAAGGCGGGCTCGAAGAAAAACAATCGACCGTCCGGTAGCAGACTCACGTGGATGGGTCTCAGCAGAGTGCCGTCCGAGGTCTTCCATTCCATGGATTTGGTCAGGTAGTCGGGCAGCGGATCCGCGGCAGTTGCCGAGAAAGCCGGCAACGCCAGCGCGGCGAGCATCGTCCACGGAGGGAGCGCTTTGAAAAATCCCCTGTTTGTCATGGTGCCTCCCTGGCGTCGGGACTGATGACCGATTGAAACCCGGAGCGGCGAGTATCGTCAACTTCCTGGAAACGGTGGCGGGCCGACACGTTCGCTCCCTGCGGCGGGGTACTAGCGCGCCGAGCTTTTCCCCATGGCCGACTTGACGGACGCGCCGCCGGTGCCGGATATGGCTGCTTTGAAGTCCGCGATCCTGTCGTTCCCGGCTGCCGGTGCGGCCTTATTCGGGACATCCGTATCGATGGCGCCACTGAAGCTGCATCCGAAATCCAGGGCGATGCGCGGGGCGCTGATGCTGCCGTGTACCCGCCCGGATCGGCGTACGATGATCTGCTCGGTGGCGTGCAGATTGCCATCGACCCGTCCCTCGACGTTGATGACCCTGGCGGTCACATCGGCATCGACTCGTCCTTCCCTGGTCACGATCAGCAAGCCATCACCCAGGTGGATCGATCCTTCCACGTGACCGTGCACGATGAGATCTTCGTTGGCGTGGATGTGGCCGTTGATGTGGACCGATGGTCCGACGGGGGTGGCGTCCTGGTTGCGCATGGTGCAGGCGGGAGTCGCGGGTTGCTTTCCGCTCGCTGATTCGTCAGATGCCGTCTTCCGGTGTGTCTTGTTGAACATAGTGTGTGTCCTCGTGGTCGGCGGCATCGACATCTATCAGGTCACCGGGACATTCTTCGCCACGCGCACCCGAAAGTTTCGACGCGCGAGCCCCGGCGTTCGCCACGGGGCACGCCGGGTGCCGGATTGCGCTGCCGTCAGGCTGCTACGTCATCCCAGACGGTGTCACTGACCGAGTTCCAGTACGTGATCACGAAGCCATCGGCGGCAAGCTCTTTCTTGAGCGTTACCCAATGTTTCCGTGCGACGATTCCCTGGGTCACTCTGGTCGGTCTGGTGTTGACGGTTCTTGCGACGAAGTAAATTTTCACTGCCCTGGGCCTGTTGGAATTGTTGCCACAATGTCCGCGCCTCCAGGAGCGCTCCCATTTACCCCAGCAAGATGCACGCCAGGATCTTTTTCTTGTTGTTTTCCAGCTAGTTAGATCAGTGGGCATCGGGAAAGGTAAGGGATTTCGACGCAATCCCAAGAAGCGCGATACTATTCGCGCCCGCAAGGCCATCCCGTCGCGGAGAATGAGGGGACAGTTTTCTTGTGGATCCGCAGGTTATCTCACTTTCGGAGATTTTCCGCGAGATGATCAACCTTTCCGACAGGCCTTCTACAGCAACAACAACCTGGGGTCTTCCGCCAGCTGTTTGAATGTCTGTAGAAACTCGGCGGCAGCCACGCCGTCGGCGACCCGGTGGTCCACCGACAGGTTGCAGGTCATCATATTGGCCGTCGACACGACCCCGTCCTTTGCCACCGGCTGCTCCATGGCGGCGCCCACCGCGAGGATCGCGGCTTGGGGCGGATTGATGACCGCGGTGAAACGGCTGACGCCGTACATGCCCATGTTCGATACGGTGAAAGTGCCGCCCTGATACTCCTCCCGGGATAGTTGGCCGGCCTGGGCCCGGGCCACCAGATCGCGCATCTCGGCGGCAATCTCCCCGATGCGCTTGGTGTCCGCTTCGCGCACGACGGGTGTGATGAGGCCGCCCCGGATGGCAACCGCCACCGCCAGATCCACACTGCGAAAGGTGCGGATACCCGCGTCGCTCCAGGCGGCGTTCAAGGCGGGCACGCGCTTCAAGGTGGTCGCCGTTATCTTGAGAATCAGATCGTTGAGGGACACGCGCGCGCCGCCGTCGCTCAGGGATTTCTTGAGATCCAGTAGCGCGTCGGCACCGCAGGCCAGGGACATGGTGAAGTGCGGCGCCTCGCGCTTGGATTTCGCCAGGCGCTCGCCGATCACCCGGCGCATGTTGTCCGGCGTTTGTATGTCGAACTCGGGTTCGAATCCCCCGTGCAGCTCGGCGTCGCCGCCGGCGGACCCATGTCCCGGCAGGCGCGCGCTGAGCACGCCGGGCGCCGGGCCCAGGGCGGCGCGGATATCGTCGGCGAGGATGCGGCCATCGCGCCCGGATCCGGTGACGCTCTGCAGGTTGATGCCCGCCTGGCGCGCCATGCGCGCGGCGAGAGGCGACGCACCGTCGCCCCCGCCCACATCCCCCTGTAGGAGGGAGTCCCCTTCGGGGATTGCACTCGCTCGCGAATCCTCGGATACCGCTGGAGCCTTCGGTACGGCGTCGTTCGCGAGCGAGTGCAATCCCCGAAGGGGACTCCCTCCTACAGCGGGCGCGGTGTGATCCGATTCGTCGACAGCGGGCGAGGTGTGATCCGATTCCTCGGTTGCGTCGTCGATCACCGCCAGCACCTGGTCCGCGTGCACGTCGTCGTTGCCCTCGGGCACGCAGATGGCGGTGATGATGCCGGCTTGCTCGGCCTCCAGCTCCACCACCGCCTTGTCGCTCTCGATCTCGGCGATGACGTCACCGGGCTTGACGCTGGATCCCACCGTCACGTGCCACTTGACCAGGGTGACGGCGGCGTCGTCCGGTGATACCCGCGGCAGGCAGATGTCGGTGCTCATGGTTGCAGGCAGGCGGCGGCACAGGCGTCGAGTATGGCATCGGTGTCGATGCCGTGGTGGCGGTAGAGATCGCCGATGCTGCCCGACTGGCCGAAGCGCGTGACACCCAGCGCGCGTACCCGTTGCCCGTGCACCGATCCCAGCCAACCGAGGGTTCCCGGATGGCCGTCGACCACGGTGACGAGATGGGCATCGGCGGCCAGGGGCGCGAGCAGCTTCTCCACGTGGCATTGGCCAACCGTGGTTCTCCGGCGGCGCGCGCCGTTGATGGCGTGCCAGCCCCTGGCCAGCCGGTCCGCCGAGGTCACGGCCAGTAGTCCGACGCCCGGCAGATCTTCCAGCAGCTGGGCGTGGGCGGCGATGGCTTCACTGGCCAGTGCGCCCGTGTAGACGATGGCCAGGCGCGCGCCGGCCGCCGGGGCTTTGAGCCAGTAACCACCCGCGACGATATCCTCAGCAAGCCGTTGCTCCATGGTGCGTGCAGGCTGCGAGATGGCACGGGTACTCAGGCGCAGGTACACCGAGCCGCCGGCGGCGTCGGCGAGCCAGTCGTCGCCGCCGGAAGATTCGCCATCCATGGCCGCGTCACGCTGCAGGTAGTCGAAGGCCCAGGCCATGATGACGCCCAGCTCGTCGGCAAAGGCGGGCTCGAAGCTCGCCAGTCCGTCCTGGGCCATGCCGATCATGGGAGTGGCGATGGACTGGTGAGCGCCGCCTTCCGGCGCCAGGGTGATGCCCGACGGCGTCGCCACCACCAGGAAGCGCGCATCCTGATAGCAGGCATAGTTGAGCGCATCGAGGCCGCGTTCGATAAAGGGATCGTAGAGCGTGCCGATGGGCAGCAGGCGGGTGCCGAAGAGCGAATGGGAAAGCCCCAGGGCCGCCAGCAGGATAAAGAGATTGTTCTCCGCGATGCCGAGCTCGATGTGCTGGCCCTTGGGCGATGCCGACCAGCGCTGGAAGGAGGCCACGTTCTCCGCGTTGAAAGTGTCTTCCTGCACCCTGCGGGAAAAGATCCCGCGTCGGTTCACCCAGCCGCCGAGGCCGGTGGACACGGTGACGTCCGGGGAGGTGGTGACGATGCGATCGGCAAGCTCGCCACCGTCCCGGGCCAGGGTGGCGAGCATTCTGCCGAAGCTTTCCTGGGTGGAGAGGGTGTCGCCGGCGGGTGGCGGAATCGTCGCCGGCACCGGGATGCGGGCCGCCCTGTGGCGGCGATCGGGGCCCTTGGCGAAGGGCACATGGGCGAGAAATTCGCTCAGAACATCCGGCGCCAGAGCCAGCCCGGCGAAATGATCCCACTCCGCGCCCTCGGGCACCCGGTGGCGCTCCCGCAGCGCCTGCATCTGCGCGACGCTCATGAGACCGGCGTGGTTGTCCTTGTGGCCGGCGAAGGGCAGGCCGAAGCCCTTGATGGTGTAGGCGATGAAGCAGGTGGGCTGATCGCCATCGATACCGTGGAAGGCTTCCAGCACGCTCTGCATGTCGTGGCCGCCGAGATTGGTCATGAGTGCCGCCAGCGCCCCGTCGTCGTACTCGTCCAGCAGCCCCTTGACGCCGGCGCTGGTGCCCATGTCCCGGACCAGGTGCTCGCGCCAGGCGGCGCCGCCCTTGAATACCAACGCCGAGTACAGGGAGTTCGGGCAGGCGTCGATCCAGTCCCTGAGGCGTTCGCCGCCGGGCTGCTGGAAGGCCGCCTCCAGGCGCTTGCCGTATTTCAACGTCCGCACCCGCCAGCCCATGTTCGAGAACAGCTGGTCGAAACGCCCGAACAGCCGATCGCTGACCACCGCGTCGAGGCTCTGGCGGTTGTAGTCCACTACCCACCAGAGATTGCGGATATCGTGTTTCCAGCCCTCCAGCAGCGCCTCGAACACGTTGCCCTCGTCCAGCTCCGCGTCGCCCACCAGGGCCACCATGCGGCCCCGGGTGCGCGGCCCTTGGTGCCAGTCCCGTCCCTGGACGTAGTCCTGCACCAGGCTCGCGAAGCTGGTCATGGCCACGCCCAGACCCACCGAACCGGTGGAGAAGTCCACGTCGTCGGCGTCCTTGGTCCGGGATGGATAGGATTGCGCGCCGCCCATGGCACGAAATTGCTCCAGATGCTCACGGCTCTGATGCCCGAGCAGATACTGGATAGCGTGGAACACGGGGCTCGCGTGGGGCTTGACCGCGACCCGGTCCTCGGGGCGCAGCACGTCGAAGTAGAGCGCGGTCATGAGGGTCGCCATGGACGCGCAGGAAGCCTGGTGGCCGCCCACCTTGAGGCCGTCTACCCTGGGGCGCAGGTGATTGGCGTTGTGAATGGTCCAGCTGGCCAGCCACAACACCTTCTTCTCCAGCTCCCCCAGGATGGCGTGGCGATCGGCCGCGGCAACGCGGGCAGGGATGCTGGCGTCGCTCAAGGCTGTGGACATCTGGACCTTTGCACGATGAGGCGAGGATTGGCGGGATTGTACTGTCGGCGGCTCGGAAGGTGTTTATCAATTTATCCCGAATATGAGATATTATGGCAAGAATATAGCGGAGATTCGGAGATTGGAGACAGAACATGCCTCAAAGTACCGGAAATCGTCTGGACAGGCGGATCCTCGAGCTGATCCAGGAGGACGCGCGCATTTCCAATGCCGACCTGGCGGCGCAGATCGGGTTGTCGCCGTCGCCCTGCTGGCGGCGGGTGCGCGCCCTGGAGGAGCGCGGCGTCATCAGCCGCTACGTGACCCTGGTGACGCCGGAGGCCATCGGCCTGCCGGTCAACGTGTGGGTGCACGTGACCCTGGACGAACAGGTGGAGCGCCGCCTGGCGCACTTCGAATCCGCCATCGTCGCGCGCCCGGAAGTGATGGAGTGCTACCTGATGACCGGTGAATCCGATTACCTGTTGCGGGTGGTGGTGCCGGACATCGCCGCCTACCAGGCTTTTCTGCTCGATCACCTGACCCGCATCGAGGGCATCGCCAGCATCAAGTCCAGCTTTGCCTTGAAGCAGGTCAAGTACAAGACGGCGCTGCCCCTGGACCATCTGGAAGAGCACTGACGGTGGCGGCGCAGTCCTCGGCGCCCATGCCGATCATCGTTCTCGGTGGCCGCGACACCCGGGCCGGCGCCATGCCGGCGGGGGTTCACGACAAGCACGCGCTGGCCGGCTACAAGAGCGTCGCGGTGCGCATCGGCGGCCGGGCGATGATCGACTGCCTGGTCGAGCGTCTGGAGCAGAGCGGCCTGTTCGCGCCCATTTACATCGCCGGCCCGCAGTCCGTCTACGCCGATCACCGGCGCAGCGCCACCGTCATCGAGGTGACCGGCTCCATCGACGAGACCATTCGAACCGGTGTGGAAGAGGCCAGCCGCGGGCAC
>Ga0114948_10000513_pt1 | contig 15379 bp, 11 predicted proteins | sample CR04metaG_FD_83877 | JGI IMG/M metagenome (GOLD analysis project Ga0114948, IMG submission 83877) | Deep subsurface microbial communities from Mariana Trench to uncover new lineages of life (NeLLi) - CR04 metaG | ecosystem: Environmental > Aquatic > Marine > Ocean trench > Sediment | place...
GCAGAGTCCCTTCCGTGCGCTGAATCTTACGCTCCACCACAGGGGGAACGGTGTCCAGTCCCAGCAGCTTGGCCAGTTCGTACGCCGCGCACTCGAAGATGGCGTCATCGCGAAAGAAAAAACTGATCTTGCCGTCACTCAGTGGCATTTGGCTTCGCTCAACATGAACATCACGAAAGATGGCGTGCATTCGAATTCCGTCTTTTTCCAACAAGACCTTCTGGAACCTGTTGAGTCCCTCGTCGACCCGTTCTCTGGACACAATCTCGGCCGTTCGCAGGAATTCTTCCACCTCCACATAGCTCTGAAAAGGCAGCGGCTTCCCGTCGGGATCCAGCCATCCCAGCGAGTTGGAGGTCTGGGCAGCGCTCAGCGACCCCGCCAGGAGTACCACCAGCAACCCAATGGAGTTTCGAGAAAAACGATGCACTAGTTTAGTCATTCTGTCCTCCAATCCATGCTAGACCTTTGGAGGGTGAAAAGCAATGCTGATAAAATGCAGAACTGCTCAAAAGTAAACCCGGATGGCGGCAAACAGGGTGTTGGGAACCAAACCGTACTCGCTTTGCGGAACCGGACCCATCTCCGACGACTGGAGCCCCTTTCCGATACCAATCTGGGCGCCTGCCAAAACATCCGAGTTGTTGCTCGTCGACCACTGAAACGAGGGCACCCAAAGGGCGGAAGGATCTTGCCAGTTCACGAGCAGAGTGTTGGTGAGCGTGCCCAAAGGGTGGAAGCGCCAGCCGCCGGAAACGCCTGCATAAAATCTTCCCAGGGCATTGATCTCTCCACGCAGAACACGGTCGGCTCTACTCCAATCCAGGTACTGTGAGGCTTGGCTCGCTCCATAGCCGTTGAAAGCGAACTCAGCCGTCACCGAGAGCGTCGGCGTCAGCTGTCGATCGACTCCCGCGGCGGCGCGCCAGAAAGTCCTGCGGTCCCGCACCCGATCCTCCGGATCGCCTGATTGGGTCCAACTCACCTCTCCTCGCAAGCCTGTTCCCCAGGCATCTGCAGTCAAAAAACTTCCAGCCACGGTGTCGCGGTGAAATTTTCCTCCCATCAAGCCCCAATCCAACGGTCCCAGATTGAAGCGGGTCAAGGCTCCCAGCGAGCCGTCCCTGCTCAGAGAGGGCCCTAGAACAGCACCGATCACCTCCACTTCCGAGAAGGCTCCCAGGGGAATGGTGGATCGAATGGCGTCTATGCCCGGCTTGTAGTCACGATCGACTCGCCGGGGCGCAAAAGGGGCAAAAAGATCCAGCGAAGGCCAAAAATACGCCACTCCCCAGGTGACGGCCTGGCGGCCGACCACAATCCTGACCTGGTTTAAATCAAATTTAAGATTGAGTCGATCAAAGCTTCCGATCAGCTCGACATCCGGGCTATCGGAAAAGACGTGCTCCAGAGGCAGGAAGGTGGGCGTAGTGGAGGTTGCCAAACCTGAAGGTCCCAACAGAGATGGGGATGCGAACTGCAAGAGCGGATGAGTTTCCAAGCGTACGTGCTGGCCAAAAAAACCGTCTCCGGTGAGCCGCAAAATCAGGAGTTCTGTATCCCGGCGTCCCAGTGAGCCGATGGCCGCCCCTGGGAATTCCTCTTCCAGTGCAAGCTCTTCCAATCGTAGGAACGGGTAACCTCGAAAGGATCCACCCCAATCAAACTCTTGAGCCTGCAACCGGGAAACGGCACCTTCCAGGGTCAAGAGGAGAAGAAGGACCCCTAGATATTTTGGCCCGGCAGAGGACATCAAGACTCGTCTTTCTCCACATGCCCATCCACTAGATGAATAATCCGTTTGGCTCGCTTCATCACGCGAGGGTCATGGGTGGAGAAAAGAAAGGTGGTGTCATGCTCCTGGTTCAGTTTTTCCATGAGCTCCATCAGTGCAAAGGCTGTTTCGCTGTCCAGGTTAGCCGTCGGTTCATCGGCCAGAACCAGCGCCGGTTTGGCCACGATGGCACGGGCTACCGCAACCCGCTGCTGCTGCCCAGCAGAAAGCTCGGAGGGTCTCCGGTTTTCAAGACCCTCCAGCCCCACTTCCTTCAAGACCTGGAGAACAGACCTTTTCCTGTCAACCGCCGGAAGCCCTCTGAGCAGCAGAATCAGTTCCGCGTTTTCCTCCGCATTCAGGACGGGAACCAAATTGTAGGACTGAAAGATGAATCCGACTTCCTTGAGTCTTAATTGAGCCAGTTCAGGCGCACTCATTCCTGTTAAATCCTGCCCTCCCACCCAGACCTTCCCCTCGGTCGGTTGATCGAGCCCCACGGAAACATTCAGCAGTGTCGTTTTCCCCGATCCGGAGGGCCCTGCAATGGCCACAAACTCACCCCGCCGCAGGGTCAGGCTGACGCTATCCAGAGCCCGAATGGTCTCATCTCCCTGCTGGTAAAGCCGAGAGACATTCTGGAGCCGAAGAATCGTGTCCTCTTGAGTCATGATCAGGTCCGCCCCAGTAAATGAACATCTGCTGATTGAGCAGCCCGCCAGGCTGGAACCAGTGAAAGTATTAGGGTTAAGCCAAAAACCAGCACCATCGATTGGGAAATTCGGGCCGGGGAAAGATGAGAATACATGACCGGGTCAAAAACAACACCGGCGGCCGAAAGGTCTCCTGAATAAAAGAGGTCCAAGGGCAAGCCGCTGCGGCTCAGATACAAGTGCGCACTGTATCCCAGCCCGAACCCGGCGAGGGCCGAGAGGAAGGCAATAAAGAAGGCTTCCACCAGCACCATAGTGAACCGCCTGCCCGGCGTCAGTCCCAGACAGTGGAGCAGGGCAAACTCCCGGCCTCGCTCCAAAACCGACATGAGCAGCGTGTTGAGCACGGTAAAGCTGATGAGCAGGAAGAGGATCAGATTCATGACGTAGCTGCTCACTTCATCAATACGAATAAAATCCTTTAGCTCGGGAAGCGCTTCTCCCCAGCTCAATACCTCCAAGGAGGAAAACTTCTGTTGTCCGATGTTGGACAGCTCCTCCGAAAATCGAGCATCTTGCAACAACAAGGCGATTTGGTGGACCCGAGCCCCCAAGTCCAGAAATTCCTGAGAAGCGGCCAGGGGCATCAAGGCCAGTACCTGGTCCTGCTCTTCCAATCCCGTTCGCAGGATCCCCCGTACCCGCACCAGCCGGGATCGAATTTCCACGGAGTCAGCCCCTTGTGCCATCAAAACGAGTTTCTCACCCACCTCAAGGGCGAGTTTGTGAGCCACTCCTTGTCCCAGAATGACCCAATCCACGTCGTCAGCGTTCAAGAATTCTCCTTCGATCAGCTTCTCGTCAAAATTGGAGGCCTGCATTTCCGCCAAAGGTTGGATTCCTATGAGCTGAACTCCAGTTGCACCATCAGCCGAGGAGGCCAGACCCGATACGAAGGTTCGGCGTAAGATGTGACGAATCGGGAATCGCCCTTTCATTTCCTGGCTCCAGGTCTCTACACTCCGGATCTCCTCAGGGCTGAGTAACCGGTTGATTCCCCCCTGCTCTTGATAGCCTTTGTGCTGAACCAGGACGTGGCCTGAACCCATATGCACGGCACTTTCAATCATCTGCTCATGGCTCCCATCGCCAAGCCCCAGGAAAACCAACAACAATGCCAGGCCCAGCGAGATGGTGATCACGGTGAGAAGTGTTCTGCGAGGCTGTCGCCACAGGTTTCTCCAGGCAAGCTTCAAGACAATGGACATTTACAGTGAATCCCTTTATCTATCCCTCAACAGGAGCCGACAGGGCCTGGACCGGATTCAATCGAGCGGCCTTCACAGCCGGGAAAAAGGCGGCCAAAAGGGTAGCCAACAGCAGACCCAGAGCCGACCAAAGGACGTAATCCCAGCCCCAGCTGGCTTTCAGAACAGGGTCTATTCGGGTTCCCAGCATGGAAAGTTCTCCCATCCATCTGCTCAAATCCAGACCCTGGGTGGTTAGATAAGACATCCCCCAGGCTCCCAAACCAAATCCTCCTATCAAACCCAGAATTCCCAGAAAAAGGCTCTCCAGGAGAATGGCACTCACAATGAGCAGGGGACGCATCCCCAGGGCAAGGACCAATCCGATCTCGCGGCTTCTTTCAAAGACCGCCATCATCATCGTGTTCAAGACACCCATGGCGGTGAAGAGGCCGATGATCAAAATAATGAATCCGTACATCCCCTGGGCCAGGCTCACGTAGTCTTTGAGCTGGGGTGCCAGCTCCCCCCAGCTTCGGGCCGAGATGTTGGCTGGCAGCTCCTCCGAAGCGTTGAGCTGTGCGGCAAAACCATCAGCATCCATGGGATCCTCGAGCCTCACTGCAATCTCATGAACTTCATCCGGACCCAGAGCAAGCAGTTCCTGCAGGTCCTCCAGATAGAGGACTGCCAGCGAGCGATCCAAATAACTGAGTCCGGTGTGGAGGATTCCAGATACCAGAAACAGGTCGTTTCCCAGACTCCCATCGGCGGCCTGAGTCACGATGGCCACCTGTGATCCGATGGTTGCCTCCAGTTCCCGGGCCAGGACATCTCCCAACAGCAGAGAGCGCTCCACCGAGTCGTCCAGGGCTCCCGCCTGAAGTCCCGACAGGAAGCTACTCACCCTCACTTCGACTTGCGGATCCACGCCCATCAAACGGGCTCCTGCAGAGTGTTCCCCTGTGGACAAAAGGCCAAACCCGTACACTCGGGGAGAGCGGCCCACCAACTGAGGATAAAGGCTGAGTTGGTGGAGGACCCCTTCCAGCGCACTATCCTCATCGCTGCCGATGGTATCGTAGAGGCTGCGCTCGGGTAGATAACCCGAATGATGCAGCTGCAGGTCACCCATGAGCAGGCCCGTTCCATTTTTGAGCATCTGCCCGGCTATACCGACGGTCAATCCAATGAGAACAATCAGAATGGCATAGCCACAACCCACAGCAGAAATGGTAATCAGGCTTCGTCTGGGATTTCTCCATAGGTTTCGCCATCCCAACCGCAAGACAATCATCTCTATCTCCGCAGAGAAGAAAGAGAAAAAGTGCCCTGGGGGATGGGAATATCAAAACGGAGCTCGTGATAAATCATCTCCGTGTATTCTTCCGGCTTGTCCTGCGGCACCATCCTCGACTTGGTGGGGACGAGCCGTCCGCCCATCTCGCGGTATTCAGAGAAGGTCAGGGTGCGCTTGAGCTCCTCATTTTCATCATAGTACTCAGCCCGGATGGGCATCAGATCCTTCTTGCGGACTTGGTAGAGCATCTTCCCCCAGACCACAGGTGCCTTGGGGTGAGGAGTCAGTAGAAACTCATAGACCTCAACTCCTTCCCGATCTCCTTCATAAACGATCTCAATGTCATAGTCACGAATGAGACGGCTTTCCTTGACCAGATCGTCATTGGTGAAATGTGAGCCCATCCAGGAAGCCATCATCATTGAGGTGGGAATGCGGATGGTGCGATCGATCTTGGGAAGATAATTCCACATGTCGGAGCCGACCTTCAGGGTTGTCATTCCGGCTTCTTTTTTGGGTTGTAACACCTTGATCAGAGCCTTGTCCGTACCCTCTGACCAGATTTCCATCATGACATTGCGCTTCCAGCGCCGGGTGACCACAGCCATTTCCACCCGGCCTTGAGAGGAGTCTCCTCGAAGCATCTGGTCCACCTTGTCAATGATTTCCGCTGGGCTCAGCTGGGGTGAATCGACCTGGGCGGAAAGGGAGCCGATGGAACCTCCCATCAAAAACAACAGTATCCAAATCCCTTTGCTTCCAGACCCGATTCGCGACATCATACCTCTACCGTTTTAAAACCCTGGTACTCTAGTCAACTCTGGACCTCAACTGGAACTGACAAAACTAACAGATTACCTTTATCACTGACCGGTGAGAAATTCCCCGACCCTTCCGGCCCAGCGTCCGGCTCTCACAATCCTCGGAGGGTCCATCGTCAGGTCAACCACCGTGGAGGGTTGGCTGGGCTGCTCCATTTCTGTGCCCTCTAATATAAGGTCCACCTGGTGATCAGAAAGTTGCTTCAAATCTTCCAGCGCGGCCAACGGCTCTCCAGAAACGTTGGCGCTGGTGGAGACGATGGGACCCGGGATGGCCGCCATCCAAAGCTGGAGAAAGGCCAGATCGGGATGACGCAATCCCACCTTACCCTCCTCCCCCAGCAGTAAGCGGGAACAGGAGGAGTTCCCTTCCAGAAGTAGGGTCACGGGACCCGGCCAAAAGGCTTTCACTAGTTCATAAAATAGCTCCGGTATATGATCGGAAACTACTTCTGCATAAGAATAATCCTGGACAAGCAAAAGAACGCCTTTTTTCTCGGATCGGCCTTTTATGGCGAAAAGTCTTCGCAGTGCTTCCTCATTGAAGGGATCACAGCCCAGACCATAGAGGGTATCGGTGGGGTAAAGCACCACCTTACCCTGGCGGATGGCCTGGGCCGCTTTTTCAATGATGTCTGGAGGGGGGGACGCAAGATCAAACGGCACATCTGCTAAGATAGCACGAAGTGTCTTCTTCTGTTTCCCGGATTGAAAGCCGGCAAAACCCCCAATACAAACTCTGGAAAAAATATGTCGCTCACCCTGAGAAAGTAGACTGTCCCTGGATTTCCATAGAAGGCTGGAAGCAAATCCAGGACCTCTCCGCCCATCATCCCATAGAGCTTTTACTCTTCTCGGAGGGGGCGGAACGTGGCATCAAGGACCTTCTTCCCCGCTCTACAGAGTCTTTTCAGCTGGCTCCCGCCTTGTTCGAAAGTCTGTCCACCCTCGATTCTTCTCAGCAAATCCTGGCCTTCTTTGAAAAACCCAGCTGGAATTGGAAGGATCTCACTTCACGAGTTCTTTACCTGAACGAACTCCAGGATCCGGGCAATCTGGGGACGCTGCTGCGAACCGCCCGAGCCACAGGAATCTTCAGTGTTGCCACCAGTCCCCACACCGTCTCCTGTTTCAACGCCAAGGTCGTCCGTGCCTCCGCTGCCTCTCTTTTCTCGATTCCCTTCCTAGAGGGGATCGAAGTTGGCGAGTTGAAGAGCCGCGGATATCACCTCTGGGCCACCACTCCGCAGGGTGGAAAGTCCTTATTCGAAACACATTTCAAGTCTCCTCTTGCCATTGTGATAGGCAATGAAGGTCAGGGTCTGGACACTGCTGTTCTCGAGCTTGCAGAGCACCACCTGCACATCCCCATGCAACCTCAAGTGGAAAGTCTCAATGCCGCCGTGGCGGGATCACTCGTTCTCTATGAAGTGTTTCGTCAAGGAACTATTTAGGCTTTTTGTTAGGCTTCTTGGGATCGCTCTTGTCGGACTTTCGCAAGGCCTTTCGCAACTCCTTGGCCCGGATCACTTGTCCCTGCAGCAGCATTTCCCCTTTAAAGCGCTTGACCACCTCGGTGTAGACGGCAATCGCTTCCTCTTTGCGCTCCGAACTTCCCAGAGCCACTCCTTTGTTGACCAGCGCCAGCGCTACCTGCTCCTGCAGCTCCACTTCTTGTTCCTCCTGATAGCGCCTGAGGACCTCATCGCAGACTTCAATGGTCTCCTCCATCCGGCCCAGCGTCCCCAGAGCCACACCTTTATTGACGAGTGCTTTGGCCACCTGCTCCCGTAGTACGAGTTCCTGCGCATCTTGAAAGCGCTCGACCACCTCATCACAAAGGGTCAGCGTCTCTTCAGCACGACCCAATGTTCCCAGCGCCACTCCTTTGTTGACCAGCGCCTTGACCATCTGCTCCCGCAGCGCCACCTCCTGTGTCTCCTGAAAGCGAGTGATGACCTCATCGTAAATCCCGATCTCTTCTTCAGTCTTGCCCAGAGTTCCCAGCATCACCCCTTTCTCGACCATGGCCCGGACCACCTGCTCTTGAAGTGACAACTCCTCTGCCTCCTGATAACGATGGATGATCTCATCACAAACCTCAATCACTTCCTCCATCTGACCCAACGTCCCCAAAGCCACCCACTTATGAAATAATGCTCCAGCCACTTTCTCCCGCATGGCACTGTGGCTGGCTTCGCCGAAGCGATCCACCACCTCGTCGCACACTTGGACCACTTCTTCCATATGACCTAAACTCTTGAGTGCAACCGCCTTGTTGGAAAGCGTCTCCATCACCTGTTTCTGCAATCCTTCATGGCTGGCATCGTCGAAGCGATCCATCACCTCCTCACACACTTCAACCACTGCTTCCATATGACCCAGGCTGGCCAGCGCTACTTCTTTGGTCACCAGAGCGGCGCCTACCTGGACCTTCAGTGAAATGTCGACGGCATTGCCAAAGAGATTTATCACCTCATCGCACGCCTCAATGGCATCCTCCATGCGGCCCAGTGCTCCAAGCGTCAACCCTTTCTTGACCAACGCCTCTGCCACCAGTTCTCGCACCTCCACATCCATGACCTCTTGGAAGCGACTGACCACCTCATCGTAAACGGCAATCGCCTTCTCTGTGCTCCCCAGCGCCACTCCCTTTTCAATCAGCTCCCGCGGTTCTCGCCTCTGGGCCTCCTTTCCCGCCTCTTCCTCTGCCTTGCGTTTTTCTTCCGCTTCCCTGGCCGCTTGGTCTTCTGCTTTTCGTTTCTCTTCGGCTTCTCTTTCCGGCTGCTCCTGCTCCTTGAGTTTCTCCTCGGCCTCCTGTTGCGCCTGCTGCTGCGCCTTCCCCTTTTCTTCCGCCTCATTGGCCTCTCGGGCCGCCTTTTCTTCTGCCTTCCGTCTTTCCGCCTGCTCCTGCGCTCCTCTCTCCTCTTGCTCTCCCTGCAGCTCACGGACAATCGCTTCCAATGCCTCTTTTTTGGCTACTGCTTCAGCGACCTGTTCCCGCAACACCGTTTGCTGAGCCTGGCCAAAGCGGCTGATCACCTCATCACACACCGCAATGGCGTCTTTCGTGAGGCCTAGCGTCCCCAGGGAGGCCGCCTTGTGAACCATCGCCTCCGCCACCTGTTCAGTGACATCCGCTTCCGTCGCCGTACCAAAGCGGCTGATCACCTCATCGAAAACTTCAAGCGCTTCCTGTGCAGTTTCCAGGGCCAATCCCTTGGCCACCAGGGCCTCAGCCGCCTCATGGGGCAAATCGGTTTCGGTGGCGTATTCACCCGGACTCAGTTTTTCCTGTTTCTGGCCCAGAGTTCCCAGGGTTTCCCCCTCCTCTTGAACCACCGGCTGGTGTGGAACCGGGCCAGGTGCTACCGGCTGCGTCGGTACCGCTCCCAGTGTCTCCTTTTTGAGCAGCGCCCGCCCCACCTGCTCCCGCAGCGCTGGTTCCCTGGCCTCCCCAAAGTTTCGAAGGATTGCCTCGTAAACCTCCATTGCCTGCTGCCTACCACCCAGACTCTCCAGAACTTCCCCCTGGTTCACCATCGCCTCGGCCACGTACTTCCTTACCTGCACTTCGGTCGCGCTGCCGAAGCGAGCGATCAACTCATCGTAGACCGCAATTGCTTCTTCTGTATTCCCCAGAGCGACTCCTCGACCCATGAGAGCGCTCACCGAGTCTGCAGGCCGTTCCGTAGTTGTGGTGTATTGAACCGGATTCATCGCTTGGTCGAAGAACCCGCTTGGATCTTTTGCAGAACCGAGAGTACCCAGGGTCGTCCCTTGGCTGGCAGGTGCCCGGGCCACCTGCTCTTGAAGTGTTGCCTCCAGCACCCCCGTATTCAACACCGCTCTCGACACTTGCTCCCTCACATCTGCCTCTCTCGACTCGCCAAAGCGAGTTAGCAGTTCGTTGTAGGTGCGAAGTGCTTCTGGTGTTCGGCCCAAGCCTCCCAGCGTCACCCCCTTATTAAAGAGCGCCCAGGCCACCTGTTCCCTCACGTCTGGGTCGGTGGACCCCCCAGCCGTCTTGGTTACCGTTAACCATCCCGGACGAATTAGACCGCCCGTTGCTGCTCCCCTTAACCCTGCGAAGCGACGCAGTAAGTCATCGTAGGTCCCAAGAGAATCCTGGGTTCGACCCAGGGTACCCAGGGCTGTAGCTTTATTTAGGAGAGCCCAGGCCACCTGCACCCGGAGTTCCTTTTTGTGAGGATCATCCTGCGAAGAGGCCTGGAGCCATCCAGGACGTGTCAAGCGATCCAAGGTTGTTTCCTTCACTTCTGCGAAGCGCCTTAACAACTCGTCGAAAACGGCAACTGCATCCGGCGTATGGCCCAGGCTGTTCAGGATCACACCTCTGTTTAAGAGTGCCCAGGCTACCGGTTCGCGCACCTCTGCTTCTTCTTTCTGTTGGGCACCCACCTCCCTGTCCTCTTTCAACCAATCCGGAAGTGTCAGGCCTTCCACCTTCGTTCCCCGGGATTGGGTGGCTGGCCCGAAGCGATGCAGCAGCTCGTCGTAGCTTGCCAGCGCTTCCTGGATGCGCCCCACCATTCCCAAGCTCACGCCCTTGTTAAAGAGTGCCCAGGCCACCGGCGCGTGCTGTGCCTCCCGCTCCTGGCTAACCGGGCTGGGTTCTCGTTCTTCCTTGAGCCATGCCGGACGTACAAGGCCGACCAGCTGCGGGCGTTCTATGGCCGACCCAAAGCGACGCAGCAACTCATTGTAGACGGCAATTTCGTCATTTGTACGCCCGTCGCTTCCCAGGGCCAGACCCATGTTAAAAAGCGCCCACGCCACCTGCTCCTGCACGTCGATTTTTTCTACAAAGCGAGTCAGTAGTTCATCGTAGACTCTGAAAGCTTCCTTAGGCTCGCCAGCTCGTGACAGTGCCACACCCCTGTTGAAGAGCTCCCGCGCAGCCCGCTGGTCGGCACTCATTGTCTCCGGGTGACGGGTTTGACCTTCGCCCTCAACCTCTTCGGCAGGCAGGGAGCGACGAAGGCGATGAACAAAAGCTCCCAGTGGATCTCGGATCACCTCGGGGAGTTCCAGGCTACGGACCTCAATCAATTCCTAAAATATCCTCCTGGAAATGCTTCAGCCAAGTCATAAGAAGGATTATCCCTGGTTTTCAACTTCCGTGCGGGTCTTCCCCCTCTAAATTAACTGATCCAGTTTAAAAAAAAGGTGACACAGACGATGAGTCGGGAGAAAATAAGGCACTCATGGACAGAACTCTTTTCCCTTCTCAAAAAGCTCACCCAGACGCCTCTTCCCCTTCTACTGCTCCGCTTGCAGAACGGATGCGACCCCGAAGACTCGAGGACGTCCTGGGTCAGGACCACCTTTTGGGGAAAGGGAAACTATTGCGGGAAGTCATTCGCTCACAGGAGATTCCTTCTATGATTTTCTGGGGGCCTCCAGGGGTGGGAAAGACCACTTTGGCCCGAATCATCGCCCAGGAGACAGACTGCTATTTTGTCTCCATCAGCGCGGTGCTGGCTGGAGTCAAAGATGTGAGGAGGGTCATTGAAGAAGCCCGGACTGAGCGTCGCCTCCACAACAGAAGAACCATTTTCTTCGTGGATGAGATCCACCGCTTCAACAAAGCCCAGCAGGACGCCTTTTTGCCCCATGTGGAAAGTGGGACCATAATTCTGATTGGGGCCACTACCGAAAACCCCTCCTTCGAAGTGATCTCCCCACTTCTCTCGCGCTCTCGGGTTCTGGTCCTGCGTCCTTTGGACCAGGAACAGTTGGTTGAACTTTTAAGAGGCGCCCTGCGCGATCGTGAGTATGGGCTGGGAAACCAGAATCTCAAAATAAGGCAGAAAGCCCTTGATCAGCTGGCCCTTTTTGCCAATGGTGATGCGCGAATTGCCCTCAACTCGCTGGAAATTGCCGCTTCTTTAGCTCAAAGCCAGGGTCCGGACAAACCCGAGATCAGCCTAGAAATCGTACAACAGGCACTGCAGAAACGGACCCTTCTTTTCGACAGGGCTGGAGAGGAGCACTTCAACCTGATCTCCGCTCTCCACAAGTCTCTGCGCAACAGCGACGTCGACGCCACACTCTACTGGCTTGGGAGAATGCTTGAAGCCGGTGAAGACCCTCTCTATATCGCCCGCCGCATGGTCCGCTTTGCCTCGGAAGATGTGGGAACAGCTGACCCTTCCGCTCTTGGCTTTGCCATGGACGCTATGCAGGCCGTCCACTTTATCGGCCTACCCGAAGGAAAACTTGCTTTGGCTCAGTTGGCCATCTATCTTGCTCAAGCACCCAAGTCCAACTCCGTCTATGAGGCCTATACCCGGGTCCAGGAAGACGTGGAAAAGACTCTCGCAGAACCCGTCCCTCTTCACCTGCGCAACGCGACCACACCACTCATGAAAGAGCTGGGTTACGGACATGGTTATCGCTACGCTCACGACGAAGAGCAGGGGGTGGCCAAGATGGAATGTTTACCGAGAAGCCTGGTGGGAAAACAATACTACCGCCCCACCCAACAAGGGTTTGAAAAGGAGATCCAGGCGCGCCTGGAAGAAATTCAGAAGAAAAAGAGCGGCAGAGAGGAGTAATACAGCGGAACCCCATTTTACGCTGGTAAAAGGGGAAATTCGGGGCCTGTCCCCGAATTTCCTGTCAAACTCCTCCCGAACTCCCCTTTTGTTATAATCCGCTTCATGAAGACGGTCGTTTGCTCGGTGGTACTGATGTTGATTCTCCTCATGACTACCTCTGAGTCGAGAGGCTCAGAGGACATACCCTCCCTGGATGAAGAAGGCCAAAACTGGGTCGAGGAAACCATGAGGGGCATGAGCCTGGAAGAAAAGGTGGGTCAACTGATCGTCGGTGCAGCCGGCACAAATTTCACCAACCTGGACACCGATAAATTTAAGCAGATTCGGAAAGAGGTGACCGACTATCACGTGGGGGGCTATCACGCCCTTGGAGGTGAGGTTTTTTCTGCGGCATTCCTGATTCGAAGAATGCAGGAGATGGCCCGCATCCCCCTATTCATTACAGCTGATTTGGAGGGTGGAACCGGCCTGATCTTCCGGGGTGGGACACGTTTTCCAAAAGCCATGGCCCTGGGAGCGACTTCTGATCTGGCCAGTATCCGTAGAGTTGGGGAAATCACGGCTCTGGAAGCAAAAAGCCTGGGCATTAACGTGAATTTCTATCCCGTGGTGGATGTGAATAACAATCCTCGCAATCCCATAATCAACATCCGTTCTTTTGGTGAGGACCCGACACAAGTTGCCCAAAACGCGGCCGCTTACATTCGGGGAGTTCAGGAAAACGGGATGCTGGCCACCGCTAAACATTTTCCCGGACACGGGGACACCACGATCGATTCCCATCTGGAACTGCCGGTCATCGAGGTTTCCCGAGAACGTCTGGAGCAAGTGGAGTTCCCTCCTTTCCGGGCCGCTATCCAGGCAGGAGTTCAAGCCATCATGACGGCTCATGTGTCGGTTCCGGCCCTGGAGCCTGAAGAGGGGCTGCCGGCGACGTTATCTCGCCGAATCTCAACTGATTTACTGAGAGACGAAATGGGCTTCAAAGGCCTCATCTTCACCGACGCGCTCAACATGGGAAGTATCCATGCGCGCTGGAAGGAAGGGGATGCAGCCGTCCAGGCTTTCATTGCCGGTGCCGATGTGATTCTCTTTCCTTTATCGGTAAGGTCTGTTTTTCGGGGTCTTATTCAAGCAGTAGGCCAGGGAAAGATCAGTGAGGATCGGCTGAACGATTCGGTACGTCGAATTCTGGAGGCCAAGGCCAGACTCGGTCTTCACCGAAACTCCCTGGTCGACCTCTCTTCCATAGATCAGAAAGTGGGGTCTCCCGAGTATCAGGAGGAGGCTCAAAGGATCATGGACCAAGCGATCACGCTGGTGCGTGACGAAAAGAGCGTTTTGCCCTTTTCACTGAGGCGAAGGAGCACCGTGTTGCTGCTAACTCTCCTGGATCAGCGTCGTCCCAGAGAGAGTCGAGGAGACAGCTTTGTGCGTGAGTTTCGTCGGCGCCATTCCCAGACTATTCATCTGGAGGTGCTTCCGCGTGCTTCGGGTGATGAAATCACTTTGATCGAAGAGTTAGCCAAACGCGTTGATTATTTGGTGGTGGCAGGCTACATTCGCACTGCCGCTTACAATGGTTCTCTCGATCTCTCCGTGAATCAGCTCGAATTGCTGAAGAATCTTTCCCAAATCCGTCCACCCTTTGCCTTCGTGCTCTTTGGAAGCCCCTATTTGCTTTCCTTCGTTCCGGAATTACCCAGTTTTATCCTCGCCTATGACGACCATCCCGGCGCCGAGCTAGCCGCCGTGAAAGCGATCCTCGGAGAGACGCCCTTTCGTGGCACATTGCCCATTAGCCTTCCCGAACTGTACCCCCTGGGACATGGGATTCAAAAATGAACCCGGAGCCTGATCGGCGCATCCAACTCTCCTCCAGCGAAGTCCGGCTGCGCACTCTGGATACCATCGGTGAAATGTCTCAGCTGGTCCACCTGCAGCGTGAGATTTGGGGGTATGGCCAACCTAATGCAGACTTCCCTTATCCCGCCCGGGCCCTTTTCGCCCTGGCAGAGAGTGGAGGCCACGTGGGAGGCGCTTTTCTCGACGATCTTCCCGTGGGGCTCTCGGTGGCCTGCGGGGGAGTGGATAACGTTTCGCAGATGCCCTATCTGCACAGCCAATTGTTAGGGGTTCGAAAAGAGCACCGGCACCTGGGCATCGGCTTTCAGCTCAAACTCGATCAGCGGGATTTTGCCCTCGAGGCGAATCTGGATCTAGTCAAATGGGTCTTTGACCCCATGCGTTCCACAAATGCCAATCTGAATGTGCGCAAGCTGGGCGCTGTGATCCCCGCTTATCACCCGGACTACTATGGGTCGCTACAGAGTCACTTCTCCCGAGGACTGGCCACCGATCGTGTTTGGGCCCACTGGTATGTTTCCTCTTCAAGAGTCCGAGAGCGCCTCCTGCATCCTCTTCCCTTGCTCGAGAGGGAGCCGCCCCTAGCACAGGTGACGGTATGGGGTAAAGACGACGAGGGGAGGAAGGCCCTAGTGGACCCCGACCTGGACTGCTCTCAGCCTGAATTTCTGGTTGAGGTGCCTGATGACTTTGAAGCGATATTGCAAGAAGACCTCTCACTGGCCGCTGATGGGCAGGCAAAAATCCGGAAAATCTTTCACCATTATTTCAATCAAGGATACCTGGCTGCTGATTTCCTGGTTGTTTCAGGTCCTCCGCGGCGCACCTTCTACCTGTTCACGAAGACAGCTTTAAAGCAGATTCTAAAATCCATCGGAAATTAGACGGATGGAATTCACGGTTCTTGATTACGCTGTCCTTTTCTTCTACCTCATCGCAAGCGCCGTTTTGGGGACCCTGATCGGGAGGGGGCAAAAGAATATCAATGACTATTTCCTGGCCGGCAAGCGGGTCCCTTGGTGGGCGATTTCCTTCTCCATCGTGGCCACGGAAACGAGTACGCTCACTTTCATCGGCGCCCCGGCCATCGCCTACACCGGCAACCTGACCTTCCTCCAGGTCATTGTGGGTTAC
>Ga0114948_10000514_pt1 | contig 15378 bp, 11 predicted proteins | sample CR04metaG_FD_83877 | JGI IMG/M metagenome (GOLD analysis project Ga0114948, IMG submission 83877) | Deep subsurface microbial communities from Mariana Trench to uncover new lineages of life (NeLLi) - CR04 metaG | ecosystem: Environmental > Aquatic > Marine > Ocean trench > Sediment | place...
TCCCCCGGAAACTCGTAGATCGTCAAAAGCTCCCGCACCTCCAGCTCCACCAGCTCCAGCAGCTCGGGATCGTCCACCATGTCGACCTTGTTCAAAAACACCACGATGTGAGGCACTCCAACCTGACGCGCCAGAAGAATGTGCTCTCGCGTCTGAGGCATCGGACCGTCCGCCGCGCTCACCACCAATATCGCCCCGTCCATCTGCGCCGCACCCGTGATCATGTTCTTCACGTAGTCCGCATGGCCCGGACAGTCCACGTGCGCGTAGTGACGTGCCTCCGTCTCGTACTCCACGTGCGCCGTCGCAATCGTGATGCCCCGCTCCCGCTCCTCCGGAGCCTTGTCGATCGCGTCGAATGGCGTGAACTCCGCCAGACCTAACTGCGACTGACGCTGCGTGATCGCCGCCGTCAAAGTCGTCTTGCCATGGTCCACGTGCCCAATCGTACCCACGTTCACATGCGGCTTCGTACGTTTGAACTTCTCCTTCGCCATGCTTTCCTCCCTTCCCTCGGGAGCCGGCTCTACGCCGGGCTAGTTTGAACAATCTCCGGCAGATCCCCCTTGGGCACCGGCGCGTAGTGATCGAACTGCATCGTGTACACCGCCCGTCCCTGGGTCATGGACCGGATGGAGTTCACATATCCGAACATATTGGCCAGGGGCGCTGTCGAGTGGATGACCTGGGTCGCACCCCGCGCCTCGACCGCAACGATCTTGCCACGCCGACTGTTGAGGTCGTCGATGATCACCCCCATGAACGTCTCAGGCGCAACCACCTCTACGGACATGATCGGCTCCAGCAGGATCGCGCCCCCCTTCCTCAGCCCCTCACGCGTGCCCATCGAGCCCGCCACCTTGAAGGCCAGCTCCGAGGAGTCCACATCGTGGGAGGACCCATCGACCAGGCTAACCTTCACATCCACCACGGGGAAGCCAGCCAATACGCCGCTCTGAAGCGCTTCCGTTACGCCCCGCTCAACAGCCTTGAAGTACTCCCGGGGGACCCGCCCGCCAACGACCTTGATCTTGAACTCGAAGCCGTCTCCCGGCGTGTTGGGCTCCATCTCGAGCTTCACGTGGCCGTACTGGCCGCGACCGCCCGTCTGGCGCACGAAGCGGCCTTCGACTTGGACGGGCCGCGTGATGGTCTCCTTGTACGCAACCTGCGGCTTGCCAACATTGGCATCCACCTGGAACTCGCGCAGCAAGCGGTCGACGATGATCTCGAGGTGCAGTTCGCCCTGCCCCCCGATCAGCGTCTGGCCGGTCTCGTCATTGGTCGTGACCCGGAAGGAGGGGTCCTCGATGGTCAGCTTGGCCAGGGCCTGGCCCAGCTTCTGCTGGTCGGCCTTTGTCTTGGGCTCGATCACGATCTCGATGACGGGCGCAGGAAAATCGATCGCCTCGAGGATGATGGGGTGCCGCTCATCGGCCAGCGTGTCACCGGTGAAGACCCGCTTGAGTCCAACGATGGCGGCGATATCACCCGCCTGAATGTTTTCGATGTCCTCGCGGTTGTTCGCGTGCATCTTCAAGAGCCGCCCCACCCGTTCCCGACGACCCTGGCGGGTGTTGCAAACGTATGACCCCGCCTTGAGTGTGCCCGAATAGACTCGCACAAAGGTGAGGTGACCGACGTAAGCGTCGCTCATGATCTTGAAGGCGAGTGCAGCAAAGGGCTCGGAGAAGTCGGCGTGCCGCTCCACCTCGTTCCCGTCGAGATCCACGCCCTTCACCCCGGGTACGTCGAGCGGCGAGGGCAGATAATCAATGACGGCATCCAGCAGCGGCTGCACGCCTTTGTTCTTGAACGCGGCCCCGCACAGGACCGGAACCACGTTCGAGTCGATCGTAGAGGACCGGATCACCTTGCGCAGGGAGTCCTCGGAAATGGGTTCGCCATCCAGGTACCTCTCGAGCAGGTCCTCGTCATGCTCCGCCATGAGCTCGATCAGCTTCTCCCGGTGCTTCTCCGCTTCGACCACGAGCTCCGCCGGGATGGGCTCCTCGTGGAACTCGGACCCCAGTCCCTCGTCATCCCAGATCAGCGCTTTCTGGGTGACCAGGTCGACGACCCCCACGAACTTCTGCTCAGATCCCACCGGCAGCTGAAGAACCAACGGGGTCGCACCTAGGCGCTGGCGAATCTGCTCGACCACCGCGAAGAAATCCGCACCGATGCGATCCATCTTGTTGACGAAGGCCAGGCGCGGGACCGAGTACTTGTCCGCCTGGCGCCATACGGTCTCGGACTGGGGCTCCACGCCGCCAACCGCACAAAACAAAGCGACCGCCCCGTCCAAGACCCGAAGTGATCGCTCGACCTCGATCGTGAAGTCCACGTGGCCGGGTGTGTCGATCAGGTTGATGTGGTGGCCACGCCACGAGCAGCTCGTCGCGGCGGCGGTGATCGTAATGCCTCGTTCCTGCTCCTGCTCCATCCAGTCCATTGTGGCGGTACCTTCATGGACCTCGCCGAGCTTATAGTTGATGCCCGTGTAGTAGAGGATCCGCTCCGTAGTCGTGGTCTTTCCAGCATCGATGTGGGCCATGATGCCGATGTTGCGAATTCTCTCCAGTGATCTTCCCGCTGCCATTTCCGTATTCCACCACGCCCGCTTCTACCACCGGTAGTGGGCGAAAGCCTTATTGGCTTCCGCCATGCGATGAGCATCCTCGCGCTTCTTGACCGCCTCACCACGTTCGCTCGCTGCATCCATGAGCTCGTTAGCGAGCTTCTCACGCATCGACTTGCCGCTGCGTGAACGCGCGACGCCTATGATCCAGCGCATCGCGAGGGAGGTCCCACGATCTGCCCGAACCTCGACTGGGACCTGATACGTCGCCCCGCCCACGCGACGGCTCTTCACCTCGACTCGCGGACGCACGTTGTCCAGCGCACGCTTGAACACTCGAAGTGCTTCTTCATGCATGCGCTCCTCGACCAGAGAAAAGGCCCCATAGGTGGTGGACTCGGCGGTGCTGCGCTTACCGCGCCGCATCAGCACATTGTTAAACTTCGCCACCTGCACATCCCGGAACTTCGGATCCGGTAAGATTCTGCGCTTGGTAACGTCGCGTCTGCGCGGCATAATAGGTCTCTTGGTCCGCTTACTTACGACGCTTGGTACCGTAGCGACTACGGGACTGATTGCGGCCGTCCACGCCAAGCGCATCCAGCGTTCCCCGGACGATGTGGTAACGGACGCCTGGAAGATCCTTCACCCGGCCGCCACGTACGAGGACAACCGAGTGCTCCTGAAGGTTATGCCCCTCGCCGGGAATGTACGCCCACGCCTCGCGCCCGTTACTCAGGCGCACGCGCGCAACCTTCCGCAGGGCCGAGTTCGGCTTCTTCGGCGTAAGCGTCGACACGCGCAAGCAAACCCCCCGTTTCTGAGGACACCGCGCCAGATCCGGAGCCTTGGTCTTGCGGCGCTTTGAGTACCGTCCCTTGCGAACAAGTTGTTGGATCGTCGGCATTGATTCCTCCGGACATACCCTGCAAAGGGCACACACCGGACCTCGGTAACAAGAACCCCAGCCCCCCAAAGCCCACGTGGGTTCTCGCCCAAAACAAGCTCGCCCACCCTACAGCTTCAAAACCGCAGGGGAGACGTTCCCGCCACCTGGAAGGGAGCGGATTCTAACAGGATTCGGCGTCCCGTCAACCGCGCTCTGGAGCGCTGCCGCCAGCGCCCGGACACGAATAAAACACGAAAATTCGCGAGCGCTCTAGACCTCCAGATTCGGGTCCTTCGCGGGCTCTTTCTCGGCCGGGGCCGCCATCAGGCTCGGCCCGCGCTCGCCTTCAGAGACGGAAGTGAGCATCGGGACCGGTTCCTCGGCCGCAACCTCCGGCAACCCCTCCTCTGCACCCTCGATCTGGATGCCCATGTAGCGATGCCGGGGAAGCCCGGTCCCGGCCGGGATGAGCCGGCCCATAATGACGTTCTCCTTGAGGCCCCGCAGATAGTCGCTCTTGCCGGAGATCGCGGCCTCGGTCAACACCTTGGTCGTTTCCTGGAACGAGGCCGCGGAGATGAAGCTCTCGGTCGAGAGGGATGCCTTGGTGATCCCGAGCAGCAGTGGCTCGGCTACGGCGGGCTGCTTGCCCGCCTCCGCCACCTGGTTGTTCTCCAGATCGAAGATCTTCTTCTCGACCTGCTCCCCCACCAGGAAGTCGGTGTCCCCGACATCCTTCACGCGCACCCAGCGCAGCATCTGGCGCACGATGATCTCGATGTGCTTGTCGTTGATGGAAACGCCCTGGAGCCGGTAGACCTCCTGCACCTCGTCCAGCAGGTAGCTGGCCAGTTCCTTCTCACCCTTGATCTTGAGGATGTCGTGCGGGTTGGAGGAGCCCGCCATCAACGCCTCGCCAGCGCGCACGAAGTCGCCGTCGTGCACTGCGATGTGCTTGCTGCGCGGAATATCGTAATTGCGCGCCTCACCGGTCTCCGGTGTCACGATAACCCGACGCTTGCCGCGGACGTCTCCACCGAAGGATACCGTACCGTCGATTTCGCTCACGATGGCGAACTCCTTGGGCTTGCGCGCCTCGAAGAGCTCCGCCACGCGCGGAAGACCCCCCGTGATGTCCTTGGTCTTGGTCGTCTCGCGTGGGATGCGCGCCAGCGTATCACCGGGCTCGACCACCTCTCCCTCCACCGCAAGCAGGTTTACTCCAACGGGCATGAGATAGCGCCGGACGGTCTGCTTCTTATCGTCCTTGATCGAGATACGCGGCTGGAGGGTGAGATCCTTGGACTCGATGATCACCTTACCCGAGTGGCCCGTGTACTCATCCACCTGCTCCTGCATGGTGATACCTTCGGTGATGTCCCCGAACTTCACCGTACCAGGCACGTCTGTCAGGATCGGATTCTGGAAGGGATCCCATTCGTGCATCATCTGCCCGGCCTTGATCTTCTCACCGTCGTTTACGTGCATCTTCGCACCGTAGACAATCGGATAGCGCTCGCGCTCGCGTCCCGTAGAGTCGCAAACCGCGATCTCACCGTTTCGGTTCATCACAATGAGTTTTCCGTGCTTGTCCCGGATGGTGCTCAGGTTGATGTACTTTACGGCGCCGTCGTTACGCGCCTCGACGTTGGACTGCTCGACGCGCTGGGTAGCCGTACCACCGATGTGGAACGTGCGCATCGTGAGCTGGGTGCCCGGCTCGCCAATGGATTGAGCCGCGATCACCCCCACCGCCTCACCGATGTTTACGAGCCGCCCCTGCGAGAGGTCGCGACCGTAGCAGAGCGCGCAGCAGCCACGCTCTGATCGGCAGGTGAGAACGGAGCGGATGGTAACGTGCTCGATACCGGCATCCTCGATCGCTTGGGTCTTTTCTTCGTCGATCTCAAGATTGGCCGAAACCAGGACCTCGCCCGTGATCGGATCGAGCACGTCGGTGAGCGCGACCCTCCCCAGGATACGGTCGCCGAGGCGCTCGATGATCTCACCGCCCTCCACCAGGGAGGTGATCCCAAGACCGTCCAGCGTCTTACAGTCGTACATCGAGACGATTACGTCCTGTGCCACGTCAACGAGGCGTCGCGTCAGATAGCCGGAGTTAGCGGTCTTGAGCGCGGTGTCCGCCAGACCCTTACGCGCGCCGTGCGTGGAGATGAAGTACTCCAGCACGCTCAAGCCTTCCCGAAAGTTCGAAAGAATGGGGCGCTCGATGATCTCGCCCGAAGGCTTCGCCATCAGCCCACGCATCCCAGCGAGCTGCCGGATCTGCTGGCCTGAGCCTCGAGCCCCTGAGTCGGCCATCATGAAGATCGGGTTAAAGCTCGGAACCTTGGCCTTCTTGCCCTCCGGAGTGATGATTTCATCCTCGGAAAGCAGGGTCATGAGATTTTCAGAAAGCTCTTCGGTCACCTGCGCCCAGCGATCCACCACCTTGTTGTAGCGTTCACCGTCGGTGATCAGACCTTCCTGGTACTGGCGCTGGAACTCAGCCACATCGCTCTGCGCCTCCTCGATCAGGCGCTCCTTGCTCGGCGGAATCTTCATGTCGTCGACGGAGATCGAGATCCCCGCGCGCGTCGCCCACTCGTAGCCCAGCGTCCGAAGGTGATCCGAGAGCAGTACTGTGGCCTTGTTCCCCAGTTGACGGTAGACGACATTGACCAGGTCGCCGAGCGCCTTCTTGTCCATCACCTTGTTGATCAGCTCAAACGGGATCTCGTCCGGGACGATCTCCGCCAGCAGCACCCGGCCGACGGTGGTGTGTTCGATTTCGCCGTTCATACGCACCTCGATTCCCGCCTGAACATCGACCACTTCGGCATCGTAGGCGCTGCGAACCGCCTCGCGCGATCCGAACTTCATGCCCTCGCCCTTCGCGAAAGGCCGCTTGCGGGTCAGGTAGTAAGCCCCGAGCACGATGTCCTGCGTGGGAGTGATGACCGGACGCCCGTTCGCGGGGCTCAGAATGTTGTTCGTGCTCATCATCAGGACCCGTGCCTCGATCTGGGCCTCCACCGAGAGGGGCAAGTGCACCGCCATCTGATCGCCGTCGAAATCGGCGTTGAAGGCCGCGCACACGAGCGGGTGGAGCTGGATCGCCTTCCCGTCGATAAGCACGGGCTCGAAGGCCTGCATCCCGAGCCGGTGCAGCGTCGGGGCACGGTTCACCAGAATCGGGTGCTCGTGAATCACGTCCGCAAGAATGTCCCAGACCTCGGGACGCTCGTTCTCGACCATTTTCTTCGCGGCCTTAATCGTGGTGACGTATCCTTGCTTCTCTAGCTTGGAGTAGATGAACGGCTTGAAGATCTCGAGCGCCATCTTGTTCGGAAGACCCACCTGGTGCAGTCGTAGCTCGGGCCCGGCCACGATTACGGAGCGGCCGGAGTAGTCGACGCGCTTGCCCAGGAGGTTCTGACGGAAACGACCTTGCTTGCCCTTCAGCATGTCGGAAAGGGACTTCAAGGGGCGCTTGTTAGGCCCGGTGATGACCTTGCCGCGGCGGCCGTTATCGAAGAGCGCGTCGACGGCCTCCTGCAGCATTCGCTTCTCGTTCCGGATGATGACCTCGGGAGCATTGAGCTCGAGCAGGCGCTTGAGCCGGTTATTGCGGTTGATCACGCGGCGATAGAGATCGTTTAGGTCGGAGGTGGCGAAACGGCCACCGTCGAGCGGGACCAGAGGTCGCAGGTCCGGCGGAATCACCGGGATCACCTCCAAAATCATCCACTCCGGCTGATTCCCGGACTCGTTAAACGAGTCGAGCACCTTGAGCCGCTTGCCCAGCTTCTTGCGCTTGGCCTCGCTGGTGGCTTCCTTCATCTCGACGCGAAGCTGCTTCGACTCCTTCTCGACCTCGATCTTCTTCAGAATCTCGCGGATGGCCTCGGCTCCGATCCCGCACTTGAACGAGCTGGCGCCGTGCTCCTCCCTGAGCTGCAGAATCCGCTCGTCTGTCAGAAGCTCCCCGCGGCGCAGAGGCGTGTCGCCGGGGTCCGTGACGATATGCTGCTCGAAGTACAGCACCCGCTCCAGGTCCTTGAGGGTGAGCTCGATCAGGTTGCCGATTCGGCTCGGCAGCGACTTCAAGAACCAGATATGTGCGACGGGTGCAGCGAGCGTAATATGGCCCATGCGCTCGCGACGGACCTTGGACTGGATGACCTCAACGCCGCACTTTTCGCACACGACGCCGCGGTGTTTCATCCGCTTGTATTTTCCGCAGTTGCACTCGTAGTCCTTGACCGGACCGAAGATCTTCGCGCAGAAGAGCCCGTCGCGCTCAGGCTTGAAGGTCCGGTAATTGATCGTCTCCGGCTTCTTCACCTCACCGTACGACCACTCCCGGATCTTCTCCGGCGAAGCGATGGAGATCCGCATGCCAGAAAAGCTGAGCGGATCCTTGGGCTTTTCGAAGAGGTTATAGAGATCTCGCACATTGGCCCCCTTAGATGTTCTCGAGTAGCTCCACGTCCAATCCGAGGCTTTGCATCTCTTTTATCAGCACATTGAAGCTCTCGGGCAGACCGGGCATGAGCTCGCAATCGCCCTTGACGATGGATTCATACATCCGTGTTCGCCCGACGACATCGTCCGACTTAACCGTCAGGAACTCCTGGAGCGCATAGGCCGCTCCGTACGCCTCCATGGCCCAAACCTCCATCTCCCCCAAGCGCTGTCCGCCGAACTGCGCCTTTCCGCCCAGGGGTTGCTGGGTGACGAGCGAGTAGGGCCCGATCGAGCGCCCGTGAATCTTATCATCCACGAGATGATGGAGCTTCATCATATACATCAGTCCAAAGGTCACCTGACTTTCGAACGCGAGTCCGGTCCTCCCGTCGAAGAGAACCCCCTGCCCACTCGTAGAACGCCCCCCGGCCTCTAGCAGGGCTTTGACCTCCGACTCTGAAGCACCGTCAAAGACCGCCGTTGCCATGTGAATACCGTTGGTGCACTTGCGGGCGAGCACCATCACCTCATCGTCGTCCATCTCGGAGATCAGCTTGGAGAGCGCAGGCCTATCGAAGATCTCCTGGAGGCGTTTGCGCATCTTCGAGGAGGAATAGTTCTCGTCCAGATGGCGCTGGATCTGTTCCCCCAGACCGCGCGCGGCCCACCCGAGATGCGTCTCCAGAATTTGACCCACGTTCATGCGCGAGGGCACCCCTAGCGGGTTCAGCACGATCTCGACTGCCGCACCGTCCTCCGAGTACGGCATGTCCTGTTCCGGAAGGATGCGCGAGATCACACCCTTGTTGCCATGGCGGCCCGCCATCTTGTCTCCGACCGACAGCTTGCGCTTGATGGCCACATAGACCTTGACCATCTTGAAGACGCCCGGCGGGAGCTCGTCTCCCTTCTTGAGGCGCGCAATCTTCTCGTCGAAGACCGTCTTGATCAGGCTGGCCTGCTCCTCCGCGACCGAGAGCAGCTCCTCGATTCGCTGCATGCGCGAAGGATTCACTATCCGGAGGTCCTTCCACTTGCGCCTCGGGATCTCCGCCAGAGTCTCCTCGGTGATGCGATCCCCCGGCTCCAGCCATGCCTGCTTGCGGCGCTCGTCAGCAATACGCTGGGTGCTCTCCTCACCGATCACGAGATCCCGCACACGGTTCAGCGCGGACTCGCGAACGATGCGGATCTCGTCCTCCTGGTCCAGTCTCAGCTTGGTTATTTCCGCGTCCGCAATCGAGCGCGCACGATCATCTTTGTCGATCCCCTTGCGCGAGAAGACGCGCGCTCCGATCACGGTTCCACCCACACCCGGCGGCACTCGAAGGGAGGTATCGCGCACGTCCCCGGCCTTCTCCCCGAAGATCGCCCGCAGCAGTCGCTCCTCCGGCGAGAGCTGGGTTTCCCCCTTGGGCGTGATCTTCCCGATCAGGATATCGTCTGCGTTGACCTCGGCGCCAATTCGCACGATGCCGCTCTCATCCAGATCCTTGAGTGCCTCTTCGCCCACGTTGGGGATATCGCGCGTGATCTCCTCGCGCCCGAGCTTGGTGTCGCGAGCGACGGCCTCGAACTCCTCAATGTGGATCGACGTGAAGTCGTCATTCTTGAGCAGCCGCTCAGAGATCAGGATCGAATCCTCGAAGTTGTACCCACCCCACGGCATGAAGGCGACCAGCACGTTGCGACCGAGCGCCAGCTCGCCTCCCTCGGTTGCAGGCCCATCCGCAATCACCTGCCCCTTCTTGACGTGGCTTCCCACCTTCACGATGGGCTTCTGGTTGATGCAGGTGTTCTGGTTCGACCGACGGTACTTGATCAGGTTGATGATGTCCGGGGTGGTATCTTCCCGACCTTCCTCGGGATCCGGCTTGATCACGATGCGCGAAGCATCCACACTCTCCACCACGCCGGAGCGCTTAGCGACGACGGTGGCGCCGGAATCGCGCGCCACGACCCCCTCGATCCCGGTGCCTACCAGTGGCGCATCGGTTCGCATCAACGGCAGCGCCTGCCGTTGCATGTTCGACCCCATGAGCGCGCGGTTCGCATCGTCGTTCTCGAGGAAGGGGATCAGGGACGCCGCCACCGACACCAGCTGGTTCGGCGAGACGTCCATCATGTCGATCTCCTCGCGAGGAAGCATCACGAACTCACCGTTCTTGCGCGCCGACACGAGCGGCTGCTCGAACTCGTTCTTGGACGTGAGCTTGGCGTTGGCCTGCGCAATCGAGACACGCTCCTCCTCCAAGGCGGAGAAGTACTGCACGTTCTTCGTGACCTTCTGATTCTCGACCAAACGGTACGGCGTCTCGATGAACCCGTAGTCGTTCACGCGCGCGTAGGTCGAGAGCGAGGCGATGAGGCCGATATTCGGCCCCTCCGGAGTCTCGACAGGACAGATGCGGCCGTAGTGGGTGCTGTGCACATCCCGCACCTCGAACCCGGCCCGCTCACGCGTAAGACCGCCCGGTCCCAGAGCCGAGAGCCGTCGCTTGTGCGTCACCGCAGAGAGCGGATTGGTCTGATCCATGAACTGCGAAAGTTGGCTCGAGCCGAAGAACTCCTTCACCACGGCGGAGACCGGCTTCGAGTTAATCAGGTCATGTGGCATGAGCTGCTCGATTTCCTGCAGGCTCATGCGTTCCTTGATCGCTCGCTCCATCCGTACCAGCCCAATCCGGTACTGATTCTCCAAGAGCTCGCCCACGACGCGCACGCGGCGGTTGCCAAGGTGATCGATGTCATCGATTCGCTTCTCGGGATCGGTACCGTTCTTGAGATCGACCAGGTACTTGACCGCAAGCAGGATGTCCTCCTTGCGCAGCGTGGTCTCATCGAGCGGGATGTCCAGGTTGAGCTTGTGGTTGACCTTCAGGCGTCCAACCCGAGAGAGGTCATAGCGCTCAGGGTTGAAGAAGAGATTGTTGAACACGTTTGTGGCGGTCTCGATCGTGGGAGGGTCACCCGGCCGCAGGCGCCGATAAATGTCGATGACCGCCTCCTCTCGGGTCATGGTCTTGTCCGCCACCAGCGTGTCGTGGATCGCCGTCCCGGTCGTGATCGGGTCGAGATAGAGCAGCGAGAATTCCAGAATCTTGCGCTTACGCAGCTCGGTCAGGGCCTCCTCCGTGATGATCTCGTTGCACTCGAGAATCACCTCGCCGGTTTCCTCGTCCACGATATCCTCGAGGGCGACCCGCTTCGGTCCGTCCTCTCGAATGAGGTCCTCCAGCCCGATCGGGACCCACTCGATCCCCTCCTCGACCAGCTTCCGCACCGCGGCCTTCGTGAACTTCCTTCCCTCACGCACGAGCGTTGCCCCGGACGCGCCCTTGATCGTCTTGGTGCACTGCTGGCCGATCAGTAACTCGGGCGAGGCCACCTTCTTAAAGAGCTTCCGGCCATCTATGCGGATTATCTCGGGGCTGTAGAAGTCCTGCAGCAACTCCTCCGGCGTATAGCCCAAAGCCTTGAGCAGGACGGTAGCGTGGAGTTTGCGCCGGCGGTCGATCCGGACCTGAATCAGATCCTTGTGGTCGAACTCGATGTCGAGCCATGAGCCGCGATAGGGGATGATCCGGCAGCTGTAGAGCTTCTTGCTGACCGCGAGGCTAGTCGATTGCCCGGTATCGAAGAAGATGCCGGGGGAGCGATGCAACTGGGACACAATCACGCGCTCGGTGCCGTTGATAATGAACGTCCCGTTCTCGGTCATTATGGGAATTTCCCCGAAATAGACTTCCTGCTCCTTGACGTCGCGAATATTGGGACTGGAGCCCCCCTCAGCGCTATCCCAGACGATCAGGCGTACGGTCACCTTGATGGGAGCGGCGTAGGTCATGCCTCGCTGCAGGCACTCCTGGACGTCGTACTTGGGCTTCTCCAGCACGTACAACACGAACTCCAGCGACGCGGTCTTGTTGAAATCCCGGATCGGGAACACCGAGTTGAAGACCCCCTGCAGCCCTACGTTCTCGCGCTTCTGGGGATCGACATCCGCCTGCAGGAAACGGTCGAAGGACCGATTCTGGATATCGATCAGATTGGGGATCTCAATCACCCCCGCGATCTTGGAAAAATCCTTCCGAACTCGACCCATTTCGAAGGACGCTTCCATTCACTCCTCCATCCTGGTTGCGCAGGACTCAACGCCGACGAATGCCGGCCCTCGAGCTACTTCGTTACTTGATCTCAGCTTGGCCGCCCGCGGTCTCGATCTGACTCTTGACCTTCTCGGCCTCGTCCTTGGGCACGCCCTCTTTGACGGCCGTGGGCGCCGCCTCGACGAGATCCTTGGCCTCCTTGAGTCCCAGCCCCGTGAGCGCACGCACTTCCTTAATGACCTGAATCTTCTTGTCGCCGATGGCCGTCAGGATGACATCGAACTCGGTCTGCTCTTCGGCCGCAGCGGCATCGCCTCCCGCAGCCGGGCCTACCATCGCGACAGCAGCCGGCGCCGCGCTTACGCCCCAGCTCTCCTCCATCTTCTTGATGAGCTCAGCGATCTCCATCGGCTTGAGTTCATTTATCTGAGCGAATACTTCTTCTAGATTGGCCATCTTTCTTCCTCCCTACCCCGGTCGAATCAAGGCGTCCACGACGCCAGAGCGGGGTCTCCGGTTCAGTTCACGAGGTTTCCAGCTGCTGCATGCGCGCCTCGAGTGCGTTCCGCACGTAACCGAGCAATGCATTTAGAGTTCCAGCGAGTTTCTGCGTCGGAGCCTGGAGCGTGCCCAGGAACATCGCCCGTAGCTCGTCGCGGGACGGGAGCTGCGCGAGCTTGCGGATCTCAGCCAGATCCACCACCTCACCATCGACCAGGCCGCCTTTGATCTCGAGCTTCTCGTTCTCCTTCGCGTAATCCACCAGAGCCTTCGCCAGGGCCGACGGCTCCTCGTAAGCAAATGCCAGCGCCGTCGGCCCATTCAGGTAGGGCCCCAGGCTGTCGACGCCGGCGGCCTTCGCAGCGCGACGGATCAGAGTGTTCTTGGCCACGCAGTAGTCGACGCTGCCATCGCCGAGCTGGCGCAGCCGGGTGCGCAGAGCGTTGGCATCGGCCACCGTCAGCCCACGATAGTCCACCAGCAGCACCGAGTTGGCTGAACTCAGCTTCTTCTGGAGTGAGGCGACCTCGTTCTCTTTCTGCTCTCTAGTGCGCATGTTCCCTTCCGCGCCCGGTCCTACTACCGAGCGGCCTGAAGATCCGACGGGTCGAGACGAATTCCGGGACCCATCGTGGTTGAAACCGACACCTTCTTGAGATACGTGCCCTTCGCCACCTGCGGCTTGGCCCGCATTACTACCTCGGCTATGGCGAGCAGGTTCTCGGAAAGCTGATCCACGCTGAAGGACGCCTTCCCGAAGGGCGCGTGCAGGATCCCGTTCTTGTCGACGCGGAACTCGACCTTGCCGGCCTTCTGTTCACTCACGGCTGCCCCGACATCGAAGGTTACGGTCCCGACCTTCGGATTGGGCATGAGACCGCGCGGACCGAGGACCCGGCCCAGGCGCCCCACCACGCTCATCATGTCCGGCGTCGCGATCACGCGATCGAACTCGAGCCAGCCGTCCTGAACGCGCTTCGCAAGTTCTTCCTGCCCGACCTCGTCGGCGCCGGCTTCACGGGCCTCGCGCTCCTTGTCTCCTTTAGCAAACACGATGACGCGGACGTTCTTGCCCGAGCCGTGTGGCAGCGCAACGGCCCCCCGCACGTTCTGCTCCGCGTGTCGCGGATCCACCCCGAGGTTCATCGAGACGTCCGTGGTCTCATCGAAGCGCACATGCTTGGTCTCGAGCAGGAGCGCAAGCCCTTCTCGCAGGGGATACGCACGATCCCGATCCACCTTCTCCGCCGCTGCGCGATATTGCTTGCCGGCCGCCATCCTTATTCCTCGATCTCGATCCCCATCGACCGGGCCGTTCCCGCGATGATCTTCATGGCCGCACCGATGTCGTGAGCGTTCAGATCCTCCATCTTGGTCTCCGCAATCTCCCGTACCGCCTTGCGCGGGACCTTGCCCACCTTCTCCTTGTTGGGCTCACCCGACCCCTTAGCGATCTTTGCAGCCTTCTTCAGCAGGACCGCGGCCGGTGGCGTCTTGGTGATGAAGGAGAAGGTGCGATCCGCGTAGATGGTCACGACCGCGGGGATGATCAGCCCCTGCTGGTCCTGCGTTCGCGCGTTGTATGCCTTGCAGAACTCCATGATATTCACGCCGTGCTGCCCCAGGGCCGGACCCACCGGTGGAGACGGATTGGCCTGCCCGGCGGGACATTGCAGCTTCACCATGGCGATTACCTTCTTGGCCACGCGCTACACCTTCTCGACGTGTTCGAAATTCAGCCAGACGGGGGTGGCGCGCCCAAACACTGCCACCAGAACTTGGACCTGCTCCTTCTCCTGCCTCACCTCTCCCACGGTGCCAGAGAAGTTCGTAAACGGACCATCGATCACGCGTACGTTCTCGCCTTCCTCGAAGATCACCACGGGCGTGGGCTTCGGACTTCGGGCCTGACCCAGCATGCGTTGGACATCGCTCTCCGGGATCGGGGTCGGCTTGGATCCGACGCCGACAAAGCCCGTGATCTTGGCCGTGTTCTTGACGATGTGCCAGATCTCGTCGTCCAGTTCCATGTTCACGAGGATGTAGCCGGGAAGGAACTTGCGCTTGCTCATGCGGCGCTGGCCCTTCACCATCTCCACGACGTTCTCCTCCGGGATAAAGATCTCTTTGATCGAATCCTCGCGACCGTGGGTCTTGACTCGCTCGCGCAGCGCTTGCTCGGCCCGCGCCTCCTGTCCCGAGTATGTGTGAATCACATACCAATACGATGCCATCTAGACTCGCCTCACCCGCCCTATGGCATCACCGTGGCCATGATCCAACCGAGCCCCATGTCCACGAAGAAGAGGCCGGTACCCACGATCGCCACGATGAAGACCACACCTATCGTCCCTGCCACCGTCTCCTTCTGCGTCGGCCACGTGACCTTCTTAAACTCGACCTGCACCTCCGTGAAATACTCTCGAGACTGCGCCGGCCATGCAAAAGGATTCGCGCCCATCGCTCCGATACTCTAGGGATCAAGTGATAGATGGCAGGCCAGGAGGGACTCGAACCCCCAACCTGCGGTTTTGGAGACCGCTGCTCTACCAATTGAGCTACTGGCCTTCATGGGCATTCCGCAGCTTCTATCGAGACCTCCCAATTCCTTACTCGAGGATGTCCGCGACGACGCCAGCACCCACGGTGCGGCCGCCCTCTCGAATCGCGAAACGCAATCCCTTGTCCATCGCGATCGGCATGAGCAGCTCCACGGCCATGGTCACGTTGTCCCCCGGCATCACCATCTCCGTGCCCTCGGGCAACTCCACCGCTCCCGTCACATCCGTCGTCCGAAAATAAAACTGCGGACGATATCCCTTGAAGAA
>Ga0114948_10000519_pt1 | contig 15304 bp, 12 predicted proteins | sample CR04metaG_FD_83877 | JGI IMG/M metagenome (GOLD analysis project Ga0114948, IMG submission 83877) | Deep subsurface microbial communities from Mariana Trench to uncover new lineages of life (NeLLi) - CR04 metaG | ecosystem: Environmental > Aquatic > Marine > Ocean trench > Sediment | place...
AGGTCGTCGCCGGTATCCTGCAGGATACCGCTGCCCGGTATTTGATTACCGACCGGGCAAACGCCAGGTCGATGCAGGATTTCTGGGAGTTCCCGGGTAGCAAGGTCATGGCCGGTGAATCATCTGCGGCTGCGTTGCAGCGTGAACTTGACGAAGAGCTGGGCATCCAGATTACGGCGCTCGATCATTTTTTCAAACTTCAGCACGACTACGCGGATATCCAGGTTGCCATAAGTTTTTTTATCGTTGGTGAGTGGCAAGGGATTCCATACGGCAGGGAAGGGCAGAGCTTGCAGTGGGTAGATTGCGCCGCGCTGGACAAGAGCAAACTCCTGCCGGCAGACGAACCGTTGATTGCAGCGCTGCGAAGGCGTTCATAAACAACCCGTAGGAGCCTGCTGTACGATCGTTAAGATCGATTAAACGTCGTCACTATCCGTCTATCGGCACGGGCGATCAAACTGTATTTTTATTACTTGCAAACGCTTCGTTGGTGCGGGTGTAGTTGGTTGTGTTTTGCAAACATTTAAGGGCATGTTTTCAACATGCCCTTAAATGTTTGTCGCCCGCACGGCGGGCTCCTACGGGGTCTTTTTTACAAATTCTTCAGTTAGCAGATGCTGATCTTGAATTTTATGTCGTGGCCGGTTTGTACGGCGCGGGCATCTATCGTCGACCAATCGAGAAAGCGAATCGTGAAGCGGTGCTGGCTGCTGCTGATTTCCGGATATAGCTGGCTGCCAGGGGGCAGGGTGATACGCAATAATCGGTTATTGGCACCCTTGCGCATCTTGTATTGATACATGCCCTTTAGTGCGGTTTTGTCGTTGGGCTGGCCACTTTCCCTGATCAGCCAGAGCACTTCAGTAACTGCATCACATACAGGACGAATGATATCCAGCCATTTCGCAATATCCTCGCGCCGCCTGGCAATCGGCTGCCGTAACCAGTGATTGTATTCCGGTAAATCGAATTCACAGGTACCGCCCGGGATCGAGCTGCGGTGTTTGATCGAACTCAGGAACTCGGAATCCTTTAATGGCTGTAAGAACTGGGTGCCGATGGCGTCAATCTCATCGCGACTGGTGGAGAGGTTGCCTATCAGCACTTCCAGTCTTTTGGTATCGACTTCCGGCTGGCTTTGAAATTGCCGTAATTTGTCGATTTGCTGATCGAGTTCCCTGTGCACGTCACTGCGCACGTCACCGCGCGTGAGAATCGCCATAACCTCGAGCAAACTGACGGTTACGGCGCGTGTCGCCCAATCAGAATCGAGCTCGCAGTTGTACAGCATCTGTTGGTACTGGAGCTCCAGGCGCAAAAACGTGCGCATGCGCTCATTCAGCGGCTGCTCGTATTCGGCAGGGCGCGCTAAGGCGGTTTGAGCTTCATCGCTGGAGGCAATAACGAACATAATGCGTATTTTGCGTCAGCGGGTCATTGCAGGCAAATAAACGCGTGTGAGGGCTAGCCCGAATATATCATGAGTGGGTGGGACTGGCGGTTCCTGTGCCGCGTGCAGCGCGTTCGATCGTGCGAGAGACGTAGCAGGGACTACGTATGGAGCAGGATCGGGCGCGATGTGCCGGCACAGAAAGAGACAGCCCGGCAGGCGCAAACTGCAACGCTTCGACACGAGCCTGTGAACGTTGAATTGCTTGAATCAACCACATAATTCAATTACTAGAGCCGGCACTCCTGAAATGTTCGGGCTAGGTAGCTGCCAGCGCCAGATAGGTCTTATGCAGTGCGTGCGCTTGTGCGCGGGCTTTGTCCGGATCACCACTGTTGTCGATCACATCATCTGCAATCGCCAGGCGTTCTGCACGGCTCGCCTGGGCGGCGATAATGCGCTGTGCTGCAGCTTCATTTTCGCCGTCGCGCAGGAGCAGGCGCTGCAACTGCGCTGCCTCGCTGCAGTCGACCACCAGCACACGATCCATCATCTGTGACATTGGCGATTCGACCAGCAATGGAACGACGATGATCGTATAAGAGTCGTTTACCGCCTCCACCTGGCGCATCGTTTCCGCGCGGATGCGCGGATGCAGGATAGCCTCAAGTTGCGCTCGCCTGGCCGGGTCAGCAAATACGATCTCGCGCATTGCCGCGCGATCCAGAGAGCCGTCCTCGTGAATAACGGCAGCACCAAACGCATCGCGGATTTCCGCCAGTGAAGCCTCACCCGGTTCCACGACCTGCCGTGCAATGACGTCGGTATCAATAACCGTAACGCCAAGCGCCGCGAAAAAATCCGCAACCATCGATTTGCCGCTGGCGATACCGCCCGTCAGGCCGATTCGAAGTGCAGCGCTTTTCGCAACCGTGTCGTTAATATTTTGCTCCCTGGACGGATCAGAGCATGAAGTCGAGATACCATTTTACGATCTGTGGACCGTACAGCATTGCGATCCATCCTGCCGCTGCCAGGTACGGCCCGAACGGAATCGGCACGCTGCGTTCATGACGTTTGATCACGATCATCAGGATGCCGGATATGGCACCGACCACGGCGGACAACAGGATAATCAGCGGCAGCAGTTGCCAGCCGAGCCATGCGCCGAGTGCCGCCAGCAGCTTGAAGTCGCCATACCCCATTCCCTCCTTGCCGGTCAGGAGGCGGAACAGGTGATAGATGCACCACAAACTCAGGTAACCGGCAAGGCCGCCGGCAATGGCAGTTTGTGGGTCGACAAACAGGACCTGTGCACCCGCGAGCGGGTGAAACAGGCTCAGAAAAAGCCCGGCCCAGATAAGCGGCAGGGAAATCGAATCCGGGATTATCTGGTGATCCATGTCGATTATACTGACGACGATCAGTGTCCAGGTCAGCGCGATACCTGCTGCCGCTTCCCAACCGAAACCGAAACGCCAGGCAACGACGCCGCTGAGAACGGCGGTCAACAATTCGACAGCGGGGTAACGGCTCGAGATCGGTGCCTTGCAATTGCCACACTTGCCGCCAAGAAACAGGTAACTGATGAGCGGAATATTCTGCAGAGCCGTTATCTGGTGGTCGCAGGAAGGGCAGCGTGACCGCGGTACCACCAGGTCAAAACGGCCCTCCGGCAAGTCATCGGCCGGTGTCGAACGGATTTCATCGCACTGTGCGCGCCAGTCGCGTTCCATCATGACCGGCAGCCTGTAGATGACGACGTTCAGAAAACTGCCGATGAGGAGCGCCAGAATGGACGCCATGCCGATGAACAACAGTGGCGATTCGCTGAATAACACTTGCATCGGCTTGCCAATTCCCTGGTTAACGGTACGAATACGAAAGCGACGCCGATGGCGCCGCTCGATTATTGATCTAAATGGCCTGTGTGACCAGCCTGATGAGACTTATATGACAGATCCCATCTTGAAGATCGGCAGGTACATGGCAATTACCAGGCCGCCAACAAGGACGCCGAGAATCGACATGATCATCGGCTCCAGCAAGCTCGACAAGTTGTCGACCGCGTTGTCCACGTCTTCTTCGTAGAAGTCCGCGACCTTTGATGACATTTCGTCCAGCGAACCTGACTCCTCACCCACCGCAATCATCTGGATGACCATGTTGGGAAACAAATTTGTATTTTCCATTGCGGTCTGCAGGCGCTGACCCGTAGACACCTCGTCTTTCATCTGCAACACGCCGATTTCGTAGACAATGTTGCCGGTGGCACCTGCCACCGATTCCAGTGCCTCAACCAGCGGTACGCCAGCCGCAAACATCGTCGACAGCGTACGCGCGTAGCGTGCGATCGCTGACTTTTGCAGAATGGGTCCGATAATTGGCGCTTTTAATGCGGCCCGATCGAGGAAATGGCGCATCGGCCTGGACCGCTTCTTGAAGTACATGAAGGCGTAAACTGCGCCGCCAACTACCATCGCCAGCATCCAGCCCTTGTCTCGCACGAACTGCGACAGATCAATGATCATGCGAGTGAAAGCTGGCAGGTCGGCGCCGAATCCCTGGAACAGGTCTTCGAATGCCGGGATAACAAAAATCAGCAGAATGATGGTCACCACCAATGCCACGACCAGGACCGCCGCCGGATAAGTCAACGCTTTCTTGACCTTCTTCTTGATTGCTTCCGTCTTTTCCTTGTACGTAGCAATTTTGTCCAGCAAGGTCTCGAGCGCACCTGCCTGCTCACCAGCTTCCACCAGATTGACGAACAAATCGTCAAAATAAAGCGGGTGTTTCGCCAGTGATTCCGCCAGTGTACTACCGCCCTCTACATCCGCTTTGATCGCGTAAATAAGCTTTTTCATGGCTGCGTTCTCGTGACCACTGCCGACGATTTCGAATGACTGCACGAGCGGGATACCGGCCGAGAGCATGGTCGAGAGCTGGCGGCTGAATATCGAGATATCCGCCGGGGTGACCTTGCCACCGCCCTTGAAAAGTCCCGGACGGTCTTTCCTGATTCGTCTGGGGACGACACCCTGGCGGCGCAGGTCGGCACGCACAGCAGCTTCGCTGGACGCGTTGGCTTTGCCTTTGACCTTTTTGCCATTGCGATCGATCCCTTCCCAGAGGAACGGGGTGTTACTTATTACCGCTGATTGTGCCATCGTAGTTCTCTTCCGTTAGCCGGGCCCCAATCTACTCGATTGTGACTCTGTTGATTTCCTCGAGACTGGTCAGTCCTTCCCGGACCTTGTTCAAACCAGCACGACGTAAATCGATGACCCCCTCGCTGGCAGCCTGATCCGCGATCTGTATCGCATTGCCGCCCTCCATTATTGTTCGGCCCATTGCCTCGCTGACTTCCATTACCTGGAAAATGCCGAGACGACCTTTGTAGCCATCATTGCAGGACTTGCAGCCCACCGGGCCGAAAATCGTCATTTCATTTTCAAGGTCTTCAGCGTCGAAGCCTTCTTTCTCCAGCGCTTCGCGCGGGACGTCCCTGACCTCTTTGCAGTTGTCGCACAACTTTCGCGCGAGTCGTTGCGCGATGATCAGGCTGACCGAGGTTGCGATCGCGTAGGGTTTCACACCCATGTCAATCAAACGCGTCAGTGTTTTTGGTGCGTCGTTGGTATGCAGCGTTGAGAGCACCAGGTGACCGGTTTGTGCAGCCTTGATGGCGATTTCCGCCGTCTCAAGGTCACGAATCTCGCCGACCATGATGACGTCCGGATCCTGGCGCAGGAATGCTTTCAGTGCGGAGGCAAATGTCAGGCCGACTTTCGGGTTTACGTTGACCTGGTTGATGCCCGGCATGTTGATTTCACAGGGATCCTCAGCCGTCGAAATATTACGAGACTCTGTGTTGAGGATGTTCAGACCGGTATACAGCGACACCGTCTTACCCGAGCCGGTTGGTCCGGTAACCAGGATCATGCCATAGGGCTTGTCGAGGTGCTTCTCGTAGAGCGCTTTTTGCTCAGCATCATAACCAAGCGCATCGATACCCAGTGTGGCGCTGGATGGATCCAGAATACGCAAGACGATTTTTTCGCCATACAATGTCGGGCAGGTGCTGACACGAAAATCGATGGCGCGGTTCTTTGACAGGCGCATCTTGATACGGCCATCCTGCGGTACACGTCGCTCGGCAATGTCCAAGCGCGACATGACTTTCAGCCTGGCACAGACCTTGGTCGCCAATGCTACCGGTGGCAGTGCAACCTCGGACAGGACGCCGTCAAGCCGGGTCCTGACGCGGAATATTTTCTCATAGGGCTCAAAATGGACATCCGAGGCGCCGCGTTTTATGGCGTCCAGCAGGACCTTGTTGACAAAACGCACCACCGGCGCATCATCGATTTCATCCTTGGTGACCTCATCCTGATCCTCGTCACCGCCCGTGACATCCAAGTTTTCCAGATCGAAGTCATCGTTGTCCAGCGATGACATCGTCGTATCCATGGCTTCCAGCGCCTTGCTGATGCGCTCCTGAAGCTTGGCCTCTTCAACCACGACCGGGTCGATACGCAGGCTGGTCTGGAATTTGACGTCATCAATAGCCTGTAAATTAGTGGGGTCCGATATACCCAGAAACAGTCTTTGTCCGCGTTTTAACAGCGGCAGTACACGGTGTTTGTTGAGCAATTTCTGGTCGACGGCACGCAACGTTTCGAGGTCGATGTCAATGGCGTCGAGATCGAGTAATGGCACGCCGAATTCGTGTGACGCCGCCACCGCGATTGCCCGGGAATCGGCCAGGTCATTCGCGACCAGGTAGGCGACCAGTGGCGTCTTGGCTTTGCGTGCCGCCACAGCAGCTTCCTGGACGGATTCCTCGGAGACAATACCGTCCTGCACCAGTCGCCTGGGTAAGCCCGATAGCGTTGTTCGAGTTGCGGTCACTGCCATGTTTGCTGCAATCCAGGTTTGCCCGCGTCAGTCGAACTGACGCGATTCTGTAAGCTTTACAGTCTCACTGATACCGATGCCCGGATCAACCGGATTTTGTGCGGCAATTCACAGTTGCGAAATTTCATTAAGTCAAACTGGCGAAAAACCGCGAATTTGACGAAATGTGGTCTGTTTAGAGGTTGAATTTCTAGCGGCAGCTGGATGGCAGATAGCGTGGTTCGACCGTAGCTGCAAGATGGGCCGCACCGCCGTTATACAGATTGCCAGTGGGTGCAGGGGCATTACCGCAGCGCCATATAGTAGTTTGTCCGGCAGTTTCGTAGGGCGTTAAAGACAACGTCATACCGATGATGTTCTGGTGTGCCATCGGACCACTAAAAGTGATATCTACTCTGCCGTCGGTGATCTCAACAGCGCTCACATAGTTGCCGCGCGAATCGGTCGCTGTTGGCGTCATGCCGGCTGCCACCCGGGTGGCTGGTGCCACGCCGGCGAGTGTATAGGCTTCTACGACCGGTCCTTTTGCCCCGGCGGCGAAATTGAGGCCTTCGGCGACCTGTGCTCGTACGGTATACGTTTGATAGGCGGATATGGCCAGGGACGCCAGAATACCGATGATCGCTACAACGATCATCAATTCGATAAGAGTAAATCCGCGGCTGTTATGTTTAATATTGCTGTTCACTGGCAATCTCAATCAAGGCTGTCCATATCAATTGATGTTTGTAAATGGTACTCGGAATGTGCGGCGGTTTCTCGTCAGTGGGTCACGAATTAATTGTGAGCCAGGTCACAGTTAAATTGCGCAAAAAAAAAGCCCCGGACTGGCCAGGGCTTTTTTGTTCTTCAAAGAGTCGTTAGTCGACCCTCTAACGATGTCTTACGGACGGCAAGCAGAAGGCAACCATTTAGGATTTGTACCCAGAACTACACCGCCAGTGCAAGTCCATATGACACTACCGCCACCTGCGCCGTTCGGGGTCAAAAGCAATGTTGCTGTAGTGAGGGACGCGTTAGCGTCGACTCCGTACAATACAGTAATTACGCCTGGAGCAACAATGGTTACGCTCAGGACGTATTTACCGCTAATGTTGGCAGGCACTTCCATGCCGGCTTCGACGTTGTTGGCCGGCATTACACCACTGTCCATAAATGCCTCGGAAACGGCAGCTTTCGCACCGGATGCCAGGTTCAGACCTTCAGATACCTGTGCACGAATCGTATAATCCTGGTAAGCAGGAATAGCGATCGCAGCCAGAATACCAATAATGGCAACTACGATCATGAGTTCGATCAATGTAAAACCCTGTTGAACTTTCTTCATTTCAATCTCCATGAAATAATTTGTGTGTCAGTCATTAACAAATACGGCGTTGCCGCCTGTACTGGGTATAAAGCAAGGGCCGTGCCAGAAATGGCTCGGTTTGTGCAAATTATTGTTATTGAAAGTATTTTAGGTTTTTCGGCGGCAGAAAGTGAAGGCGAGAAACCCGTCAGTTGCGACAGTTTTGGTCAATTTGTGTCCGAAAGTGACAAAAATTGTCACTAGAATTCGTTGTTGCCTCGTAAATTCGTTTATTGGTGTGGATCGCGAAACACAAAATCCGTAGCGTAGTGGTAGAGGATCAACCGCTGGGCGTAGTAAATTCGCCCGGCGACCGATCACTCAATATTGAGTTTCTTGATGCGATAGCGGAGTTGGCGGAACGTTAGTCCAAGCAGTTTCGCCGCCGCCGTTTTGTTGTAGCGGGTTTTTTCCAGCGCCTCGACAATCGCCTGTCGCTGCACGTCATCGATCTTGCCACCCAGGTCGGTTGCCGTCGCTACCGCGGCACGCGCTTCGCCGCGCTCGGCACGCAGCGCCAGGTCTTTGGCCGCGATTGTGCCGCCGGCGTTCAGTGTCACGGCACGTTCCAGCATATTTTCGAGTTCCCGGACGTTGCCGGGGAATCCATAGCTGCGCAATGCGACGCGCGCGTCTTCATCCAGGGCATCAGCTGACGATCCGAGCCGTTGCAGAATATGTTCTGCCAGCAAAAATATGTCATCCCCTCTCTCACGCAACGCCGGCACGTGCAATTCAATGACGTTGATGCGGTAGTAAAGGTCTTCCCTGAAATCACCGCGTTTGACCATATCGGCAAGATTCTGGTGGGTCGCGGAGAGTATGCGCACGTTCACGGACACCTCTTTCTCCGCACCAACCGGCCTTACGGTCTGTTCCTGGATGACGCGCAATAGTTTTACCTGCATCGGCAGTGGCAAATCTGCAATTTCATCCAGAAACAACGTGCCGGTACTGGCCGCCTGGACCAGGCCAATCTTGTCGTGCACGGCGCCGGTGAAGGAACCCTTGCGATGACCAAAGAACTCGCTCTCGACCAGCTCTGCGGGTATCGCGCCACAATTAATCGGCACGAAAGGGCCGTCTCTGCGGGAACTGTTGTCATGAATCAGGCGTGCCACCAGCTCTTTGCCGGTGCCGGATTCACCGGAAACATGCACCGGCGCCTGGCTGCGCGCGACCTTGTCGATGAGTTGCCGCAGTTCCTCCATTGCCGGTGACTCACCGAGCAGCGGTGAGGCATCGCCTGCATTTCTGTCGCCCAGCTTCAATGCGCTCTCGACGATATTGCGTAAATTCTGCAAATCCAGCGGTTTGGAGATGAAGTCGAACGCGCCCAGTTTCAAAGCCGCTACGGCAGTTTCCACGTTACCGTGTGCGGTGATGACTGCAACGGGCACGCCTGCGGAGTGCGTTTGCATCCACTCGACCAGCTCGAGACCATCGCCATCCGGGAGTCGCATGTCAGTCAGGCACAAATCAAAATGTCTGCTGGCGAGTTGTTCTTTTGCACTGCGAACGTCTGCAGCGACGGCAGTATCAACGTCCATTCGACCCAGCGTCAACGTAAGGAGTTCGCAAATATCCGGCTCATCATCAATAACCAATGCAAGGGGCTTGCTCATTAACTATCCACGGCCTCCCAACGGTCCGGATCGGAGAATACAACTCTGAAAATACTGCCACCGCCCTCACGTGCCTGGTAGACGAGTGTGGCGCGGTTCAGTTCGCAAAGTTCCCGCGAAATATACAGCCCAAGTCCCGTGCCGCCACTGCGGTCAGTGAAAAACGGTTCGAATATTTTATCCACAGTGGCCGCGTCGACGCCAAGACCCTGGTCCAGAACCTCGAGATACGGCTGGCCGGTGCGCTGCGTGCGCCCGCATTGCAGCTCGACCAGGATACCGCCAGTTTCGCTGGCGTACTTTACGGCGTTGTCGCAAAGATTCCACATTACTTGCCGCAAGTGAGTTGGATCCATACGAATCTCGACGCTGTCGTCACCCCCTATGACGCTCAGCTCACCCTCCTGCAATTCCAGCGTGCGCGTGAACTCACTGGCAAACTCCTGTAACCATGGCTGCAGAATAAATTGCTCCGGCCGGCTCGATTCGCGCCGCGACAGTTGCAGAATATTCTCGATGATATGGCTTACCCGTTCGGCATGTGTACGAATGATTTCCGTCAGGCGTAAATCGTCCTCGGTCATGCCAGGAGATTCTGCCAGCAGTTGCCCGGCATGACTCATGGCGCCAACGGGGTTGCGAATCTCATGCGCAATACTGGCGCTAAGTCTGCCTAACGAGGCAAGTTTCGATTGCTGCACCCGGGCATTCATCAGGCGTGCATCTTCGAGGAAAACCAGGATCGGCCCGCTGCGGCCGTGGCCTTTTCCCAATGGCGCCAGGTGTGCCTTGATGCGGGCGCTCTCGTCCTCGGCGTTCATGGTGAGTTCGGTGTGCGATTCCCTGGCATCGTTTTGTCGCCAGTCGGAAATATAGTCAGCCAGGTCACTGGAAACCGCGCCGATCGCGCCGCCATGACAGTCTGGCGGAGCGCCAATTATCTGTGCGGCTGACGCGTTGATCAGGCGTATCCTGTTATCCGCATCGACCACGACGATGCTCTCGCGCAAGTGCTGCACGATGTACTCATTCAGTTCCGAGAGGTTGGCCAGATCCACGCCGCGCTGGCGCGCGAGCGCCTCGCTGAACTGTATACGACGGGCCAGCGGCCGTGCCGCGAGGGAGATGGCAAAAATGATCGCGCTGAGCATTCCGGCAGCAGAATAGTTGCTGGTATCGCTGACACCGCCGATCTGCGAGAAAAATTGTTCACCAAGAATGGCAAAAGTAGCCAGCGCGGCGAAGAAGGCTGGCACCTGCAGCGGCAGGATCATGCTGCCGGCACCAACAAAGACGACCAGCAGCCCGCCAATGCCACTGGATATACCGCCGCTGGCGTGCATCAGGATGACGATCGCGGCGATATCGACCGTGACCTGGGCCAGAATCTGTGGCCCGGCGGTCACCCAGCGCTGGCGAATCGCCAGTGCGGAAATGATCGCAAAAACCATGTAACCGGCTGCAGTCGCTGAAAATAGCGCCGGATAGCGGTCGCCGAACAGGCGCGGATCTTCACCGGCGAAAAACAAACCCAGCAGGATCACGGCCAGGACCATGCGAAAAACATTGAGTGTGCCGAGGACCCGCCAGGTGAGGTCAGATTCATCGACACCACCCTGCAACAGGTTATCGATGCGCAGTGATCGCGTATCAGTCAGTGCCTGAACCATCGTGCCTGAACCATAGTGTCCGAACCATGAAATTAGGGTTTGCCTTGCCCGCTCAGCGCAGATTGTAGTCCAAGAGCGGCCCCAATATTCACTAAACCTGGCGAGTGGCTCAGTATATTTTTGCGTCTGGTGCGGCTTTGCTACAAAATACGCCGTCGCAATTCACCCGAACATCAGAACCTGCCGGAATTCCCAACACCAACTCCATCTCTGGACAACAAGCCAATATGAACCTTCACGAATATCAATCAAAAGAGCTGTTTGCCGAATACGGTATCCCGGTGCCAAAAGGGTTCCCCGCAGAAACTGCGGCTGCGGCAGTCGCGGCTGCCGAGCAGTTGGGCGGCGATCTCTGGGTGGTCAAAGCACAGGTTCACGCGGGCGGCCGCGGCAAGGCAGGCGGGGTCAAGCTGGCGCGCAGTGCCGAGGAGGTTCGCCAGTACACAACAGATATGCTGGGCACGCAACTGGTGACGCACCAGTCAGGTCCTGAGGGGCTGCCGGTTAACATTGTTTATATTGAGGAAGGCTCGGAGATCGAGCGCGAGCTGTACCTGAGCATGCTGATCGATCGTGACGTCTCACAAGTCTCATTTATCGCCTCTGCGGCCGGTGGTATGGATATTGAGCAGGTCGCCGTAGCATCGCCGGAACAGATATTTACGGTCGCGATATCACCGGATGCCGGGTTGCAGCCCTACCAGGCTCGCCAGCTCGCATTCGGTCTTGAACTGAACAAGACACAGAGTCGCCAGTTTGCCGGCCTGATCCAGAACCTGTATCGCCTGTTCGAGGAATGTGATGCCAGCCTGGTCGAGGTGAACCCGCTGATCATCAACGGTGCCGGCGATGTCATTGCACTGGATGGCAAGATCAACATCGACGATAACGCACTGTTTCGCCAGAAAAGGCTGGCCGAGATGCGCGATCCGACCCAGGAAGATGAGAAGGAACGCGAGGCGGCGGAGCACGACCTTAGCTATGTATCGCTGGATGGCAACATTGCCTGCATGGTCAACGGCGCGGGCCTGGCAATGGCGACCATGGATCTGATCAAATTGCATGGTGGCGAGCCGGCCAACTTTCTCGATGTTGGCGGCGGCGCTACCAGTGAACGCGTATCGAATGCCTTCAAGCTGATCCTCTCCAATAAGAATGTCGCCGCGATCCTGGTCAACATATTCGGCGGTATCGTTCGCTGCGATTTGATTGCCGAGGGCATTATCGACGCGGTGAAGGAAGTTGGTGTCAGCGTTCCCGTAGTCGTACGCCTCGAAGGCACCAATGTCGACAAAGGACGGGCACTGCTCGCCGACAGCGGACTGGACATCATCTCAGCCGAAAATTTAACCGATGCAGCGGTCAAAGCCGTCGCTGCAGCAGCCAAGTAACGCAGCAGGAACTGCCGATATATGAGCATACTGGTCAATAAGAACAGCAAAATAGTTTGTCAGGGAATTACCGGCAATCAGGGTTCGTTTCACACCGAACAGTGCATTGAATACGGCACCAATGTGGTCGCCGGTGTCACGCCGGGCCGAGGTGGCGAAACGCACCTGGGCGTACCTGTTTACGACACGATGCGTGCCGCGGTTGCTGAAACCGGCGCGGACGTCAGCATGATCTATGTGCCGGCGCCATTCGCCGCCGATGCGATTCTTGAAGCGGCCGATTCCGGAGTGGACCTGATTGTCTGCATTACAGAAGGTATTCCGGTGCTTGACATGGTCAAGGTCAAATCGGCCATGCGCAGTAACGACTGCCGGCTGATCGGACCGAACTGCCCGGGCATCATTACGCCGGGCGAGTGCAAGATCGGCATCATGCCAGGCTTCATCCACCAAAAAGGCAGGATCGGCGTGATTTCCCGTTCCGGCACACTCACTTACGAAGCGGTTTACCAGACCACGCAAAATGGCCTCGGTCAGACTACCTGTGTCGGTATTGGCGGTGACCCGGTGCGCGGCATGAATTTCATCGATTGCCTGGAACTGTTCGAGGCCGATCCGGAAACGGACGGCATCGTCATGGTCGGCGAGATTGGCGGCACCGACGAGGAAGCGGCGGCTGAGTTCATCCAGTCCGAGGTTTCGAAGCCGGTGGTTGCCTATATCGCTGGCGTTACCGCACCGCCGGGCAAGCGTATGGGGCACGCAGGCGCTATCATTGCTGGTGGCAAGGGCACGGCTGAGGACAAATTTAAGGCGCTGGATGCCGCTGGTGCTGCGACGGTGCGTTCACCGGCACAGCTCGGGTGTAAAATGCTGGAGTTACTTGGCGGCTGATCGGGGAACGGTCTGACTGTCGTACGGGAGTCAACACGCCGCTAGCCCGAACATTTTATGAGTGGGCGCGATGTGCCGGCACAGGAAGCGACAGCCCGCCAGGTGCAAACCGCAACGCTTCGATACCCGTCAATGGAAAATGAACCGCTTGAATCATCTAACATTTTCTGTACGAATAACCGGCATTCATGAAATGTTCTGGCTAGTAGTCCAACAAGGGTGGTTTGATGGGTTCAGAGCCACCCTTGTTGGACTACTAGGATGCGTGCAACCGAAATGATCGTGCAATCGCAATGACGGACCAAATCACTGCCGCATTGGCGCAGCTTGATCTCGTGGTCGGCGATGTTGCCGGCAACACCGACAGGATCCTTGAATACTCCGCACGCGCGCACGACGAGCTGCGGGCCGATCTTGTCGTTTTTCCCGAGCTGAGTATTTGCGGTTACCCCCCGGAGGACTTGCTGTTTCACTCGGGTCTGCGAAAACGGATTGACGCGGCCCTCGATACCATTCGCGATTCTGTAAGAGACATTGCCGTCCTGGTCGGTTTTCCGGACTATCAGGGCGATGACATTTTCAATGCCTGCGCGGTATTCAAAGACGGCGAAGTGCTCGCGCATTACCATAAACATATATTGCCCAACTATCGCGTCTTCGACGAAGAGCGTTATTTCACCGCCGGCAGGAGTCCGGCCGTTTTTTCTCTCAACGGTATTCGTATCGGCATTAACATCTGCGAAGACGTGTGGCGCAGTGGCCCGGCGGTAGAGAGTCGAGCAGCAGGTGCCGAGTTACTGATTGTTATCAATGGCTCACCTTACGAAATCGGCAGCCAGTCAAGCAGGGAAAAGGTCCTGCGGCAACGAGTCATCGAAACCGGTATTCCGGCGATGTATCTCAACATGGTTGGTGGCCAGGACGAGCTCGTATTTGACGGTGGATCGTTTGTCCTGGATGCGGGGGGCGCCGTTATATTTCGTGCGGAGCCGTTTAGCGAGGGCCTGCATCGATTGCAGTTTCAGGCGGATAGTTCCGGGGTTAAACCGCTGGCATCTGAAATCGCGCCAATATTGTCGACTGAGCAGAGTGTTTATGATGCGCTGGTCTGTGGTACGCGTGACTACGTTAACAAACATGAATTTCCCGGCGTTGTGCTCGGCCTGTCCGGCGGTATTGATTCGGCGCTAATCCTCGCGCTGGCTTGTGATGCGCTTGGCGCGGACAGAGTGCGCGCGGTCATGATGCCGTTTCGTTACACCAGCAATATGAGCCAGGAAGATGCAGCAAAACAGGCCGAGCTGCTGCAGGTTCGTTACGACGTCATACCGATCGAGCCGATGGTCGAGGCGACACTCGCGCAACTCGAGAAAGTATTCGCAGGAACAGAAGCAGACGTAACCGAAGAAAATATCCAGGCACGCTGTCGCGGCCTGCTGCTCATGGCGATATCAAACAAAACCGGCAGCATGCTGCTGACAACGGGAAACAAAAGTGAAATGGCGGTCGGTTATGCGACCTTGTACGGCGACATGGCAGGCGGTTTTGCGCCGATCAAGGACTGCAGCAAATCGCTGGTCTACAGACTTGCCCATTATCGCAATTCATTAAGTGAAGCGATTCCCGAAAGAGTCATTACCCGTGCACCGTCAGCCGAGCTGCGGCCCAACCAAAAAGACAGCGATTCGCTGCCGGACTATGACATTCTCGATCCGATTCTTGAGGCGTTCATTGAAGAGGATTTGTCGGTGAATGAGATTGTTGCGCGGGGTTTTGAGCGCGAGGTTGTCATTCGTGTACTGGAAATGGTGAAGCGCAACGAATACAAGCGACGTCAGGCGCCACCTGGAATCCGCATCAGCAAACGGGCGTTTGGGCGCGACTGGCGTTATCCAATTACGTCGCGATATACATTTCCGGAATAAATAAATCGCGGCGGAACGCCGCTCCTAATTTTTCGCCATTGGGTCGTCCGAGAAATTTTTCTCGAGTACGCGTCGCGTATCTTCAGCGAGGCCCATCATTCCCAGGCCCTCATAGCAGACAATCATAATCTCTAATGA
>Ga0114948_10000526_pt1 | contig 15225 bp, 14 predicted proteins | sample CR04metaG_FD_83877 | JGI IMG/M metagenome (GOLD analysis project Ga0114948, IMG submission 83877) | Deep subsurface microbial communities from Mariana Trench to uncover new lineages of life (NeLLi) - CR04 metaG | ecosystem: Environmental > Aquatic > Marine > Ocean trench > Sediment | place...
CATGCGCTGGGAGGCGGAGCCGCTGGCGGCCGCGCGCCCCCGACCTCGGGTACTCGGCGTCCGCAGCGGCGTCTCCGGCCCCTGCGGCAACACACCCGCCGAAGGCGACTGGCTCGAGGTTATGCTCCAGAACGCCAGCCGTCTGGAATCGATTTTGGCTCTGGAGTAGCCCAAGCGCTGGCTCTTAGAGCCGTTCCTCCTCGAGGATCTCGAGGTCGACGAGCTTCCAGACGCCGCCGATGGGGGCGACCTTGATCTCGGCGCGATACTGATTCTTGCGCTGGTGGACGTGTCCCCAGTGTCCGACCGAGCCGGCGACGTTCCAGGTGGCCCTGGCGAGGAAGCCGCCGCCGTCGGTGGGGTCAGCCTCCAGCTCCAGCAGCTCGATCTCCTTCACCTTGGCGCGTGCGCCGCCCTGGTTGGCCAGCTCGAGCCCACGGCGCGTCTCGAGATAGATCTGCGCCAGCAGCTCGCCCTCCACACTCTTTGCCAGTACGTCGTAGATCTGCTCCTCTTGGCGGAAGTCGAAGGCGCGATAGACGTTGTGCAGGAGACCCGAGACGACCTCGCGCGCGCGCGCGTCGGAGAGCGCGGCATCGCGGCTCAGCCAGAAGCTACTCAGGGTGGTCAGGAGCGCGACCGCTGCGATGACGCCGCGCTGGAGCTGACGGACTCTCAGCCAGCGCACCAGCGCAAGCCCCGCAAGCGCGAGCAAAAACCAGCGGCCGTACAGCAGCGAGCGTGCGAGCGCTCCGGGCGGTAGCGCCAGCACCTTCAGGCTGGGCAGGAGCGGGTTCTTTAGGAAGTTGCGCCACTCGAGCACGCGGAAGTCGGGCTCCAGGTAGATGAGCAGGGGCCCGGCCTGGTCCACCGAGGCTGCAGGGATGCGCTGAGTGCGCTCGTTCCAGAGATCCCAGTCCATCTCGACCCGCTGGGGCAGGCCGTGGGTGGGGTAGACGAAGATGGCGCCCAGGATGGCGGCGTGCACGCTTAGCTCGACGGGGGGGTCGATCACGCGGCTGGTTCGAAGTGTCCGCTCCAGGAAGTTGATGCGCGCCAGCTCGGGCTCGATCGTCTTGCCGTCGATCCGGACCGGGTGGTGCTGGCGCAGGAAGGCGGCGGCCTTGCGCTTCAGGTCGGCCTGAATCTCGACCGGGATCGTCTTGCGGCCGGCCAGCCCTAGATCGACCCATTCCTGCAGGTCTTTCGGGCGGGCAATGATCTCCTTCCGAACCTCGTAGGGCTCCACATAGATGAAGCCAGTCATGGGGGCGAAGTAGGTGCGGCGCAGGTTGCGGCTGCCGAAGCGCGTGTACCAGGGATCGTCCCAATCGAGCTCCAGGGTCTGGCGCGGGCCCAGGTAGCGGAAGTCATTGACCGGAATCTGCTGGTGATAGACCACGAAGCCGATATTGGCCCGGGCCTCGCCACGCGGAGCGAGGAAGCTCAGGCTTGCGGGCGTGCCTGGGAGCGCGTACTCGAGCCGAGCGAACACGACGACCTCCGTTTCCCCGTCGCTCAGCGGGAGGGGCTCGCCGCTGATCTCGTCGCGTGCCACGCGCGGCTTCGGCTCGATCTTCAGCAGACGGCCTCGCAGGGGCTCTTCGTCGGCTCCCGCAATGACGAGGTCCTGCTCGAAGAAGCGCGACAGCCGCTGCTGCAGCGGAACGGGCGCGTGACCCAGCTTTTCGTAGATATCGTCGGGCAGGAGGTTGCGAAAGGCCTCCAGGTCCGGGAGACCGATCTCGAGCTCCACGTAGATGCGCCCGTCCTCGATAAAGTACTCGGCGATGGTGCTGGCGAGCATTGCCTGCGTGCGTATGATCGCGTCGGCACTCGCACGAGGGCCAGGGCCGAGCAAGAGTAGCAGCATAGAAGTCAGAAGGACTTTCATCTCGGCACTCGGATCTCTGAACCCCGCTCCCTTGTGTGACCGAGCCCCTAGCTGATAGGTTGCGCGATATTACACCGAAGACTCCGGCAGGGGAGGGGAATCGCTTGGAAGCGACTCGGGGGCCATGCGTAAGCGTCTTTCGCCCCATCATTTTCGGGATCACCGGACGAGGCCTGGAGTGGAGGCCACTGCTGGAGTCGTGTGGAATCGAGCCGGAGCTGCTGGCGGAGCCGGAGGCGAGGATCCCGGCGGAGGTGTTCGACCGCTTCTGGTTGAAGGCCGCCGAGCTCACGGGTGACCCTTGCTTCGGCCTTCACGTGGGTGAGCACCTACGTCCGCTGGCGGCCAACATCCTCGGCTATCTGATGCTGAGTAGCCCGATCGTGCGAGACGGTATCGAGCGCGTGATGCGCTACCAGCGAGTGGTTTTCGATGCCGAATGGCTTTCCCTGATGGAGCAGGGATCCTCCCTCTTGATTCGCTTCGAAGCCGCGGGTGCGGAGCCCCTGCAGATTGCCGCCCAGGCCGAGTATCGGGCGATGATCATGCTCAAGATTCTGGACTGGGTGACGGCCCTCGACTTCCGCGCAGGCGAGGCGCGCTTTCGCCATCCGGCCCTGGGTGAGCACTCCGAATACGAGCGCATCCTCAGGTGTCCGGTGAAGTTCGAGTGCAAGGAGAGTGAGCTCGTGGTTTCGAAGGCGAGTCTCGATCAACCTTCTCTGCATGCCAACCCCGAGATTGCACGCTTTCATGAAGAGCACGCGGCGCGCCATCTCGCCGACCTGGAAGATCAGAGCACGAGTCGCAAGGTCAAGACCCACCTCATGTCCCTTCTGGATCGCGGCCCGTGCGAGCTGCCCGGGGTGGCGCGTAGCCTGTACATGAGTGCGCGCACCCTGCAGAGGCGTCTGGCCCACGAAGGTACGTCTTTCAACGCTATGCTCGACTCCCTGCGGCGCGATCTGAGCCTGCATCATCTCGAGCAGGTCGACACTGCGCTGGCGGAGATCGCGTATGTCGCGGGCTTCTCGGATAGCAGCGCCTTCAGTCGTGCGGTGCGCCGCTGGACCGGCAAGACGCCCCTGGAATACCGCCGCTTACACGCTTCCAAGATGACCTGATTCTGGCGTGTTTGGTCAAGAGATTGGCGTGCGCGACAAGGGATTCATGCGCCTTGGCGCCGACACTTCTCGGGTGAGGACACACCAAGGAGGGCCCGCATGAACATCGAGCATCTCACCGAGACCCAGGTCAAGATTCTCAGGGACGCGGTCCGTAGACTGCGTCAGTCGGCCGAGCAGCTCGAGCGCGTAATTCGATCCGGCGACGAGCGTCAGCTCAGCGAGGCCTGCGGGCTGCTGCACGCCACCGACACCCAGATCCGCTGGGTGCAGCACCAGGGAGCTCGCGCACGCGGCTGAGCTGGACACACGGACTCTTTCGGGGAATTCAGCCCGAACGACCGCGTCTTCGTCAGCCTCGAGTGGTGGCCTTGAGTGAGGCCCCGCTTACTGCTCCGGACTCAGCTCCACGCGTCGGTTCTGCACACGCCCATCTTCGGTTGCGTTCGAGGCGACCGGGTTCGACTCGCCAAACGCCCGGGTCTCGAGCCGCCCGCTGTCCACGCCGGCGTTGATCAGGTAGCTGCGTACCGCGTCCGCACGTCGCTCCGAGAGGCCATCGTTGTAGCCCTCCGCCCCGATCGAGCAGGTATACCCGTCCACGCGCAGACTCACGTTGGGGCACTGCTTAAGCTGATCGACGGCTGCATCGAGAACGACGCCACTCTCCGACATGAGCTGCGACCGATCGAACTCGAACTGCACGCCGCGCAGCACGATCCGGCTTTCGCACGGTCCAGGGGTGGCGACCACGGGAAGCGCCGCTGGGCCCAGGAAGATCTGCCGCTGAAAGCCGTCCATATCCGAGGCCACAGCCAGGCTCCCTCCGGTGCGCGTGCTGCCACACCCGGTCAGGCTGCTGAGCCGTGACAGGAAGGCGCCGCCCGCGGCCTCCGTGGCGGTGTGTACCGTGTGGATGCAGACCTCGCCGTTATGGTTCGAGATCAGCGATTGCGCCGCTGCAATCGTCTTTTGCTCGGAGGTCGGTAGCCCATCGGAGAAGATCACGATCGCTGCGCGTCCGCTGCTTCCCGCGAGCTCGTCCTGGACCTCGCCCAGCACCTGATCCAGGAGGGTCAGGCTTCCGAGCGGGCGCAGGTAGGCGGCCTTGTCAGCCAGCAGCTCGCGGTTGAAGTCCGCGAGCGGCGCGCCGCCCCGCTCTGCCCCGCCGAAGCTGATCAGCGCTGCCTGATAGGTTTCCGTCCCTTTGGAGCGCACGGCGGCCTCGGGCATGGCCGCGATAAAGGTCTGGGTCAGCGCCCGGGCCTCCGGGAAGTTGGCCTCCTGAACCATGGTGGCGGAGCCATCCGTGATCACGATGACTTGGTCCGTGATCCGCTGCTCGCCCTGCTTGACTGAAACCGGAGACACCTCGAACGGGCTACGCTGCGGATAGGGCTTAGCACAGGCGGAAAACAACAGGATTACGGTGAGACAGGCAACGAACTTGCGCATGCGGGGCCTCCTTCTGAGGGCGGTACTCCATCGACGCTGGAGCCGCGACACGCAACCCGGTAGAGCGCGCTCCAGTCTGGCTGGCGCGAGCTTACTCCCAAACGGCCGGCAATGTCGATCCGCGGCGGTGCCGTTGGCTCCCCGGGACGGGCTCGAACCGCCGACCTAGTGGTTAACAGCCACCCGCTCTACCAACTGAGCTACCGGGGAATGGGTGGAGGAGTCTACGGACGCGACTCTTCGGATTCAAGCTGGGGCCCATAGACCCCAGGCCCATCTCCTTGTGGGACGAACGCTTGTACCCGTGAGCTGCGAGCTCCCGATCCGCCAGCGGGAAGACCCACTCCCGCCAGCGATGCCATGGAAACCCCTCCTGCGACGCGCACCGCTGCAGGGCTTTGAAAAGCGCGCCGCCCCGTCTACCTTGAGCGCCTATGCCTGCCTCGAGCCGACGTCGCCTGATCGTGTTCGACTTCGACGGGACCCTTGCGGACACCTGGCGAGATATCGCCACGGCCCTCAACCGCACCCTGCTTGATGCGGGTCTGCCGGCGGTCGACGGTCCGGAGGTGCGCTTCTGGATCGGTGACGGGGCGCTCAAGCTGCTCGAGCGGGCCGTGCCCGAGCCTCAGCGCTCGCCGGAGCGCATCGAGGAGCTCTACGCCCGCTTCCGCGAGCATTACGAGCGCTGCTGTCTGGACACCACCGAGACCTATCCGGGCATCATGGACTGCCTCGAGGGCCTCGAGGGTTGCATGCTCGCGATCGCGAGCAACAAGCCCGCGCGCTTTCTCGACCACATGACCGAGGGTCTCGGTCTCAAGTCCTACTTCCGCGTCGTGCTGGGCGGGGACTCACTGCCCGTGAGGAAGCCCGACCACCGCGTCCTGGTGCATCTCATACAGCGGCTCGAGGAAGCCCCCGACGAGATCTGGGTCGTGGGCGATAGCGCGGTCGACGTGCAGATGGGGCGCGCGGGCGGTGCACACACGCTCGGCTGTGGTTGGGGGCTGCGAGGGCGCGACGAGCTGCGCGAGGCGGGTGTGGACCGGCTCGTCGAGCATCCGCGCGAGATCCTCCACGCCGTGTTTGGTCAGCGTTAGGAACGTAGGTTTGAGCGGCTCCCCACGCGAGGTCGTGCTGGGCGTCGGTGTATACGATGCGCTCTCTGCCAAGCTGGCCGAGCGGGCTGGCTACGATGTGCTGTTCCTGAGCGGCTTCGCGGTGTCGGCCACGTTGATCGGCGAGCCCGACTTCGGGCTGCTCACGCAGACGGAGATTCTCGAAACCGCGCGCCGTCTGCTGCGCACAGTTCAGACTCCCGTGATCGTCGATGGGGACACGGGACACGGTGGGCCGCTCAACGTGCAGCGGCTCGTGCGCGAGCTGATGGAGCTGGGCGCGGGTGGTGTGCTGCTGGAGGATCAGGTCTGGCCGAAGCGCTGTGGTCACATGCGGGGCAAGGAGGTCATTTCGTGCGAAGAGCACGTACAGAAGCTGCGCGCGGCGGCCGAAGCCAGAGGAGCCCGCGAGTTCCGGCTGATTGGACGCACGGATGCCCGTGCCACGCACGGGCTCGACGAGGCCGTGCGCCGTGGCCGCGCTTATAAGAAGGCAGGGGCCGACGTGATCTTCGTCGAGGCTTTGCAAAGCGTGGAGGAGCTGGAGCGGGTCGGGCGGGAGGTCCCTGGGCCGCTCATCGCCAACATGGTCGAGGGCGGACAGACCCCGCTGCTCCCGCTGGAGCGACTGCTCGAGCTGGGCTTCGAGTGGGTGGTCTACCCGCTCACGGGCCTGCTCGCGGCGGCGCGTGCGCTCGAGCACGCTTTCCGCGAGCTTCGCGGCAGAGGTGAGAGCCCGCTGGGATCGCTGATGTCCTTTGATGAATTGAACGGCCTCCTCGACCTCGACGCCAGGTACAAGCAAGCCGAGAAGTTCAGGATGCGGCGCGACGCGTGAGCCCGTGCTGGTTCAGGCGCCAGATGAGATGGTCGATCCGGTCCTGGCCGAAGAAGGGCTCGCCGCGGAAGACCATCGTGGGCACGCCCCAGTGGCCCGCCGCCTCGAGAGCTTTCTGGTTCTCCTCGATCAGCGCGTCGTGGCGAGCGGGATTCTCGACAATCTCGCGCTCGAGCTCGGCCCAATCCAGACCCGCTCGCTCGCTGGCGCGTGCCAGCTGGTCGCCCTTGTGCCAGTTGTCCGTCTCGCCGTTCCAGATCGTCCGTGAGACCTCGTAGATGAACGGGAGCCCGCGGCCGCGCACCTCGGCCGCCGCGCCGAGCCGCGAGACGCGGTAGATGTAGGGCTGATCCTTTGCCACCTCGCGCGTCTGATAGTCCTGCACGATCGGGTCCGGGCGCGGCCAGCGAATGGGCAGGCCGAGGTACTCGGCAATGCGCGCCGTGTCACGCACCAGGTAGGGGGGCCAGAGCGGGTTTACCGTTTTGAAGAAATTCTTTTCCCGCACGGCCAGAGGCAGCACGACCCGCACCTGGATGTCGAGAGCATAGTCGCGGGCGAGGTCGCGCAGTCTCGGTGTGGCGAGGTAGGAGTAGGGGCTCCGGAACGAAAAGAAGAGGTCCAGCTCGAGTGGCATGAGGGATCTCCCCTGGGGTGCGGGCATGCTCGCACGCTGGCTGCGGGAGCGCAACGGACGCTGGCCCGGCGCGGGCCGCTGGCGTTAGAATGGCACCTCAGTGGTCGAGCGCGAGCACGCAGAGGTCTGGAAGGATCCCCTCACGCCGGTCGTGTTTCTGCAGCGGACACGGCGCGTGTTCCCGGAGCGTACGGCGGTCGTTCACGGTGAGCTGCGCTGGAGCTATGCCGAGTTCGCCGAGGAGGTGGGGCGCATGGCGGGCGCGCTGCGCCGTGTGGGGATCGAGACGGGGGATCGCGTGGCGATCCTGGCGCCCAACACGCCCTGGCACCTGGTGGCCCACTTTGCGATGCCGTTGCTTGCGGTGCCGCTGGTATCGATCAACACGCGTCTCTCGGCCCACGAGATCACCTACATCCTCGAGCACTCGGGAGCGCGCGTTCTGCTCGTGGATCCTGAGCTGGCGCCCGTGCTGGATGCTGTGCGATCCGAGATCCGGACGCTTGAGCGAGTAGTCGAAATTCCTGACGGGAGTTTTACCGTGCGACCGGATCAGGAGGGCTACGCGGAGTTCGCGCGAGGTGCGCCGGTGCTGCCAATCGAGAACCCGATCCAGGACGAAGACAGCCTGCTCTCGATCAACTACACCTCGGGCACCACCGGCATGCCGAAGGGCGTGATGTTCTCGCACCGAAGTGCCTACCTGAACGCGCTCGGCCAATCAGGCGCGCTTGGCCTCAGCAAGGACGCGGTCTTTCTGTGGACACTGCCCATGTTCCATTGCAACGGCTGGTGCATGCCCTGGGCGGTCACCGCGGCGGGGGGAACTCACGTATGCCTGCGCAAGATCGACCCGCCGGAGATCTTCGAGCTGATTGGCCGCCACGGTGTTACGAACTTCAACGGCGCGCCGACCATGCTGCTCATGCTCTCGAGCGATCCGGCGGCGGATGGCAAGCGCTTCGATCCGCCCATCCATGTCTGTATGGGCGGCGCCCCCCCCTCGCCGACGCTGCTGGAGCGCATGGAGAAGCTGGGCGCCCGCATCACGCACCTCTACGGTCTCACCGAGACCTATGGCCCCCACGTGTTGTGCGAGATGCAGCCGGAGTGGGAAGACCTCGATATCGCGGCGCGCGCCAGGATCATGTCGCGTCAGGGCGTTCCCTACTCGTTCTCGGTCTACCTGCGCGTCGTCGATGAGCACATGGCGGACGTGCCGCCCGATGGCGAGACCATCGGCGAGGTGGTCATGCGCGGGAATAACGTGATGCTCGGCTACTACAAGGATCCCGACGCTAGCGCTCACGCATTCCGCGGCGGCTGGTTCCACTCGGGCGATCTGGGCGTGATGCATCCCGACGGCTATATCGAGCTACGCGATCGCAGCAAGGACATTATCATTTCGGGTGGAGAGAACATATCGACGATCGAGGTGGAGAACACCATCTACCAGCACCCAGACGTGCAGGAGGTGGCGGTGGTCGCGATGCCGGATCCAAAATGGGGAGAGGTCCCCAAGGCCTTCGTGACCCCCAAGCCCGGCACGAATCCCAGCCAGAGCTCCGTGATCGAGTTCACGCGCGAACGCCTCGCGCACTTCAAGTGCCCCAAGGCGGTTGAGTTCTGCGAGCTACCCAAGACCTCCACAGGCAAGATCCAAAAGTTCAAGCTACGCGAGAAGGAGTGGGCCGGCAAGGACAGGCGCATCCAGGGCTAGACTTCTACTAGCGCGTTATCGGCGAGCACGGCTCGCCTGCGCGCACTTCGCCCGGCTTCGCCTGGCTGCGTCGCTTCGCGCACTGCTACGCAGCCTTCCGGGCTTGCGGTCGCCTTCCGGCCGACGTGTTCTCCGTGATAGGCTGCGGCGCATGGCGGAGCCGACGCTGAGCAATTCCCCGGAGGTCGCGCCCATCCGGCCGGGGGAGGAGTTCGACAGCGCCAAGGTCGAGACCTACCTGAAGGAGAACCTGCCCGGTCTGGATGGCCCGATGGAGGTGCTCCAGTTCCCGGGTGGGCACGCGAACCTCACCTATCTGGCCCGCTTCGGGCAGCGCGAGCTCGTGCTGCGGCGTCCGCCACTGGGGCCCGTTGCGCCTAAGTCCCATGACATGGCGCGCGAGTATCGGGTGCTCTCCAAGCTGGCGGATCACTTGCCGTCCGCGCCGCACGCCTTCCTGCTGTGTGAGGATCCCAGCATCATGGGGGCGACCTTCATCGTGATGGAGCGCCGCAAGGGGGTCGTGGTGCGTGGCGCCGTGCCCCCGGAAATCGAACGCCACCCCGACGCGCACCGCCGGATCAGCTTCGCGCTGATCGACGTGATGGCCGCCTTTCACGACATCGACTACGAGAAGATCGGCCTCGGCGACCTCGGCAAGCCGGAGGGCTATGTCGAGCGCCAGGTGCACGGCTGGAACGGGCGCTGGGAGCGCGCCAAGGATCGGGAGCTGCCGATCTTCGACGAGATGTACAAGTGGCTGGTGGCCAACCTGCCGCGTGCCCCCCAGCACTCGTTGGTCCACAACGATCTGAAGTTCGACAACATCATGCTCGACCCCGACGATCCGGATCACGTGGTGGCGATTCTGGACTGGGACATGACCACGCTGGGGGATCCGTTGGTCGATCTCGGTACGCTGGTCTGTTACTGGGCGGAGGCCGGAGACCCGCCCGCCCGCGGTGCCACCAACGCGCTCACCGCCCAGCCGGGATTTCCGAAGCGCGCCGAGATCGCCCAGCGCTACGCGGAGCAGCGCAAGATTGATATCTCGGGCCTGCCCTTCTACGAGGCCTTCGGGCTGTGGAAGACCGCGGTGGTGCTGCAGCAGATCTACATCCGCTACGTGCGCGGACAGACCCAGGACGAGCGTTTCGTGTATATGGGTCAGCAGGTTCCGCTCCTGATCGAGCTCTCGGCCCAGGTCGCCGGGAAGCTCTGAGCGCTCCCCGTGCTCGAGGCGCTCGCGCACCCCGTGGTTCTGGTGCGCGACCTCGATGCGGCGACGGCGACCTACGCGAGCCTGCTCGGTCAGCCGTCGCCGCGGCGCCAAGAACTCCTCGAGCACGGCGTGGAGTGCGCCCTGTTTGCGCTGGCTAATACCCAGCTTAAGCTGCTCGCGCCGATGGGGACAGGCGCTGCGCTGCGCAAGCGGCTGGACGCAGGCGGCGAGGGGCTGCTGGCGCTGGTCTTCACGACTCCGGACGCGGACGCGTTCGCGAAACGTCTGCGCGAGCGAAAGGTCGAAGCGAACGTGCTATCGAGCGCAGCCGGCCGCTATATCCGGCTACCGAAGTCCGAGACGCGCGGCGTGTCCCTGGCTGTGCTGGAGGGGCAGCCTCCCGCGGCGCCGGTCGGCGACGCCGGCGTGGAGGCCCTCGATCACGTAGTGGTGATGAGTCCCGATCTCGAGTCGTCACGCCACCTCTATGCCGACATCCTCGGCCTGCGGCTGGCATTGGACCGAACGTTTGAGGAACGCGGCACGCGCATACTCTTCTTTCGTGTGGGCGGTGTGACGGTCGAGGTAGGGGCGAGCTTGAGCGAATCGGCTCGTCCTCACAAGCCGGATCGCTTGTGGGGTCTCGCTTACCGCGTGCGGGATCTCGAGGCCGCATCCGCGCGCCTGCTGGCTGCCGGCTTCGATGTCTCCGGGGTTCGCAAGGGTGCGAAACGAGGCACGCGCGTGTGCACCGTACGTCGCGAGACGCACGGCGTCGCGACCCTGCTCATCTCTGCCGAGTAAGGCGGACGACTCAAGAGTCGCCGCTCAGACGTCCGCGGCGTAGGGTGGGGCGGGATCGTACTCAATCAGGCGCTGCACCTTGCGTGCGACCTCCACGCCGTGTAGCTGGCCCATGAGCCAGAGCGACATGTCGATCCCGGCCGAGACGCCCGCGGCCGTGACCAGATTGCCGTCCCGCACGAAGCGCCGGTTCTCGAGCACGGTGAGATTCCCGCCTCGCTGGCGCAGCTGCTCGATAAAAGCCCAGTGGGTGGTGACACGCTTCCCCTCGAGCAGCTGCGCCTCCTGCAGCAGAAAGGCGCCAGTGCAGACGCTGGTGAGCCAGCGCACCTGGGGGGCGACCTTGCGGATCCAATCCACGAGCACCCCGCGTCCCTCGCCGCGGCTCCCCTTTCCGCCCGGCACGAGCAGCACGTCGAGCCGCGGCGCGTCGGTGAAGCTCGCGTCCGGAAGCACACGCAGTCCCTTGACGCAGCGCACCGGCCCGTCGTGCTCGGCGATGGTGAGTACACGGTTGCGCTCGGCGATCCCGGGCTTGGGCGTCAGCACCTCCCAGGGCCCCACGAAGTCGAGCTCTTCCGCGTCGTCGTAAATCAGGATTCCGATGGTGGGTTCCATGGGCGTTCTCCCTTGGCGGTAGGTCGTTGGTAGGCGCTGGCATAGGCAGGCGGATTCACGCCGGCGGCCAGCCGCACGTCATCGACCGGAGCGGCGGGCACCAGACGCAGGGGAATCTCCCCCGCCCATACGGGCAGTGCGTAGTCGGCTTCCTCTTCCACGGGTCCGCCCTTGCGCAGCTTAGCCGAGGCCTCATCCAACGGGATCGAGAGCACCAACGGCAGCTGCAGCTCCTTTGCACTGGGCTTGCGCACGTCCGGCCAACGCCCGGGTACGGCGTGCTCAACGATCGCGCGCAATGCCTCGAGCTTCTCGACCGCATCCGTGACCTTGCGGGCCGTCCCGAACACGGTCACCGAGCGAAAGTTGACCGAGTGGTGCAGGGCGGAGCGCGAGAGCACCAATCCGTCCAGGAGCGTGACGTTGACGCAGGCCTCGACTCCGTTGTCCAGCGCTCGCAGTGTGCGGTTGGCGGCGGATCCGTGCAGGTAGAGCTTGTCCCCCACGCGTGCGTAGGCCATGGGCGTGACCACGGGCTGAGCGTCCAGAGCGAACGCGACGTGGCAGACGAGTGCCTCGTCCAGAATGGCGTGAATCGTGGCGCGCTCGTAGCTGCCGCGAGCTGGTCGGCGCTTGAGCGTGGTGCGGGGGGTAGGCGTGAGCGTGGACATGGTCGAGTTCCTGTTAGGGTTTGTGATAATTTGTTATAGTACAAACATATGAATGTTTCAGTACATAAGTATATCGTAGGATCCACGGCCGTCGAGATCTCCGACAGCATCGAGAGCGCGCTACGCGAGGGTCGGCTCGCGTCGGGGGACCGCCTGCCCACCGTGCGCGCGCTCTCGCGGGAGCGCCACGTCAGCCCTGCGACGGTCGCCTCCGCCTACCGCAGCCTGCGCGAACGGGGGCTGCTGGTGGCGCAGGGCCGCCGCGGAACCCGCATCAGCGCCCGCCCGCCGCTCTACACCCGTGCACGGGCTCCCGTTCCGCAGAGCGCCGTCAACCTGGCGGCCGGTAACCCCGATCCCGCGCTGCTGCCTCGGCTGACGCCGGCGCTGCAGAGGCTCGATCCGCCGCCTCGTCTCTACGCCGAGGAGCTCATGCTGCCCAAGCTATTGCGGCTGAGCCGGCGCGGCTTTGAGCGGGACGGCATCCCGGTGGATACGCTCGCGGTCGTGGGCGGAGCGCTCGATGGCATCGAGCGCGTGCTGGGGTCGCACCTGCGTCGGGGAGACCGTGTGGCGGTGGAGGATCCCGCCTTCAGTGGTGTGCTGGATCTGCTCTCGGGGCTCGGCCTGGTCGCCGAGCCGGTCGCGATTGACGACTCGGGACCGTTGCCTGCGGCACTGGAGACGACGCTGCGCCTGGGTGTTCAGGCGCTGGTCGTGACCCCGCGCGCCCAGAACCCGACGGGTGCGGCGCTCGAGCCCGCCCGGGTACGCGCGTTGCGTCGCGTTCTACGCGCCTTCCCCGAAGTGCTGATCATCGAAGACGATCACGCGGGTCCCGTGGCTGGCGCGCCGGCCTACACCCTGTGTGACGCAGGCCGTGCACGCTGGGCGGTGGTGCGCTCCGCCTCGAAGTCGCTTGGCCCCGATCTGAGGCTGGCAGTCCTTTCGGGGGACGCCGTGACGGTGGCCCGGGTCGAGGGACGACAGTTGCTCGGGATCCGCTGGGTGAGTCACCTGCTACAGGGCCTGGTGGTGGAGCTCTGGACCGAACGCGGGATGGCGAACCACTTGAAACGCGCCGAGCGGATTTACACTCAGCGGCGTGAGGCTCTGCTGGCGGCACTCGGCAAGCACGGGATCGAGGCGCGGGGGCGCTCAGGGCTGAACGTGTGGGTCCCCGTGCCTGAAGAGGCGAACATCGTGAGCTACCTGCTCGAGTGCGGCTGGGCGGTGGTAGCCGGCGAGCGCTATCGCATCGAGACTCCGCCCGCCATCCGCATCACCACCGCCACACTCGAACCGTCCCACGCGCGGCGTCTGGCTGCAGACCTGGCGCGCGCGCTTGCCCCCAGCCGTCGCTCCTCCGAAGTCTGACCGCCCGCCGATAAGCAAGGCCCGGAGGGCTGCGTAGCAGTGCGCGCAACCGAGCGTAGTGCGCGCACCGAGGCGCGTGCGAAGCCACGCGCCGTCCCGGCAGGCCGGCTTTGCCGGCCGGTACCCGGGTAGTAGAGCTCTGCTCGCCGCTAGCGCGCCAGTGCTAGTGCTAGGCTCGTAGGGCCGCGCAGCGAGGCATAGCCGAGCGTAGTGCGCGCAGGCGAGCTCTGCTCGCCGATACCGCGCTAGTAGAGTATGCGGCCGCGATAGACGGGCGTGCTGGGACCGGTCATGCGCAGGGAGTAGTCATCGCTGATCTCGATCGAGAGCTTGCCGCCGGGCATTCGTACCTGAACCCGTCGCCCGACGAGCTTGTTACGACGGGCCGCCGCCACCACCGCGCAGGCCGACGAGCCCGAAGCCGCGGTCTCGCCCGCGCCCCGCTCCCAGATCAGCACATCGATCAGCTTGGGCGAGGCCACGCGTGCGAACTGCACGTTGCTGCGCCTGGGAAAACTCGAGTGATGCTCGAGCAGCGTGCCGAACTTCTGCAGCTCGTGCGAGGAGAGCTCCGGCACGAAGATCACGCAGTGGGGATTACCCACCGAGACACAGGTCACTCGCAGCGTCCGCGACCCCACGACCAGCTGCTCGTCGATGACCTCGCGCCTGGGTCCTCGCACCGGAATCTCGTCGCTCCAAAACGTGGCCTGTCCCATCTCCACGCTCACGCGGCTGACCTCCTTCCCGCGTAAGCTCAGCTCGGCACTGACCAGGCCACCTTTGGTATCGATCGAAAATATCTTGCGTCGTGTATAGCCGAAGTCGTAGAGAAAGCGCGACAGGATACGCAGGCCGTTGCCGCTCTTCTCCGCCTCGGAGCCGTCGGGGTTGAAGATCCGCAGACCGAAATCGGCCCGGCGACTGGGGGTGAGAGCGAGGATTCCATCGGAGCCCAGTCCCGTATTGCGATTGCAGAGCCTGCGAATCCGGACCGGGGTCAAGCGCATGCCGAAGGTCTTCGAGTCGATTACGACATAGTCGTTTCCCAGTCCGTGATACTTCGCGAACTCACCGGCCCTGAGCTTGCCCCCCTGACCTCGCTGTGGCATTTCCGACCTCCAGTCCACAGGATCGCCCACCTGCGCCACGATGCACGTACCTGTGCTGCCGATCGAGACCGAGCCGCTTGATCGGCCCAAAGATTTTTGCTGGAATCGCGCTCCCCCCGCTGCATGGAGCAGCAGATGCTGGACGCCGACATCTACGGGCCTACCACCTCGCGCTACTACGATCGCGTCTACGAGCAGATCCGTGATCCCAGCGGCGACATAGAATTCTATCGGAAGCTTGCGAGCGACGCGTGCGGGCCGGTGCTCGAATTGGGCTGTGGGACAGGTCGGACCTTGCTCGCGATCGCTACCCAGGGGATCCCCTGCACCGGCCTGGACGCCTCCCCTCGCATGCTCGACGTGCTACGCCGCAAGCAACCGCCGCCAACGCTACGACTTGTGTGCGCAGCCATGCAAAACTTCGACCTCGGCGCCGATCGCTTCCCGCTGATCTTTGCGGGCTTCCGTGTCTTCCAGCACTTGTACACGGTAGAAGAGCAGCTCGACTGCCTCGCGTGTGTGCGGCGCCACCTCGCTCCCGGCGGTCGCTTTGCATTCGATGTCTTCGCACCCCAGCTCGATCGAATCCGGCTGGTGCGGGAGCCCGAGCGGGAGGATGTGCGCTTCGAGCA
>Ga0114948_10000532_pt1 | contig 15172 bp, 11 predicted proteins | sample CR04metaG_FD_83877 | JGI IMG/M metagenome (GOLD analysis project Ga0114948, IMG submission 83877) | Deep subsurface microbial communities from Mariana Trench to uncover new lineages of life (NeLLi) - CR04 metaG | ecosystem: Environmental > Aquatic > Marine > Ocean trench > Sediment | place...
CCGGCTCCACGTGGTGGAGCGGTACACGATGACAGGGCCGAACCACATCCAGTATGAAGCGACCATCGAGGACCCCGAGGTGCTGACCGAGCCGTTTACGATCGCCATGCCGTTGTATCGTCGCATCGAAGACAATGCCCGGTTGATGGACTTCCGATGTGTCGAGTTCGTGGAAGAGTTATTGTATGGCGAGTGGCGTAGGACTCCGCTGCCACGGTAACCGAGGGAGGTTGACATGCGCAGACGAATCGCGATGTGTCTTGGCGGGCTGGCGGTGGGCTGCTTGGCGCCGGTGGCGGCGGCACAGAACGGCGACTTCCCGCGGACGCCGAGTGGGCGTCAGGATCTGTCCGGCACCTACGACGTCTCGACGCTGACACCAATGCAGCGTCCGACCGATCTGGGTGAGAAGATGTCTCTGACCGACGAGGAGGCCGCCGAGCTCGCCGAGCGCTCGCGCGCGCGGAAGGCCGAACGCAATCTCCCCAGCGACCCCAACCGTGGCGCCCCGCCACAGGGCGGTGACGGGTCGAGCGGCGCCTCCGGAAATGTCGGTGGCTACAACACGTTCTGGATCGACAACGGCACCGGGGCGTTCAAGGTCGACGGGCAGTGGCGCACCTCCATCCTCATCGACCCGCCGAACGGCCGGTTTCCGTCGCAGACCGAGGAGCGCATCGCCGCCCGGGGCGCCACCCGGACCGGTGGGATCCGGCGGTTCCAGAACGATGGCACCGCCTATTGGCTCGAGGCTGGCCTCGACGCGCCCGGGCCGTATGACAACATGGAGCAGCGACCGTTCGGTGAGCGCTGTTTGCTCGGGTTCGGTTCCACCTCCGGTCCGCCGATGCTGCCGGTGCTCTACAACAACCACAAACGGATCGTGCAAAGCGAAGACACGGTCATGATCCAGGTCGAGATGAATCACGAGGCGCGGATCGTCCGGATGAACGCCGAGCACGATCCGCCCGAGATCCGGAAATGGCTTGGGGATTCGATCGGGTGGTGGGAAGGCGACACGCTGGTCGTCGAGACGACCAACTTCCGTGATCGCCCGGCGTTCAGGCAGGGCTCGCGACATATGAAGGTCACCGAGCGGTTCAGCCGCATGGACGCCGACACCTTGCTCTACAATTTCACGGTGGAGGACCCGACGGTGTGGACGGCGCCGTTCACCGGCGAATATGCGTGGCCAAGAAGCGACAACAAAGTGTTCGAGTACGCCTGTCACGAGGCGAACTACGCGCTCGAGGGCATCATGCACGGCGCACGGTTGCTCGAGGCGGATTTCCGTGGCGAGGAGCCCGAAGGGGTCCCGAACCCGACCCGGTAGGCGGCGTAATCGTGGCAAGCACGGTATCAACACTGTCAGGAGACGTACGATGCGCAATCAGACCCGTGTGATGTTGAAGTTCGGTGTGGCGATGCTCGCCGTGGCTGGTCTCGTCGTGGCGGTCGGCGTGCCGGTGGGCGCCCATCATGCCTTCGGTGCCGAGTTCGATCCAAACCGGCCGGTGGTGCTGCGTGGCCCGGTGGTCAAGGTGGAGTGGGTGAATCCTCACACCTGGATCCACATGGAAGTCACCAATGAGGACGGGAGCAAGCAGATCTGGATGGTCGAGGGCGGCACCCCGAACACGCTGTTACGGCGAGGCCTGACGCGGGACTCGATTCCGGTCGGCGCGATGATCGTCGTCGACGGCTATCAGAGCAAGGACCGCACCGCCCGGGCGAACGGCCGGGACGTGACCTTCGAGGACGGGCGGAAGTTCTTCATGGGGTCGTCGGGTACCGGGGCGCCGCGTGACGGCCGGGACGTGACCGAGCCGCCGCGGTAAGTTCGCGCGTCCGCATCTCTCGTCGGTGTGAGGCGATCAGAGGCGTCTGGGGGTCTGTCTCCGGGCGCCTTTTTTTCTGGGGTCAGCCTACTCCAGGCTGGCCGGTCTGCTGGGTGCTCGATCCTCGTGCCGGTGGTGGCGATGACGCGGTCGCCGCCTCGGGCGCGATCGATCACGGATCAGAACTCTCCGTGCACGGTGGTTCGCTCGAGGACCCAGACGACGTTCACGGCGACCGGCGCGCCGGCGAGGCGCGCCGGCACGAACCGCACACCGGACGCCAGCCGGGAGACGGCCCGGGCGAGGTCGGCGTCGGGGGTCCCCTCGCGCAGCACCTTCACCGAGGCGAGCTGTCCCTCGCGGGTCACGACGGCTGTCAGCGTGAGGTTGTCGAGCAAGAGCAAAGGCCCCGGCTGGATCAGCATCGCGGCGGCGCGAGTGTCGGCCCACACGCGGGGCAGCAACTGGGACGCGTACGCGAAACGGCCGTGCGCCGGCCCCGCCCAGGTAATGCCTGTCGCGAGAGAGATCGGGTTGGCGTTCGAACCGAGCGCGACAGACGTCTGCAGGAGGCCGGCGAGCGACTGGGGATGCAGGGGTGTGGCCAGGCTGAGGACCGTCGCGACGAGGATGGTCACCGCCAGCGTGGCGGCCAGCGCCCCGCCCATGATCCAGAGGCCAGGCCCTTCTTCGACCGCCTCGCGGAGACGCCGGCGCCAGCTCAGCCCCTGCTCGAACGGCCTCCGTGCCAGCACCGCGGTTGCCAGCCCCGCGAACGCCGCGTCGTCGGGCCGCTGTTCTGCCGCGCCGCGTCTGAGTGCGACCCCGAGCGAGGCGAGCTCGTCCTGCGCGCGCCGGCAGGTGGCGCACGACGCCAGATGGGAGTCCATGGCGACCTGCCGCTCGACCGACAGCTCGTCGTCGTGTGCGGCCGAGACCCAGGACCGGACGGTGCGGCAGCGGGGGGTGGGTGGCACAGGCATCGGGGTCACCGGTGTTTCAGTTCCGTGCGGAGGGTCTGTCGCGCACGGGCCAGACGCGACTTCACGGCGGCGGTCGTCACGCCAAGCGAAAACGCGATCTCGGCATACCGCATGCCGTGCAGCTCGCGCAGGATGACGGTCGACCGCTGCTCGAACGGGAGCCGGCCGAGCGCGCGCCACAGCCGCTGGCTCAGCTCTTTCTGATCCAATGCCCGCTCGGGCGACGTCGACGCGGTCGGCGCCACCGGTTCGCCGTGCTCGGCCATTACCGCATCGAGCGAGACCTCGCCCGATCGTCTCCGGCGCCGCCACCACCGCTGCCGGTTGCGTACGTGGTTGACGACGATGCGGTAGATCCAGGTTTGCAACGCCGAGTCGCCGCGGAACCGGTGGATCGAGCGAAACACGGTGAGGAACACATCCTGCGACAGGTCCAGCGCGTCCTCGTGGTGTCCGAGCAGCTGGAACGCCAGGTGGTAGACCATCCGCTGATGCTCGTCCACCAGCTCCTGACAGGCCGGGGCGTCGCCGGCGGCGCAGCGCTCGGCCAGGGCGCTCTCGGTGCCTGTGGTCTCCGACCAGTCGATGGCTCGAGCTGTCTTCACCGTGCCTCCCGCGTGGCGTCTGGTCCGAGTATGCCCTGAATCGTCCGGTTTCGCGTGCTCTGACTAGTTGGACCCCGGACCGCCAGAAAAGTATCGGGAGGGAGCGGGAGACGCTGGAGGCTGCGGATGCGTGGTCAGTCGGGAGCCGGAGACCCCGGAGCACGAGTCTTCTCAACCGGTTGCATTTGAACGGGCCGGCATCGGGCTGTAAGATGGGCCGCCACCGGCCGCTGACACCTTCACTCCATGGACTGGACTCCCTTCTCGGATTTCCTGCGCACCCGCGCACAAGAGCTGGTGGGCACCGATCTCAACCAGATTCGGTACACCGACATCGGCATGACCTACTGGCTGTCGATCGCCGTGACCCTGGTCGCGGTCTTGACGCTGGTCCGTCTCTGGCTCATCACCCCCAGACACCGCCGCGAGCACTCCGGTCACGTCATCGAACGGCGGTTCCAGCGAGGCTCCTGGGGCCGCGCGTTTTACAACCTTCCCAAGCTGCTGCTGGGGTTGGCGCTGGCGGTGCTGCTGGTGGCGATGGCCGACCCGTATCTGACGGCGACCGAGGAGGTGGCCGGCGACATGGAGTCGCGCGTGCGCATCGATCTCGTCGACACGTCGCTCTCGATGGCGTGGGAGTTTCCCGGCAGCGGGAAGTCGCGGGCCCAGGTGGCCCGCGAGGCGCATCTTGCATTCCTCGAGATGCGACGCGACAAGAACGACCGGGTGGCGCTGTGGCTGTTCTCGTCGTTTCCGTACATGGTGGACGATTTCGTCATCGACGACGAGCTGTACTATTTCCAGGTCATGGACGCCCCCTATGCCATCGTGCGGATTCTCGCCGCCCAGTCCGGAACACCGACCGATCGGATGTTCGTGCCCAGGGACAAGGTCCGGATCATCGACAGCGAGGGGAACACCAACATCATCCGGGCGTTGCAGTCGGTCGTGAAGCACTTCGACCGGGACGTGGCGAGCGTGGCGGATGGCGCCAATCCGCACCGGGCCGTGCTCATCGTCACTGACGCAGACGTGGATGAGATTCCGGAGGCGGAGTTCGTCGAGCTGAACAAGCGGAACATTGTCCCGTACATGATTTTCATCAACGCGGCAGACCGGCGCCCGACTGGTGCGGCCACCCGCGCCTCGGCGGTCAGTGCCCCGGTGGGCAACACCCAGGCGTTGATCGAGACAATCCGAGAGTTCGGGGGAGACTACTTCGATGTGACCGACGGCGACTCATTGGCGCGTGCCTATGAAGCGATCGACGAAGCCGAGACCGTGCGCGTCGAGCTGTCACACCGCGCCGTCAAGGTGCCGATCTACTCGCGGTTCCTGCTGATTAGCATGGCGCTGCTGGTGGTGGGGATCCCCGCCGGGTTCGTCGCCGAGTTGATGTGGGGGACACATCCGTAAGCAGACGGGGCTGCGGCCCGGGCCCCCGCGGTCACGTCGCGGGGACCCCCAAGGCTCCACGCCGCGTCCGCGAGGCGCGCATGTGCCGCCTGGCCGGTCACCCTTTTCCGGAGTGTTCGTTGCCGGGACGGTAGCACGGGCCTTCAGGCCCGCCTGCCGGCCCGCCAAGGACCGTGCTACCGCCAGCCGCCCGTCATCAGCGCGCGCCTACTGCCCGCTGGCCTTGCGCAGCTCGAATTCGCCTTCGATCTTCATCAGCACCGACTTGATCGCCGCCGCCCAGATACGATTGCCCTTGTCGTTGAGGTGCAGACCGTCGTCGACGAAGACGTCGTCCATCACCGTGCCGTCCGCCCTCAGGAACGGGGTGGCGACGTCGATGAAGTGCAGCCGGTCGTCACCGGCGGCGATCTGCTTGTAGAGCTCGCTGGTCTCCTGCGCCTTGTCCCACACCGACACCCGCGCCAGACTCGGCTTCACCGAGAGCACATACACGCGGGTGTCCGGCAGGGCGCTGTGGATCTTCGAGATGATCTGCTTCAGCTCGCCGGCTATCTTCGACGGCGCTACGCCGTAGAAGGTGTCGTTGTCGCCTTCATAAAGAACCACCGCGCGTGGGTTGTAGGGCTTCACCAGCCGGTCGATGTAATGGAGCACGTCGGCCATGGTGCTGCCGCCGAATCCACGGGGAACGATGGTGAGCGGCGCCAGATCCGCCTCCATGGTTCGCCAGCGGGCAAAGCTAGAGCTGCCGGTGAGGACGATGGCGCCCTGCGGCCGGTTCGGCGCGTCGGCGTCGAAGCCGGCGATGACGTTCTCCCACCGGGTCGGGTCATTCGTGCGGGTCTGCGCCGTGGCCACGGATACGAGGCCTACGACGAACAGGACCGCCGCCAGCGCGGGTGCATACCGGTTCTTCATTCCAAACCTCCAGGGTCCCTCTGGACCGATGACACGACGTGTCTGACCGCCCATTATACGGACGATTCCCGCCCAACGCGTCGTCAGGTGGTCGCCGGATAGACGGTGCGGCCGCCCACCACGGTCCGGATGACGGCGATATTCTTGATGTCATCCGGGTCCACCGTGTGCGGATCACGCTCCAGCATCACGAAGTCGGCCAGCTTGCCGGCGGTGATCGACCCCTTCACGTGCTCCTCGTAGGACGCTCGCGCGCCGTGGATGGTCGCGATACGCAGCGCCTCGTCGACGGTCACGCGTTGATTGCCGCCCCACACCTGCCCGTTGAAGTCTTTCCGGGTCACCATGCTCTGAATCGCCATCAGCGGCTCGAACGGACCCGGGGTGTAGTCGGACGCGCCGGGCACCGGGATGTCGTAGTCGAGAAACGACCGGTGCGCGAACATCCATTCCATGCGCGCCGCTCCATACGCCTGCCACTTCTCGCCGTGGAAGTGCACGTAGGTCCAGAACGGCGTCGGGATGGTCCCGGTGTCCTTGATCCGCTGGAGGAGCTGGGGGTTCACCAGCGAGCAGTGCTCGATCCGATGCCGCCGGTCGGGATGTGGCCACTCGGTGAGGACACGCTCGTAGGCGTTCAACACCATGTCGATTGTGACGTCGCCGTTGGCGTGGATGCCGACCTGCCAGTTGTTGCGGTGCGCCTCCTCGACCACGTCGTGGATCTCCTCCTGTGACATCGTCAGAATGCCGTAGTCGTCCGGTTTACCCTCGAACGGCGTGCTCATCCGCATGGTGCGCTCGGAGGCCGACCCATCGGCCGCGTATTTGACGCCGCCGATCCGCACCCATTCGTCGCCGAATCCGGTCGAGATGCCGGCATTGCGCAGGGCCTGGTAGGCGCCGCGAATCATGATGTAGGCACGGTGGCGCAGCTCGCCCGCCTGATAGGTGTCCTGATAGGCGACCAGCTTACCGCGGCTCGCGCCGGCGTCGTGGACGGTGGTCAGCCCGGCAGCGGTCAGCAGCGTAGAGATGTGCGCCATCCCCTCACGCGCGCGCTCGCGGCGCTGGGCCGGGGTCAGCTCGTCGCGCCGGCCGACGCCGTTGAACACGCGCCGGGCGTTCTCGGCCACCATGCCCGCCAGCTCGCCATCGGCGTCGCGGTCGAAGCGCCCATCCGGCGGGTCCGGTGTGTCCCGTGTGATCCCCGCCAGCGCGAACGCCGTGCTGTTGTACCAGGCGGTGTGCCCGCCGCGGTGCGCCACGTTCACCGGATGGTCGGGGACCGCCTCGTCGAGATGGGTCCGGTGGAGCGGCCCATCGACCACCTTCGTGTCGTCGAACATGAAGCCGCTGACCCAATAACCGGGCGGGGTCTGAGCCGCCTTGGCCCGGAGGACGGCCTGGATCTCGGCCACCGTGCGCAGGTTCGTGTTGACACCGTAGAGCTCGTTCACGCCGCTCGGATGACAGTGCGTGTCGATGAAGCCCGGCGTGAGGGTCATCCCCTCGGCGTCGATGACCTCGGTGTTCGGCCCGACCAGGTTGCGGATGTCGTCGGTGCTCCCGACCGCGGTGAACCGCCCATCCGTGACCGCGAACGCCTCGGCCTGCGGCGCGGCGTCATCGATGGTGTAGACCCGCCCGTTGACCAGCGCCAGGTCCGGCGGTCGGCCCTCACCAGTCCCGGTCTCCTGGGCCTCGGTGCCCGGTTGCCCCGCGCAGCCGACACCGCCCGCCAGCAACGCGCCGAGCCCGAGAAACTCTTTCCGGGTGTATGTAGGCATGGTGTCTCCCTCTGTTCACGGCCGTTCTACTGGCTCACCGCAGACCGCTAGCTCGAGCCCACCGCCGGCCATGGGCGCTGAGTCGCACGTAGTATGACCCACCCTATTGACGAATTCGACGTCGTCCTTTCGTCCCGGGTGAACGACCAGCGTCGCCTACGGAAGGAGTGGTAGAAAGTGCGCGTCGTGTTCGATACCAACGTGCTGGTCGACTATCTCCGTGGTATCGATGACGCTCGCGTCGAGCTCGAGCGCCACCGCGAGTGGACAGTCAGTCTCGTGACCTGGATGGCATTGCTGATCGGCGCCCACCATGAAGAAGAGGAGGCGATCATCCGTGTCTTCCTTGTGCGGTTCGAGGTCGCCGACGTCGACCGGCGGACGGCCGAGGAGGCAGTGCGTCTGCGCCGCGCGCGACGGGGGTAACACGGGGTCCTTTGGGTCCGACCATCCGTCCGGCGTGGCAGCCGTCGCAAGGGCCTGTAGACCCGCCGGGCCCGCGGTCGACCTGCGACACACGTGAGCCGCGGGATCAGTAGTCGTTCGCGTCCATCGACACGCGGATGATCTCCTCGTCGTTGCGCAGCACGATATGGCGGTTGGCGAACGCGGGGTGCGCCCAGACCACCAACCGGTCGCTCTGGCCGTGACGGGCGCGGCCCCGCGACCCGGCCCGGGCGCCGCCGTAGCCCGACCGCGAGGTCGGGTTCAGCAGATGGGTCCGGTCGAGCTCGACGTAGCCCTCGGGGCTGAACTGCACGATGATGAGGTCGCCGTTCTCGTTGTAGACGAAGTAGCGGTCCTCGTGCTTGATGAAGAACGCGGACCCCCAGCGGTTCCGGGTCGTCAGCCCCTCGGCCTCCCAGATCCGTTCTCCGGTCTCAGCCCTCAGACCGCGCACCTGGCCGTGGCTGCCGATGCCGTAGATGTGGTCACCGACGATGATCGGCGTCGTCATCACCGAGTGGAGCCCGGTGGTTTCAGCCACCTCGATGCCGTTCTCCAGCACCCGGTTGTTGTCGCCTCTCCAGAGCGGGATGGCGGCCGGCCGGTCCAGGTCGAGCCGCATCATCAGCGACCCGCTGTAGAACCCCGACACGAACAGATACGAGCCGCTCTTGACCGCGTCGGCCACGGTCATGTTCGCGCGCCCGGCGAACTCCTCTTCCCAGTACAGATCGCCCGTTTCAGGATTGAGTGACGAGAGCCCGCGCGGGTGCCAGACGATCAGCTGGCGGGCGCCGCCCGCCTCGATGATGAGCGGCTGCGTGTAGCCCATTTCCGTCCGGCTCTCCAGCGCCCGCCAGACCTCGTCGCCCGTGTGCTTGTCGAACGCCATCACCAGGGCGTCGGGCTCGCCACCGATGAGAAAGATGACGCGGTCGCCATCGACCAGCGGTGCGCTCGAGGTGCCCCAGACCGGGATGTGCGTGTCGTACTCCACGACCGTGTCCTTGTCCCAGATGACCGCGCCCGTCTCGGTGTCGAGACAGATGATGCGCCCGGTGGCGCCGGTGACGTAGACCCGGTCCCCGTCCACCGTGGGGGTGGCGCGCGGGCCGGTGGCGTAGGTGAACATCAGCATCCGGTAGCTCGTCGCCCACTCGTGGGTCCAGAGCAGCTCGCCCGTCTCCTCGCTCAGGGCGAGCAGGCGTTCGGTGCCGTTCATGACGCGGGCCTCGGTTTCTATGTAGTCGAGCACGAACACGCGGCCGTCGGCGACCGCCGGACCCGAGTACCCGGCGTTGATCGGCACCCGCCACGTCACCGTGAGCCCCTCGTCCGGGAACGCGTGCAGGATCCCGGTCTCGGTCCACAGACCGAGCCGCTCGGCGCCACGCCACTGCGGCCAGTCCTTGGCCGACACGGTGGCCAGCCCCGCGGTGGCGGCGACGACCACCGCCGCGAGGGAGACGCACGCGACACGCTGGGCGCAACGCGCCCTCCGGCTACAGGGTTCTCGTGCTGGCCGCATCTCTGGCTCCTCTCGACCCGAAGCTCGCTTCGCTTGCCTCTGTGGTGCAGGCCTGCAGGCCTGCGAGGCACGGCTGAAGCCGTGCCCCACCGCTGTCGGCGCCCGTGCGCTCCGCCGGGGCTCTGTCTCTTCCCCGGGAACGGGCACAGGCATGCGTGCTACCGCCCCAGGTAGTCCTCGTCACTGACCGGCTCATGCCAGGTGGCCTGGCCGCTGATGAAGGTCAGCTGCACCACGTACTCGTCAGGCGCCGCGCCGTGCCAGTGCACCACACCGGGTCCGGCAAAGATCGGCGACTCACCGGGTAGCATCTCCTGCATCGGCCCACCACGCACCTGCGTGCGCCCACGCCCCTCCTCCGCCGCGATGATCTGCCAGTTGCTGTGGCTGTGCCAGTTCGACCGAGAGCCCGGCTCGAACCGCAACCTGAGGGCCCGGATGTCGGACGAGTCGGGCCGGCTCGGCGCGCCGCCGACGAAGTTGGTCTGCGCCGCCGCGGTCGGGGACTGCTGGCCGACCAGGAGCCAAACGAAAATGGCCGACGCCGCCAGCGCCAGCGCGAGCCTGCCCCTGGATCGAAGCTGTTCTGCCATGTCGCTCCTCCTCCTTCCGAATGCTGACGACCTCGAGATGGGTCATCCTATCGCTAGCGAGCCATTGGGGCAACGCACTATGCTTGGCAGGGTTGCTCGAGGAGACAGGAGGCGGGAGTCCCGAGACAGGCAACAGGAGGCGCGGGAGGGTGTCGCCTCGTCTTGCAGTAGCCAGCGGACTCCAGGGGAGAGGCATCAATGATTCATCGCAGGGCGTATCTAGCGACGATCGTCGGCGTGGCGCTCCTGGCCAGCACCTGTGGCGGCACCACCGCGTCCGGCGACCCGGCGGTCGAGCATGTCGCGACGCTGGCCCGCCAGTCGCTGAGCCAGCTCGACGGTGAGCTGGCCGTGGACGGACTGCTGGAGCCGGTCGAGGTGATCCGCGACCAGTGGGGCATCCCGCACATCTACGCCCGGAACGACCACGACCTCTTCTTCGCGCAGGGCTACGTGATGGCCCAGGATCGGCTCTGGCAGATGGAGATGTGGCGCCGGTGGCGCGAGGGACGGCTGGCCGAGATCTTCGGGCCCGCGGCGTTCGACTACGACCACAAGACGCGGCTGATGATGCACCGCGGGCCGTTCGACGATACCGAGTGGACCAGCTATCACCCCGACGGCAAACGCATTTTCACCGCCTACGCCGACGGCGTGAACGCGTTCATCGAGCAGCACGCCGACAACCTGCCGGTCGAGTTCAAGCTAACCGGGGTCGAGCCCGGTCGTTGGACTGTCGAGACGGTGGTGCGGCGGTGGACCGCCCTGAGTTTCCCGAGCGCCAGGGCACACGCGACCGACGAGATCCGTCTGGCCCTGGACGTGGCCCGGCTTGGCGCAGCGGAGGCCAACCGGCGGCGGGCGCCCGACCCGTGGGACGACCTCGTGGTGCCGGAGGGGCTCGACGTCAGTCTCATCACCACCGAGATGCTCGACAGCATGCGGGCCGGCGACAGCGACCCGCTCGTGCCGGGGCGGTTGCCCCCGCTGGACATCGTCGAGCACTACCGGCACCTGGTGTCTGGCCCACCGGCGGTGGCACGCCGGTCGTTCGACCCGTTCTTCGAGGTGGGGAGCAATAACTGGGTCGTGAGCGGGGCGCTGTCGCCGACCGGCCTGCCGATGCTCGCCAACGACCCGCATCGCCGGCTCGAGAACCCATCGCTCCGATACTACGTGCACCTCAACGCGCCGGGGTGGAACGTGATCGGGGCCGGCGAGCCCCCCTTCGTCGGCGTGAACGTCGGGCACAACGACCGGGTGGCCTGGGGATTCACCTTCGCCGGCGCCGACATGCACGATGTCTTCGTCGAGGAGATGCACCCGGAAGACCCGAACCTGGTCCGGTACCAGGACGACTGGGAGCCGCTCCGCGTCGTGCGGGAGGAGATCCCGGTCAAGGGCGAAGCGCCACGCAGCGTCGAGCTGAAGTTCAGCCGTCACGGACCGATCTTCTTCGAGGATCTCGAGAACCGCCGCGCCTACGCGGTGCGGTCTGTCATCCACGAGCCTGGCACGGCGCCCTATCTGGGAAGCTTCCAGCTGGCGCAGGCGACGAGCTGCGAAGACTTCTTCGCCCGGGCGATGTCCTGGAAGGTGCCGTCACACAGCCTGATCTGCGGCGACGTCGACGGCAACATCGCTTTTCAGGCCTCGGCGCTCACGCCGGACCGGGATGGGTGGAACGGTCGGCTGCCGGTGCCGGGGACCGGGGAGTACGAGTGGCGCGGGTTCCGCAGCGATCTGCCGCGCGAGCTCAACCCGGAGCGCGGTTGGGTCGGGTCGGCCAACAACAACATCCATCCCCCGGGCTACGAGGGGCGGCCGGTGATGTATCACTCGACGAGGGGTGTCGAGTTCTCGCGGATCGCTCGGCTTCGCCAGCTGCTCCGCTCCGACACGCAGTACTCGATTGAGGACCACCGGCGGATGCAGCTCGACGCCTACTCGCTGCGGGCCGAGGCCGACATCCCGGCCTTCCGGGGATGGACGGCCGGGCGCGCGGATGTCGAGCGGGCGCGCGAGATGGTCGCCACCTGGGATGCGGTCCTCGCGAAAGACAGTGCCGCCGCGGCGATCTACGTGACCTGGCGTGACGTCGCCGACCGGGCGGCCTATGACCCGGACACTCCGACGCCGGAGCGGCCGGCGCTCATCGAGGACGGCCTGACACGTACCCTGGAGCGGCTGACCCGGGAGCTGGGACCGGACTGGTCCGAGTGGCGCTACGGCCGGACCACGCGCAGTCCGTTTCCCCACCCGCTGGTGGCCGAGTTCGACCTGCCGACCATCGAGCGGGGCGGCGGGTTCGGCACCCTCGCCGCCACTGGTGTCAGCTTCCGGCATGTTTTGGACCTGTCCGACTGGGACCGGTCCATCTTCACCATCACCCCCGGCCAGTCCGGGCAGCCGGAGAGCCCGTTCTACGGCAGCCTCATCGAACGGTGGGCCAACGACGAGTATTTCCCGCTGGTCTTCAGCCGAGGAGCGGTCGACGAGCAGGCAGCCCACATCTTGACTCTGCAACCGTAGCCAGCCGCCCGTTCCGGGAGACGCGCGGGTTCCCGCGGGAGTACTGTCGACTTTCTCCGGCGCCGTCGCGTCTGAAGAGCAGGTCGCCACGAACTGGCCGTAGCGTAAAGTTCTCGCACCACTCATATGGATTCCTTCCTCCAGGACGTCCGGCACAGCCTGCGAGTGCTGGTCAAGAGCCCCGGGTTCACGGCCGTGGCGCTGGCCACACTCACACTGGGCATCGGGGTCACAACAGCCGTGTTCAGTGTGGTCAATGCCGCGCTGCTGCGTCCGCTGCCATACCCCGACGCCGAACGCCTCGTCCGGGTACAGGAAGAGCACCCGATGAATCGTGGACGGGAGATGCCGGCGTTCATGACGAGCGGCACGTTGGAGGCGTGGCGCGAGCATCCTCGGACCCTCGAGCAGATCGCCGGGTACAGCGACCGTACCTTCACGTATCTGGATGACTCCGAGCCCGTGCGGGTGCAGGGGGCCACGGTGTCGCCCGCGCTCTTCCCGCTGCTCCGTGCGACACCGCTGCTCGGCCGCGTGTTCACCGAGGACGAGGAAGCGTCGGGCGCTCAACCGGTCGCGGTCTTGAGCTACGCCCGGTGGCAGACCCATCACGACGCTGACCCGGACGTCCTCGGCCGTCTGATCACGCTTGATGACGTGAGCTATTCCGTCATCGGCATCATGCCCGAGGGCTTCTACTTTCCGAACCGCGAGACCGAGATCTGGATCCCGCTGACTCTGACGAGGCCGCAGCAACGTCCCGGCCAGCGGTTCATCATAGCCTTCTCCGGTATTGCGCGGCTTGGGGACGGTGTCTCGCTGGCGCAGGCGGAAGCCGAAGGCCAGACAATCGTCGCGCGCGCGGAGCCGCTGGCGCCCGGCATGGGTACGCCGACCCTGCGCCTGGTCGGTTTTCATGACGAGATGGTGGGCGAGGTGCGGCCGGCGCTCCTTGCCTTGATGGCCGCCGTCGGTTTCGTGCTGCTCATCGCCACGGCTAATCTGGCGAATTTGATGCTGGCGCGGGGCGCTGCCCGGCAGCGCGAGCTCGCCGTTCGCGCGGCCATCGGCGCCGGGCGCGGTCGCCTGATACGACAGCTGGTCACCGAGAGCGTCGCTCTCAGCGTCATCGGTGGGGGACTGGGTCTCGGCGTGGCCTACGCCATCCTCGGCGTGCTGCCGTCGTTTGCGCCCGCCGGCATCCCGGGCCTGGCCGATGCCGGGATCGATGCCACCGTGCTGGGGTTCGCGCTCGCGGTCTCCCTCGGCGCCGGCGTGCTCTTCGGCACCGTGCCCGCCCTGCAGGCGTCGCGTGTCGATCTGGTGCGGGCGCTGAACGAAGGCGCCCCGCAGATGGGTGGTGGGTTCCGGTTTCGCCGAGGCAACCGGACGCGGAGCGTCCTGGTGGTCGCGGAGGTCGCGCTGGCGTTGATGCTGTTGGTCGGCGCCGGTTTGCTGGTGCGCAGCTTCCTGACCCTGTCGACGGTCGACCCCGGGTTCGACCCCGCAAACGTGATGACCGCAGAGCTCAACCTGCCGCCCTCGCAGTATGCCGACATTGCGGTGGCCAACGCCCTCTTCGATCAGGTGCTCGAGCGCACGGCCGCGCGCCCCGGTGTCGAGGCGGTGGGACTCGTGTCGTCGCTACCGCTCACCCCGGGTGAGTCACTCATCGCCTTCCGGATTCAGGGGCAGGCGGCGGCGACCAGTCGCGAGGAGATGACGGCGGCTCGGCCACAGCTCGTCAGCCCCGGCTATCTCGAGGCCATGGGGCTGCGCCTCGTCGCGGGACGGTTCGTCACCGACCAGGACACCGAGAGCAGCCCGAGGGTGTTTGTCGTGAACGAGGCGTTTGCGAGCGCCTATTTCCCTGGAGAAGAAGCTGTCGGCCAGCGTCTGAACCTGGGTCGCGGCGAGCCGACCGAGATCGTCGGCATCGTCGGCGATGTCCATCACCGCGGTCTCGACAGCCGGCCCTCGCCGGAGCTGTATTTCTCCTACCGGCAATCGCTGCTGGGGCGGAGCCCGCCGCGCGTCAGCATCGTGGCGCGCACGACCGGGGACCCGCTCGCGCTGGTACCGTTCCTGCGCCAGGACATCCTCGATCTGAATCCGACCCTGCCGCTTGACCGCGTCATGACGATGGGAGCCCGGCTCTCGTCGTCGGTGGCGCAGCCGCGGTTCTACGCCCTCGTGCTCGGCGTGTTTGCCGCCGGAGCGCTGGCCCTGGCGATGCTGGGAATCTATGGCGTGTTGGCCTATACGGTCTCCCGGCGCAGCCGCGAGATCGGTCTGCGGATGGCGCTCGGCGCCGACTGCCGCGGTATCCGCAACATGGTGGTCCGACAGGGCGCGCTGCTGGTCGGTGTCGGCGTGGCGCTCGGACTGGCGGGTGCGCTCGTCACGACGCGGGCGCTCGAGAGTTTGCTCTTCGGCGTCACGACCCTCGACCTGCCGACCCTCATCGCCGTGCCGGTGATGCTGGTCACGGTTGCCCTCGCGGCCTGTTATCTCCC
>Ga0114948_10000536_pt1 | contig 15137 bp, 11 predicted proteins | sample CR04metaG_FD_83877 | JGI IMG/M metagenome (GOLD analysis project Ga0114948, IMG submission 83877) | Deep subsurface microbial communities from Mariana Trench to uncover new lineages of life (NeLLi) - CR04 metaG | ecosystem: Environmental > Aquatic > Marine > Ocean trench > Sediment | place...
CGATCTTGAGACGAAGTGTGTCCAATGTTGAGCCCCGTTAGTGAGACTAGATTCGCACTGCGAATAGCGCTGTTCGTGCTGTTTGCAAGTATGCCTTGGGACATTCCGCTTGCCTTCGCGTCGACGACGGAAGTCGCCTTTAGCGCTGCCGATGGAGAGCGTGTGTTTGCCACCCACGCGCGGGCGAAAACGCCCACCAAGAAGATCGTATTGTTGTTTCATCAGGCCGGTTCCAATCGACACGAGTACGATCCAATCACCCCCGAATTACGCGCGGCCGGATTCGATACATTGGCGGTCGATCAGCGTTCAGGTGAGAGGAAGTGGGGTCATCCCAACAAGACCGTGGATGCCATGGGGTATTCGGCCTCATACGCGCAAGCGTATCCCGACCTGCAGGGCGCGTTGACATGGGCGATCGATCAGAAATACACGACGATCATCTCGGTTGGGAGCTCCTATTCCGCCTCCCTAAATTTCGTGCTGGCCAGTGAAAATCCACGCCGATTGACGACCGGTGCGAGTTTTTCGCCCGGTGAGTATTTTCCAGATGAGGATCGCATAAAAAACGCCGCTTCCAAGGTAAAAATTCCCTACTATGTGACGGCTGGCACGCAGGCAAACGAGCAGGGGCGTCTAAACGAGGTCTTAAGCTTGGTGAAAAGTGCTAATGTCAAACGCTACACAGCAGATTCCGGTGTTCATGGGGCCTCTACGTTAAGGGCAGATGCGAATCCCAATGGTTATCGAAAGAATCTCGCACATTTCAAGGCATTTCTCACGACGGTAGCCCCGAGATAAGCATGAGGGCGATCACCATAACACCCCTCATGTTTGCACTCTTGAGTGCATGGGCGAGCGTTAACGCGCCTCAGCGGGGTAATGCGACCGCCTTACAATGTTCCCGCAGACCCCGAACAGGCGGCAACAAACGAGCCCGGCCAGGATGGGTGCATTCAGGTGTTTTGTGCCAACTATCCGGAGTACGCGTTCGACCCCAAGTATTGCTGCATTGGCGGCATCCGGTCAGGTCTAGGCCAAAAAAACTAAGCTGCATCCGCCTGTCGTACTCAACCACTTAGTTCCGTCCCCGCCGCATCCATGTCCGACCAGGCCCGCTCGACGGGTTTGTGGGACTCACCGGCCGGCGTGCATTGCGAGTTGCACAGGCGTTGACTAAAGACTAGCTTTTAGAAGGTGAGCGTGAATCGCCGAAATATATAAGTGTTTGATTTTGTTATAGATTTAAGGTCGAATGGGCAACACACCCCTCAGTAATGCGCTACCGCCAGCTTATAAGCTGGGTGAGTACATCATCGAGTCGGTCCTCGGGCACGGTGGAATCGGCATCACCTATTTGGCCCGGGATACCAAACTCAGCTCTCGGGTGGCCATCAAGGAGTATTTTCCGCAGTCACTGGCGTTCAGGGAAAGCCGCTCCACCATCGTTCCCAAGACCTCAGGCATTACCGGTGGGGCTGAAAATTATCGCTGGGGACTAGAACAATTTCTAAACGAAGCACAGGCGCTAGCCAAATTTAAACACAACAATATCGTACGGGTGCTGCGTTTCCTCGAGGCCAACGATACCGCGTATATGGTGATGGAGTATGAAGAGGGCGAAAACCTTGCCGAGTACTTGAATAAGACCGGCGGTTATCTGAAAGAGTCCATGCTCTTGAGTGTGTTCCTGCCAATTCTCGGTGGCCTCCAAGCGGTGCACGACGCGGGCATGCTGCATCTCGATATCAAGCCCGGCAACATCTATTTGCGCAGTAACGGCAAGCCTATGCTCATAGATTTCGGATCTGCACGCCAGGCCCGGGGCGGATCCCAGCAAGCACAGCGTGTCGCCCTAACACCCGCGTACGCGGCAATTGAACACTACCCGAACCATGGCAAACAGGGCCCGTGGACTGACGTATATTCACTCGGCGCGACGCTTTATCGTTGTGTGATTGGCAAAGAACCGCTGGGCGCGATGGTGCGACACCAGGGTTTGCAGCACAAAGATCAAGACCCGTTCAAGCCGGCAATGGGTTTCGAGCGCCCAATCTACACCTCACACATAAGGGAATGTGTCGACTGGGCCATGAAGCTATCTGCAAAGGATCGTCCTCACACTGCTTTCGCACTACAGCGCGGTTTGATGGGCCACGGCATGACCAACGACAAGCCACAGCAACAATCTACGGTCAGTTATAGATCGGGATTCAAGGGGATCTCCAGGGTAGCTGCCAACGTTGGCCCCAAAGAAAGAAAAGCTGGCTACCTAAAAAAGGCTTTCGTCGGCCTATTGATTGTGGCAACCGTAGGTGTGTTCGGCTTGAAATTTTTGTTGCACAACGAGTCGATCACCGAGTCGCAGTTGTACGATGGAATCGGGTTTGTTGAGCAAAAGCTCAAACAGATTGCGGAGAAAACTCAACAGAGTGTGATAACGGCACTGCATATTCCAATTCGACGTCCGACCGACGAGCTACCGAGATCTAACCTACCGCCGCCCGAGCCGATCGAGGAACCAAAGGTTACTGAATTCGAACCATCCAAGATTCTCGTACAAACGCTGAACGGGGATGGCCAACGCGCGGAATCGCTAGCCTTCTTGCTAGATGGCAGCTTGCTCGCCTCGTCCTATGCCGACGGTGCCGTAAAGCTTTGGAATGTTCAGTCGGGCAACCTTGAGCACACGCTTGACGATAATAATTCTGCCAGCGTTGTGGCCGTCTCTCCCAACGGTAAGTTTCTTGCAACTGCCGATAGCAAGAACACCATCAAGCTTTGGAACATGTCTTGGGGTAGTGCAGAGAAGCAGCTGACGGGGCACAACGGTCGCATCATACGTATGACGTTTTCACCTGACGGCCGCACCCTTGCATCTGTGAGTGCGGATCAAATGCTAATGCTCTGGGATATCAACGAGGAACGAGTGGCGCATGAGATCAGCGGCTATGGGCACGATTTGTTGACTATGGCGTTTGCTCCCAACGGTAGACGGCTAGCGACGGGGCACGTCAACGGTGAGGTCAAGTACTGGGACGTGTCCACCGGAAGGCTGGTGGGATACTTTCAGGCGAATGACGAAGAAGTTACCTCTATCCAATTCTCGCCGGACGGCAATTGGTTGGCTTCGGGTGGGCCCAACAGTTTCCTTAAACTTTGGGACACCGGGCTCGAAAGAAACGACAAAACCCTGGTCGGTGCACCAGATTCAGTCTATACGGTCGTTTTTTCGCCGGATAGCAAATGGTTAGTCGTTACTGGTAGCAGCGATGCTATTCAGATTTGGGATGTGGAAACGGCGGAACTCGCTCAGGAGTTGCATGGCTACAATGACCATATCTATACGGTGGCGCTGTCGGCCGATGGTGCGCTATTGGCAGCCGGTGGTGGCGATCAGACTGTCAAACTGTGGCGATAACGCTTTCCCTCCAAGCGTATCCAAATAGCTCTAATTTCTACGTCTTTATCGAACATTATTAGTCACGCTTGAGCTTGCGCACCTTGTGCGCCATCTATACCCTCCCTACCCAAACATGCATTTCCTGGCACATGCTAAAGGGCGTAACCCCGCATAGACGCATTAGATTCTTATCGATATGAAAGTTACACTTACGCTTTGAGGATTTGAGGGCTAGCTGATGGATGAAAAAACTACCATTGAACTCGAGGCTGCTACTTTCCGGCGCTTGCTGCAGCACTTCTCAGAGCGTACGGACGTACAGAATATCGAGCTTATGAATCTGGCGGGCTTTTGCCGCAACTGCCTATCTAAATGGTACCGCGCCGCCGCCGAGGAGCGGGGTATTGAGATGTCGTACGACGAGGCGCGCGAGCTTGTTTACGGTATGCCCTACAGTGAGTGGAAGTCCGAACACCAACGGGATGCCACCCCCGAACAACAAGCAGCATTTGAGGCAACACAGGCTAGCGACTAGGCATAGGCCGTACAGCTGGTTGCTGGTACCAGACATGAAGCGTTTAACTCGACTCCTAAGGGCCGAGGAGCGCAGCCTTTTGCGGGGTGGCAAGAAGGGTCTCGAAAAAGAGAGTCTGCGGGTAACGCCTACCGGAAAGATCGCGCAGACGCCCCATCCTGTCGCGCTAGGGTCCGCCTTAACTCACCCACACATCACTACAGATTATTCCGAGGCCTTGCTGGAGTTTATAACACCACCTGTTTCGGATGCACATCAATCGCTCGAGTTTCTCCACCATATCCACCAGTTTGTATACCGCAACCTCGAAGATGAGATGTTGTGGGCGAGTAGCATGCCGTGCCCATTAAAGGGAGCAAACCCGATTCCCATAGCCCGTTATGGAAGTTCGAATGTCGGTACCATGAAGCACGTGTACCGGTGTGGTCTGGAGAATCGTTACGGTGGACTGATGCAGGTGATTGCAGGAGTGCATTTTAACTATTCGCTGCCGGAGGACTTTTGGCCGTTCCTTCAGTCTTTTGAGAAAGACTCACGGACGCCTCAGGAGTTCATCTCCGACTCCTACTTCGCCTTGATACGAAATTTCCAGCGTTTGGGTTGGTTGATTCCCTATCTATTTGGGACATCACCGGCGGTGTGCAAGTCTTTCCTGAGTAATCATGCTAGCGGTCTTAGTGAGTTCGATGACGGCACTTATTTTGGGCCACATGCGACGTCGTTGCGGATGAGCGATATCGGTTACAAGAACAAGGTGCAGGCCAGCCTAGATATTTCCTACAATAACCTTGATGAATATGTCGCAGATCTTGTGCGTGTAATCGAGACACCTCATTCGGACTACGAAAAGATAGGTGTGGTCGTCAATCGTGAGTATAAACAACTAAACGCTAACATTTTGCAGATCGAAAATGAGTACTATAGTTTTATGCGCCCGAAGCAGGTCGCTCGATCAGGAGAAAAACCGACGCTGGCACTCAAACGTAGGGGTGTCCAATACGTTGAGCTACGCGCGCTAGATGTCGATATCTTCGATCCTCTCGGGGTGAACGAAGACCAACTACGGTTTCTAGAAACGTTCCTGGTTCTTTGTTTGCTTCTAGAGAGCCCTCCAATCACCCCGGCGGAACAACGGGAGATTTATCGTAATGAAATTACGATAGCTTGTCATGGACGAGATCCCGAATCTAAGTTGCTACGGGACGGCAAGGCACAAACCATAATGCAATGGGCCATCGAAACATGTGAGATGATGGAAGGTATCTGTGAAGTCTTGGATGAGGATGAGCCTCATCAAAGCTACGCACGTGCCCTGGAGGCACAAACGAAATCTATCTTAGAGCCCGAACAAACACCATCGGCGAGAATGCTCGCGGAGATGCGTGCTAATAAAACATCTTTTTTCAGTTTCGCTATGGATATGTCTCAGAGGCACAAAGCATATTTTTCTGAGCAGCCGATGGCGGATGCCCAAGTACGATATTTCGAGGATACAGCACAACAATCTATCGCACGCCAGCAAGAAATCGAAGTCGCGGATGAGCTTTCGTTCGATGACTACCTTAAGAGGTATTTCACGCAGTCCTGAACGTCAGTAGCCGACCCCTAGCCCGCATTTCCCACCAGCTCTCTACTCGATCGCTGTTCCCGACGCGATTCTCGGCAACCGCTCAACTGCTCCTCGACCGCTGTTCCAGACGCGGTTCTACCTCCTCCATCCATGGAGTCGTGCGTGGTTCTCGGTTGCTGCTCCCGGCGCAACTCTACCTCCTCCTTCCCTGGAGTCGTAACTTCCAGCGTCTCGACAATCGCTCCTGCGTTGTTCTACTTTCCTACATCCATGTAGGTCGCCTGCCGGTCGCCTGCGTTGCTCCAACTCCTGCATCTGACCTCCATGGATGGCCGCTCTCGCACCTCCTGTGCTTCGCGGCACCTGCACGTCCTGGTGCAATGGCGGAAATGCAAGAGGATTGTAGGCGGCTTCTGCGCATGCCGGCAATTGCTTCTGCATTGCTCTAACTTCCAGCGTCTGACCGCCAGGGATGGCCGCTCTCGCAGGTCCTGTGCTTCGCGGCACCTGCACGTCCTGGTGCAATGGCGGAAATGCAATGGGATTGTTAGGAACAATCCTTGCCCTGCAGGTCGCCCGACGCGGTTCTACCTCGGCAACCACTCCGACCACTGCTCCTGCGTTGTTCTAACTTCCAGCGTCCCTGCCGGTCGCCTGCGTTGCTCTACCTCCTGCATCTGACCTCCAAGGATGGCCGCTCTCGCACCTCCTGTGCTTCGCGGCACCTGCACGTCCTGGTGCAATGGCGGAAATGCAGCAGGATTGTTGGGAACAATCCCTACCATGCACGTCAGAACAATTCTTGCCATGTGGTCGTGCGGCCGTGGGTGAGGCGGAACAAGCAGCGGGTTCGGTGGACGCGCTGCCCGCTCAATGGGACGAAGGTCCACCGGACCTTCGTCTGTTTCCGTTTCGCCCTGCTGCGCTTAAAGGACCAGGGAAATCCGTCCGTGGATTTCCCGTTCGCCGGGCGAATCCATGCGCTACGCAGTCCCTGCTTCGCTGTGGCACCGGCCCAAGCCATCCGTGGCTTAGGCGCGTTCGGCGGGGTGAAGGTCCACCGGACCTTCACCTGCTACCGCCTCACCCACTGGATCTTTCGCACATCTCCGGCTTACCCGCGAGCAGCGACACGCCCTGGCGACGATACCCGGCGGGAAGTGCAGGCTAGGGTCTGCCTACCAGGCTGGTGTCGGCAATGGGGAGTGGCTTTATGAGGGCATGAACTATCAATCGCCGTCATTCATGGGGCTGGCGGCACCAAGAAACGCGACGCCGCGGTTGGCCATTAAGACCAGGCATCTCTTAATCCGCGCGCGCAGTACGGTCATTCACGAACACAAGTAGACCGGTCAGACCACAAATCCGCATATTTGGTCAGGTTTCCGTTGAGAAGCGTAGTCGATACTTGTCAGCATGAGCCTTCGAGCGGAGAATGGTGTATCAGTTGTAATGGGCTGGGCAAACCATGACTACACAGCACGTCATCGAACAAATGCTCAACGACAAGTTGAAGCCTTTGCATCTCGAAGTTGTCGATGAGAGCAATATGCATAACGTGCCACCGGGTTCTGAGTCCCATTTCAAAGTGACTGTGGTATCCCGCCAGTTTGAAGGCCAAGTGTTGGTTGCCCGCCATCGCCTCGTCAATGATATCCTTGCCGATCTACTCAACGGTCAAATACATGCGCTGGCGCTGCATACGCTGACGCCAGACGAGTGGTTTGAGCGAGGTAGTGACGAACGCGATTCGCCGCCCTGTCTGGGAGGTTCCAAGGTCGGAGGGTGAGCTTTAATGTCGGTGACTAAGTGCCCGGGCCGGAGGGTAGTAATCATGATTAGAAGATCTTTGTGCGCATTCATTATTGGCACGTTTTTCCTCATTTCGGCCGCGCAATCCGCCGTCGAACCGTCCGCCAGGAAAATCGTTCAGAAGACCCTGCCATCGGTAGTATTGCTACTGATGGAGGATGCCCATGGCCAACAGATCTCATTAGGCAGTGGGTTTTTTATACGCGATGGCGTTATTGCGGCGGGCCTGCATGTCATCGAGGATGCCCACAAGGGCTACTATAAACACGTTGCTCGCAAGAAAAAGTATCCACTTGCCGGTGTGGTTGCGATAGACCGTGCACACGATCTGGTGTTACTCGCGGCGCCTGGTGCGAAGGCGGCACCATTGCCGCTCGGTGATAGCGATAAGGTAGCGGTTGGTGATCTGATCTACGCCGTCGGAAATCCTAGAGGTTACGAAGGCACCTTTTCACAGGGTATTGTAAGTGGCATCCGTGAAGCAGACTCCCGCACGCTGTTACAGATCACGGCGCCCGTCTCGCAGGGCAGTAGTGGCGGCCCGGTGTTAGATGCTGATGGCAAAGTCGTCGGTATGGCGGTGTCGACGCATAGCGGCGGTCAAAATCTCAATTTCGCTTTACCGATTGCTTACGTACAAGCGTTGTTGGCGGAGATGAAGCCGATTACACCGTTGTCTGCACATAAGCGTAACGGCGTTCGCAAGATTGTCAGTCGTAACGCGGCGCAACGCTTCGACGATGCGGTCGAGGGCACTCATTTCACATGGGATCGCTACGGCCGAAAAGGCCGATACTATTCCTTCTCGCTACGTAACCACTTGCGCCAGCCGGTCAAGGAAGTGTATTACATGGTGGCATTTTACGATGGTGATGGGCAGCCCGTGCATGTACAGTCTCGACGATACTCCGGGTTTATTCCGGCCGGACTTGCCAAGCGCATGAATGGGGCGCTGGAGATTTACACCTCTGATCTGGCGGAACGGGTTGATATAAAGATCGTTAGTTTCGAAACGGTGGAGTAACTCTACCCTTCGCCTGGGTTTATATTGGTGCGCTTGTTTATGGAATTGGAACGGGCGCGCGACAGCTTTGTCTAATTGCAGTAAATCCCACCCTAGTTAGCGCTGCCTACGTTCTCAATTCTACGGTTTCGGGCATCTGTATCTGACTTGTAAGAGCGCGTATTCAACCGAAGGGGAAAGGATTCCAAAAGCCACTCGGTTTTTTCGGCTGTTGGACGCCCGCTCTTATTCGCAACAAGTACTGGAAGATTATTCAGAAATCATAAACTAGAAATTGTTGTGACCAGTTAGAGAAGTTCGATAGCCAGATTTAGGAACGATGCTGCTTTTTTTCTATCTTGGCCCACGAATCCCGTAGGGTGACAGTTCGGTTGAACACCAATTTCTCTTCGGACGAATCGGCTGAATCAACACAGAAGTAGCCCTGCCGTTCGAACTGGTATCTAGTTTCGGGCGCGGCCCCGGCCAGACTTGGTTCGACTCGGCTAGCCATTAATGTCTCGATCGAATCCGGATTAAGAGAGGCCTTGAAGTCGGCACCATCGCTGGCCGGGTTTGCATTGCGGAACAGGCGATCGCAAAGACGTGCTTCGACCTCAAGCGCGTGCTCGGCGGATACCCAGTGTAGTGTTCCCTTGACCTTACGGCCATCCGGCGCTGATCCACCGCGTGTGTCGGGATCGTACGTACAATGCAATTCAGTCACCTCACCGGTCTGTGGATCCTTGACTACGCTAGTGCATTTGACAAAGTACGCGTATCGCAGGCGCACCTCCCGTCCTGGTGCTAGGCGAAAGAATTTCTTGGGCGGATCCTCGAGAAAATCGTCGCGTTCGATGTAGAGTACGCGCGAAAACGGCACCTTCCTTGTGCCCATGGTTGGATCATTCGGGTGATTGGGTGCATCGAATTCTTCAACCTGGTCTTCGGGATAATTATCGATGACTACTCTTAGGGGCCGCAATACACACATTCTACGCGGTGTTTTCTCTTCGAGATCCTCCCGCACGCAATTTTCGAGCAGGCTCATCTCGATAACGTTGTCTTTTTTGGTAATGCCGGCCCGCCGACAGAAGTCTCGTATTGCTGCTGGCGTATAGCCCCGTCGTCGCATCCCCACTAGCGTCGGCATGCGGGGATCATCCCATCCGCTGACATGCCCCTGTTCGACTAATTCATTTAGTATGCGCTTGCTCATGACCGTGTAGTTCAGCGACAAACGTGAGAATTCGATCTGTTGCGGGTGGCAATCGACTTCTAGTTCATCGAGATACCAGTCATAGAGCGGACGATGATCTTCAAACTCCAGGGTGCAAAGTGAGTGTGTCACGCCTTCAATGGAATCGGACAGACACTGCGTAAAATCATACATCGGATATATGCACCATTTGTCGCCGGTCATCTGATGTGCCATATGACGGATTCGATAAATGATCGGATCTCTCATGTTAAGGTTGGGTGAAGCCATATCGATCTTGGCGCGGAGAACGTGCGCGCCATCCTCAAATTCTCCTGCCCGCATGCGTTCAAAGAGATCCAGGTTTTCCTCGACGGAACGATTCCGATAAGGGCTGTTCTTACCAGGTTCGGTCAACGTGCCGCGATGGCTTCGAATTTCATCGGCACTCAAACTATCTACGTACGCCTTGCCTATTTTTATTAGCTGCACCGCGTAGTCGTAGAGTTGATCGAAGTAGTCTGATGAATGGCGCAGGCGGTCACCCCAATCAAACCCAAGCCAACGCACATCAGCCTTTATCGACTCGACATATTCCATACTTTCCTTTAGTGGATTTGTATCGTCGAAGCGCATATAACACACGCCGTCGAATTCAAGTGCTATACCGAAATTTAGACAGATAGACTTTGCATGCCCGATATGCAGGTATCCATTGGGCTCGGGTGGGAACCGGGTTACAACCTGACCATCATTCTTGTGTGATTTGATATCTTTCGTAATGATAGTGCGAATGAAATTCAAGGGACGCGTCGTGCTTGTCTGCACGTCGTTAGTGGCACTATTCGGCGGGTGTGGGCCGCTATTCATGTCTGACATCCGGCAAAGATTAACAAGGATTCTACCATCTTTGTTCGCCGAAATAGGGGTTGTGGTGATGAACGGGTTAGCTCAGTAAACATGCTAGACGCGTATACGGATTGGTTACTTCGATGGCACAAGGCGATTGTCATTGTCGTACTGGCGGTCGTCGTGCTCTTAAGCGCCGGCGCCTTCCGTCTGACCATAACTAACGACATGCGCGCCTACTTTAGCCCCGATAATCCCCAACTTGCGGCGTTCGATGCCTTAGAAAATGTATTTAACAAACAGGATGACGTGTTCCTATTCGTCGTGCCACGCAGCGGCGACATATTCAATGCACATGTGCTAACGCTAGTGTGGGAGTTGACGGAGTTTGGTTGGCAATCACCCTATTCGACAAGAGTAAGCTCGCTCGCGAACCATCAGCATACACACGCTGAAGGTGATGAGCTCTTTGTTATAGACCTGATTGCAGACCCTAAGAAATTGGATGCAGCTGCGATTGCGAGCATTAAACGCATCAGTCTAAACGACCCCACCCTTGTCGGTACCCTCGTAGCAGCCGACGGTAGCGCGACTAGGATCGAGATTACGTTAGCGATGCCGCCCGCCAATCTGAATGCTAACGATGAGATCGTCGAATTCTTTCGATCTCGCTTGCCGGAGTTTCGCGCACGTTACCCAGAGGTCGAGATACTTTTGGGCGGTAGTGCGGCCATGAATGTCACGCTCGGTGAGGCGGTCGAACAGGATCTGCGCAATCTGATCGCCTTGAGTTACTTGGTCATCATTGTCGGCCTGCTGCTGTTTCTACGCCAGCTTGGCGGCACGGTTGCCGCCGTATTGGTAGTGACGATGGCAATAGCCTGTACCATGGGCTTGTTTGGTTGGTTCGGCGTTGTACTCGAGGCGGTAGCTGGGTTTGTACCGAGCGTTGTCATGACCATCGCAGTCGCCGACTCGGTCCATATTTTGGTTAGTTATTACTATGAGCGACGCCGTGGTCAGCGGAACGACGCGGCGATTCGTGAGTCGCTACGGATCAATGCGGCACCTGTATTCATCACCAGTATTACCACCATCATTGGCATGTTAACGCTAAATTTCAGCGATTCACCTCCTTACCGAGATCTCGGCAACATGGTGGCAGTAGGTGTTTGTGTCGCCTACGGTCTTTCTATGTCGTTTCTCCCTGCCTTACTGGCGTGGATGTCGGTTGGAAATGTCGCCCGGGGACAGAGTCTGGAGGCGTCGATGCGCGTGTTTGCAGATTGGGTGATTCGCCGCCATAAAGCGCTACTTGTTGGAATGTCGGTGTCGATAATCATAGTTGCTAGCTTTATCCCGAGAAATCAGCTTACCGAGCGTTGGCACGATTATTTTGATGATACGTTTGAGATAAGAAACACTATCGAGACCGTCAACGATAAATTAGGTGGCGTCCATGCGATTCGGTATGGATTGGATACTGGGGTAGATCAAGGAATCAACGAGCCGGCCTATCTCGCGGCCGTCGATCGATTCGCCGACTGGTACCGTCGGCAACCAGGGGTCAGTCACGTTACTAAGATAACAGACGTGATCAAGCGTTTGAACATGAACATGCATGGTGATGACCCCGAGTGGTACCGGCTGCCGCAAAGTCGTGAGTTGGTAGCACAGTACTTGTTACTCTATGAACTGTCATTGCCGCAAGGTCTCGGGCTTGAGAACATCATCAATGTCAGTCGATCGGCAACCCAGTTTACCGTCGCTATAAAAAAAACCGATTCCGAGCGACTTATTGAACTAGATCGCAGGGCGCAGGCGTGGTTACGCGCGCACGCACCAGACATTCGCGTTGCCGAGGGAACTGGGCTGGATATGGTGTTTGCACATATCAATCACCGAAATATCCGCGCCCTGTTAGCGGGGGTGGCGCTAGCATTGGTATTGATATCATTGCTGCTGATCGTTGCGCTGCGCTCAGTAAAACTAGGACTGATGAGCCTAGTCACTAACCTTGCGCCCGCGGGTCTGGCGTATGGCACCTGGGGGCTGTTCGTGGGTTGGATAGACCTTGCTGCGTCAGTCGTGATGTGTATGAGTCTTGGAATCGTGGTCGATGATACTGTGCACTTTGTCAGCAAGTATTTGCGCGCACGGCGTGAGCAACGGCTGAGCGCGGCTGAAGGAATGCGTTATGCCTTCAACACGGTAGGGGTGGCATTGTGTATCACCTCGGCCGTGTTGGTCGCCGGCTTTCTGGTTCTAGGTGCTTCACATTTTTCGCCGACGTGGACCACGGGGATCTTGATCGCCATTACGCTGAGTTATGCGCTCGTCATCGACTTTTTGTTTCTGCCGCCACTGTTACTGGTACTAGACAAACGTTGGCATATCAGGTTCTGATGGCAGCCTGGCCCTAGTAACTTGCCGACCATCAATGCGAAGGAGAAAACATGGCGAGCACAATACTGATTACTGGCGCCAATCGTGGCATAGGGTTTGAGCTTACCCAACAGTATGCCGAGGCCGGTTGGCGAGTGATAGCCTGTTGTCGCGAACCTGAGAAAGCGCAAGCGCTGGACGGTGTAAGAAGCGATCACGGAGAACAGGTGAGTATACATAGGCTCGATGTTACCAAGTCCGAACCCATAAAGGCGCTGGTGACCTCGATGGAGGATACGCCCATCGACATTCTGTTGAATAATGCTGGCATCTACGGCCAGCGCGACGCTAGCCTGGGTAATATCGACGAGGATAGATGGCTTGAGACGTTTCGCGTCAATACAATCGCACCGATAAAGGTCATGGAGACCTTTATTGATGTGGTAGCCGCTAGCAAACGCAAAGTGTTTGCGACTATTACGAGTAAAATGGGCAGTATCGCAGATAACACGTCGGGCGGTAGCTATGTGTATCGTTCGTCCAAAGCCGCGTTGAATGCGGCTATGAAGAGTGCCGCTAATGACCTAGAGGGTCGCGGTATTAGCGTAGTCGTGATACACCCCGGTTGGGTACAGACGGATATGGGTGGTCCAAGTGCGTTGTTGAGTGTCGAGCAAAGTGCGAAGTCGATCCGCGAACTGCTGGGGCGGGTTTCGATTGAGGATACGGGCAAATTCTTTAACTATGACGGTACGGTAATACCCTGGTGATGTATGGTCGTCGTAGGTAGGGCCAATGAGCCGACTTTCCATCGCTGAGCTACAGAAAATGGCGCGCGACACGTTTGGGCGCGACTTATCGGAGGGCGAGATCGAGGTTTATCGAACACGCCTACCGGCCATGGTGCAGGCCGTGACAATGCTAGAAGAATGGGAGGCGCGACTAAACGATACTGTTCCTGCCACCGTACATGTGATACCAATGGTCGGCACTGATGACCGCGAGTGATCTTGCCTTTGCGACCATCGCCGAAGTAGCGCCACGCATCGAGGCCGGAGAAATCTCGCCGGTAGAGCTGACCGAGCTAGCACTCGATCGTATCACCCAGCGAGACACGCAGCTCAACGCGTACATAACGGTGATGGCGGATACGGCTAGGCAGGCGTCGGAGCGTGCTGCGGCGGCGATCAAGGCAGGCCAGTATCTCGGACCGTTACACGGCATCCCGGTGGCGGTAAAAGATCTGTTTGCCACAAGTGGGGTGCGCACCACATTTGGTTCTCCGCTGTTTGCGGACTGGGTGCCGGACTACGATGCAGCAGTGGTTGAACGCCTAAACGCGGCCGGGGCTATCGTTCTGGGCAAGACCAATCTGCACGAACTGGCCTATGGCACCACCAGCAGCAATGCGCATTACGGTGCTGTACGCAACCCCTGGCATCTTGAGTGCCATCCCGGCGGCTCCAGCGGTGGCTCGGGCGCCGCCGTCGCGGATGGACTGGCCATGGCCGCTTTGGGCAGCGACACCGGCGCGTCTATCCGCCAACCCGCCGCCTGCTGTGGCCTCGTTGGTCTTAAGCCTACCTTTGGTCGGATAAGCAAGTTTGGCGCGTTGTCGCTGTCTTGGTCCATGGACCATGTCGGCCCAATGACGCGCAGCGTCGAGGATGCTGCCCTGATGTTGCAAGTCCTGGCCGGACACGACGCACGCGATCCCACTTGTATGCGCCGATCGATCCCGGATTATCGAGAAAGTCTCACGAAAACTATTCGTGGCTGCAAGCTCGGGGTCGCTCGCCAATTCTTTTTTGAAGATTGTGATCCTGAGGTCGAAGCCGCGGTCGAAAACGCGGTACACGTGCTGCGGGATCTCGGCGCAATAATAGTAGATGTCGAACTACCGGATATGTGGGTTTGCCATCGTATGGGGTCACTGATTATTGCGGTTGAGGGCGCCGCCTACCACGCCGATGCCTTGCGGACGCGTCCAGAGAAGTTTAGCGATGAGATGCTGACATCGTTTGGGTTGGGAAATTTTTACACCGGGGTTCAGTATGTGCAGGCACAACGATTGCGACGCCACCTTACAGTCGAGACACAGAAGAGGTTCGAGAGTTTCGATGCATTGATCACGCCGACATCTCCGGTGCCGACCACCCGAATTGCGGATGACCCGCCAGGTCATGCCTTGTTGCGGAGTCGGAATACGCTGCCGTTTAATTTTACTAGTTTGCCGGCAATATCGGTCCCGTGTGGGTTTACTGGCGGCGGTCTGCCAATCGGAGTGCAGATTACCGGTAAAGCGTTCGATGAACAAAGCATGCTACGAATCGCCTACGCCTATGAGCAGGCCACAAGCTGGCATCACCAGCATCCCCCGCA
>Ga0114948_10000538_pt1 | contig 15109 bp, 9 predicted proteins | sample CR04metaG_FD_83877 | JGI IMG/M metagenome (GOLD analysis project Ga0114948, IMG submission 83877) | Deep subsurface microbial communities from Mariana Trench to uncover new lineages of life (NeLLi) - CR04 metaG | ecosystem: Environmental > Aquatic > Marine > Ocean trench > Sediment | place...
GGAAAAGATTAATTTCTTGGCGAAACATGGCCGCGGGCTGATCTGCGTTCCTATGCTCGGAGAGCGCCTCGACGAATTGGGGCTGCATTCCATGGTACCCAGGAACACGGAGAAGCTGAAAACCTATTTCACCGTGTCAGTGGATGCGAGGGTGAACACCACCACGGGTATTTCAGCATTTGACCGCGCCGAAACGGTCAAAGCGCTTATCAACGCAGAAACAAAACCGGACGATTTGGCGCGCCCAGGACACATTTTCCCGCTGCGCGCACGGAAGGGGGGTGTGCTCGTCCGAGCCGGACACACGGAGGCGGCCGTAGATTTTGCGCGGCTCGCCAGTCTCTATCCGGCAGGCGTGCTGTGCGAGATCATGGACGACGATGGCACGATGGCGCGGTCGCCCAGGCTTAAGGAAATGGCGCTGAAGTTCGGCTTGAAATTTATCAGCATTCAAGACCTGATCGAATATCGCCGCCGTACAGAGAAACTCGTCCACCGCAAAGTAACCACAAAGCTGCCCACCGCATTCGGTGAATTTGTGGTTCACCTTTATTCAAGCGACATCGACAGTCACGATCACATTGCGCTCGTGAAAGGCGACGTGACCACTGGCGAGCCAACTCTGGTCCGGGTGCATTCGCAATGCCTGACCGGCGATATCTTTGGCTCTCTTCGATGCGATTGTGGAGAACAACTGCGCGCTGCGATGCGCAAAATCAATGACAACGGCAAAGGCGTTGTGCTCTATATGCGGCAGGAGGGCCGGGGCATCGGGCTGGAAAACAAGCTTAAGGCTTACAACCTTCAGGATGAGGGCAAGGACACTGTGGAAGCCAACGAGGCCTTGGGGTTTAAGCCCGACCTGCGGTATTACGGCGTTGGCGCGCAAATTCTGTGCGACCTCGGCATCCGAAAAATCAGGTTGCTGACAAATAATCCGAAAAAAATTGTGGGTATCACCGGATACGGATTGGAGGTAGTGGAGCGCGTGAACATCGAGGTGCCGCCCAACAAGGTGAACGCAAAGTATCTCGCCACTAAACGCGATAAGCTTGGCCACTTGCTGACACTGAAAAGGCCTGAGGACGACGAGGCGAAACATCAGTTTTTAATCAACAATATGGAACCGAATAAATGAAAATTTACGAAGGCAAGTTAGCTGCGCAGGGAAAGCGGTTTGGAATTGTTGTCGCGCGGTTTAACAACTTTATTGGCAAAGAACTCCTGACTGGTGCAGAAGATTGCTTGTTGAGGCACGGTGCCGCGGACAAGAATATTGAAGTGGCCTGGGTGCCTGGCTCGTTTGAGCTTCCAATAGCTGCACAGGCCATGGCGAAGTCAAAAAAATATGATGCTCTGATTTCCCTGGGGGTCCTGATTCGTGGACACACGCCGCACTTCGAGTACATCGCTGCGGAAGCGACAAAGGGCATCGCCCAGGTCTCGCTTGCAACAGGCGTTCCGATAGCTTACGGCGTGATTACGGCCGACACTCTGGAACAGGCCATTGAACGGGCCGGAAGCAAGGCCGGTAACAAAGGCTGGGACGCGGCCCTCTCTGCTATTGAAATGGTGAATTTGATCGAGCGTCTGGATACTTAACCGCGGATAACAGGTGATGAGTTGGTGACACGTCTTATTTTCTCAGCGATTTTTTTTCTTAACATTTTGGCGTATGAAACTGCCACGGCACAAATCGTGGGCTGGCAAACGTTCACCAGTATTGGCACCATCAAGGATATTGACATCGATGCCGGTAAAGTGTGGAGTGGCTCGGACGGCGGCGTGTTTCAGGTGGATATCAATTCCCGAACGACCGCAAAGTTTACCAACACGGAAGGGCTGTCTGCAAACGATGTTGTCGCTGTTGAAATCGACCGGCACGGTGTCATCTGGTTTGCGCTTTTTAACGGCCTTCTCAATCGCTATCTGCCAGACACGGAAAGTTGGGAGGTGGTCGAGGACTACCGCGGTCAGCAAATAAGCGACATGGTCGCAGTGGGCGACTCGCTGTACGTCGGCCTGGACATCGGGGTGAGCCTTTATACCATTGACAAAATGGAGGTGAAGGAGACCTACCGGAACCTCGGGCTTTCCTCAGGCGACGATGTCGGGAAGATCGGCGCGAATGCAATATTCATTGACGGCACGGACATTTTTGTGGCGACCAGCAGTGGGATCGCGCGTTCGTCCATCGCGCTGGGGAATTTGCAGGCGCCCTCAAGCTGGGTGCAATACACCACTGCCAGCGGATTGCCGAGCAATGGTGTGAATGATATTGTCGTTCTCAATGGCATTCCCTATGCGGCGACAACGCGCGGCGCATCCAGGCTTACCGACACACTTTGGATGGATGTGGCTCTCGTCGGGGTAAATGTGAAGGCGATGGAGTTGGTCGATTCTAACCAGCTCTTTCCCGAAAATACCGTTCTGTCCGTCACGAATGACGGTGTTTTCTGGCTCGATGCTGCGGACAATTGGCAGCGACTGGGTTCTCGCCTTACTGATGTCACCGCAGTAAAGACCGACGAAAACGGTGGCGTCTGGATTGGCCGTGATGGCCTCGGCCTCGCGAGTTTCAATTTTGATTCAGAAATATGGGAACTCGTTCCCGAGAATGCCCCGGCGAGCAATGATTTCAAGAGTCTCCTTCTGGATGAACAAGGCCGTCTTTGGTGCGCGTCTCAACTGCGAGGAATTCACATGCTGGATAATGGCACGTGGGTGAATTTTTCCAGAGACAATGGCCTTCCCAGCAACGATTACCGCGATTTGGTGACGGATGCCGAGGGCAGGATCTGGGCCGGCAGTTGGGGCGGTGGCGTCACTATTATTGAGGTCACACCTGATGACACCACGTTCAGCGTCATCGACACCACTGGCGCAGTCCTGGCGGGATTTTCCGGCAATTCGCCAGGGTTTGTACTGGTGAATGGAATGGCACGCGACCAGGCGGACAATATCTGGTTATTGAACCGGGAGGCGGTGAACACCCGGGTGTTGGCCAGTCGCACGCCGCAGGGTGAATATGCATATTTTACTGTAAATGAAGGCCTGTTTACACGGTTTGTCACGGCCATTGAAATCGACCAGTTTGATCGCGTCTGGGTTGGCACGGAGGACGGAGGCGTCCGTGTTCTTGACCACAACAACACGTTGTTCGATAAAAGCGACGACAATTTTCAACAGGGACTGAATGTCACTGATGACGGACTCTTCTCCAACAGCGTCACCGCGCTTGCCGAAGACCGCGACGGCGCCATCTGGATCGGCACGGACGAAGGCCTGAACCTGTGGTTCGACAATGTGACCCGCAATGAATTTGGCATCATCAACCGTTCGATAACCGCCATCGGCATTGACGGCCGGAACAACAAGTGGATCGGTACCATCAACGGTGTGACCATCCTGCGCGGCCACCAGGAGAAGCTGCTCGACCTCACGACGGGCAACAGTCCGCTCGTGAGCGGCAACATTCAGTCATTCGCGTTCAACGAAATCACAGGCGAGGTGTGGATTGGCACCGACAGGGGGCTGTCCCTCGCGCAAACTTTATTTACCACTCCCAAGGAAGACCTGAGTCAGCTCAGCGGTTTTCCAAATCCTTTCATCACAAGTGGCTCCGGCGGACGTTTCACGATTTTAAATTTGGCAGAAAACACCAGCGTTAGCATTTTCAATTCCGCCGGCAGGCTGATCAAGACCTTTCGGGCGGGGACCTCGGAGATAGGCGCGCAAGCGGTCTGGGATGGCGCCGACCAAGACGGTGCTTTGGTGGCGAGCGGGATCTATGTTTACCTGGCGTATACTGACAACGATATTTCTGCCACGGGAAAAGTGGCCGTCATTCGTCGGTAGGGTAGACCGGGAAGTGGTAAGATTCAAACCACGCTGTTCAAAAATGAGACAGATTTGATATGCCATTCCTGAAATGCTAAAATCACTGCTGGTAAAAAATTACGCCTTGATAACCGATGCCGAGATTCACTTCGAAGCCGGCTTGAACATTCTTACCGGAGAAACCGGCGCCGGCAAGTCCATTGTCATTGGCGCTCTGGGCTCGATTCTGGGTGAACGTGTGGACACATCTGTTGTGCGCGATGGCGCAGCAAAAGCTGTGATCGAGGCAACGTTCGATGTGAAACAGTGTGCAGATTTGCGTGCTTTTCTTGCGAGCCAGAATGTCGGAGGTTGGGGAAATGAACTCGTCCTCCGCCGGGAGATCAGCGTCAACGGGCGAACGCGCGCTTTCATCAATGATTCGCCTGTGCAAGTGGGGGTGTTGCAACAAGTCGGCGATCTTCTGGTTGATGTACATGGCCAGCACGAGCATCAATCTCTGCTCAAGATCAGCTACCACCTCCGTTTCCTTGATGAGTTTGGCGCGCTGGAAAAAGAAGTTGCTGCCGTCAGCGATGCACACCGGCAACTCACTCAACTTCTCCGCGAGCTTGAGCACCTGCAAGACAAGGAAAAGGCGATGCACGAGAAGAAGGATTTCTACGCGTTTCAGTTGGCTGAAATCGGCAAGCTCAACCCTGGTGTAGAGGAAGAAAAAGCACTGCTCAAGGATGAGAAAATCATCCGCAACAGTGAAAAACTCTTCAAGCTCACCGCTGGTTTATACAAACTTCTTTACGAAAACGAGCAGTCTGTCTTTGACGGACTGAGTCAGGCGCTTGGCCTTGTCGGAGAACTAGTCGTCATCGATGAAAAGTTCACAACGTTTAAGAATGACTGTGAGGCAGCCAAATTGACCGTGGATGAGTTGGCGAAAGCGGTACAAACGTATAGTTCCGGAATAGAATTCAATGCGGATAAGCTGGAGATCATTCAAAGCCGCCTGGCTGAGTTGAATGGCCTAAGAAAAAAATACAATCGCTCCATTCAGGAAGTCCTGGAATATCGCGACCAGATTAAAGCCGAGCTTGCGAAGATTCAAAGTCAGGATGCCGACCTCGCGGCAATCAGTGTTCAAATTGATTCACAAAAAAAGCTGTTTTCCCGCCTTTGTCAGGACTTGAGCAGCAAACGTTTAAAGGTGGCGCGCAGACTTGAAGCGATCATCCCGGATGTCATGGCCTTGCTGGGCATGCCCGGTGCTGGTTTCAAAGTCGCTCTGGAATGCCAGAGGGAAGAGGGTGGGCTGGCGGAGGTCGCAGGCACCTCTTACCGTTCAAATGGAAATGGTATGGATCTTGCTGAGTTTCTCATATCGACCAATGCGGGCGAGGAAGTTCGGCCGCTTAGAAAGGTTGCTTCAGGAGGAGAGATTTCCAGAATCATGCTGGCCTTGAAATCAATCATTGCCAGGAAAGGGCGAATTCCGGTTCTGATTTTCGATGAGATCGACAACGGTGTCTCAGGACGCATTGCAAGCGCGGTGGGCAGGAAACTGCGTGATCTCGCTGGGCTGCATCAGGTGATTTGCATTACACACTTGCCGCAAATTGCCAGCATGGGCGAGCACCACTACCTGGTTGAGAAATATGAGCACGGGGGACGTACAGAAAGCACCATTCGCAAGCTTTCGCATGATGAGCGCACCGAAGCTATTGCCCGCCTTCTGGCGGGTGAGAGCGTTTCGGAAGCGCACCTGAACAGTGCCCGGGAACTTCTAAAGGATGCGGTGTTAAACTGACGTGGACAAAATTGTAATAAAAGGGGGGAAGCCACTTAAAGGCGCTGTGAAAATCAGCGGCGCCAAGAACGCGGTCCTTCCGATGATGGCTGCGACCTTACTGGCCGAGGGACGGTTTGAAATCCGCAACGTCCCGGATTTGCGGGACGTCAAGACGATGGCGCATCTTCTGCGCATTATCGGCGCGAAGGTAGCATTTGCAGAGAGTCGCCTCGTTATAGACACTTCGGATTGTGGCTTCTACGAAGCGCCGTACGAATTGGTAAAAACCATGCGCGCTTCCATTTACGTGCTCGGCCCGCTTTTAGCCAGATACGGGCAGGCAAGAGTTTCCTTGCCGGGCGGCTGCGCCATTGGGCCGCGCCCTGTGGATTTGCACCTCAAGGGAATGGAAGATCTGAAGGCAACGGTGGTACTCGACAAGGGCTACATCGTAGCAAAAGCAAGAAAACTACGTGGCAGTTCTGTAAGTTTTGACGTTTCCAGCGTCGGCGCCACGGGCAATGTTTTGATGGCTTCTGTCCTGGCTGAAGGACGGACTGTCATCAACAACGCAGCGCGCGAGCCTGAAATTTCCGCATTGGCGGAATTTCTGGTAAAGATGGGCGCGGAAATCGAGGGAATAGGCTCGGGTCAGCTTCGGATTCACGGCGTCTCTAAGCTCGAACCGGTGTCTTTTGACGTGATTCCGGACAGAATCGAAACAGGTACTTTCATGATTGCCGCAGCCATCACTGGTGGGGAAGTTGAGATTCAGAAGACAGACCCAAAGTTGGTAGCGAGTTTGACGTCGAAGATGAGGATGGCGAACGTGATGGTCGAGGAAGGCGAATCTGTCATTTTCTGCAAGGCTCCTGAGAGGCTCAAACCTACAAATGTAACCACATCGGTGTATCCGGGTTTTCCCACTGACTTGCAGGCGCAATGGATGACTCTGATGTGCCTGGCGGACGGTAGTAGCGTGATTCAGGAGACGATCTTTTTTGACCGCTTTGCACACGTTGCAGAGTTGCGACGGCTGGGCGCTCAAATTCAAGTGAACGAAAACGTCTCAATTGTCACTGGCGTGGGCAAACTCATTGGCGCCACGGTAATGTCGTCGGATTTGCGAGCGAGCGCCTGCCTCATCCTGGCAGGACTGATCGCTCAGGGCAGAACAGACGTGTTGCGTATTTACCACCTTGACCGTGGTTACGAAAAGATCGAAAGTAAACTGGTAGGACTCGGCGCGAATACTTGGCGAGAAGAAGGAAGTTCTTAAACTCCGCAAATGAGTGGTTTGGCTGTATATTCCACTGACATTTGAAACGGGGGAGACCAAATGAGGATTCTATTAACTTAGCCTGCGGGCTAAAAAAGTTGTTGAACAGAAGGAGTACGCATCATGAGAGAGCTAAGAAAAATACTGGGAACCTCGTTAATGTCACTGCTTTTGGTGATTTGGGGATTATTCATGGTTTGCAGCGGACGCGTACCTGACGTGAATTATGACGATGATATCTTTGCCGACGACAGCGAATTTGACAATGGGTCAACAGGAAACGAAAACTCAGACCTGATGGCGCAGTTGGCCGTTCTGGATGAGGAATCGACCAGACTCGACGACAATCAGCGGAATGAAATTCTGGCTGCTCTGGGAATTAGCGATAACGGTTCAAGGCTCAGCCGCAGTGAGGAGGAGGATTTTCTAAGCGAAGAGCTGTTTCTTGACCTTGAGGTAGAGATTGCGGAACTTGAGAAAGTCTCCGGCCAGAAGGTCGCCATTGCCGACAGCCTACGCCGGGAAGTAGAGGAAACAGAATATCAGTTGTTGGCCTTGAACAATCTTGTGAGCCCGTCTAAGACGCAATTTACCTCTTCGAGCCGGTTGACCGCAACTGCGCCGATGTACGTTTCAAATGGCTCAACTTCAGCTTATGCGGTTGGGTATCAAGATGCCCTCAACGCCGTTTATGCAAGAGACTACAACGAGGCGATTGCTAAGTTTCGCGAGCTGCTGAGAATGGAAAACACAGATAACCTTGCCGACAATGCGCAATACTGGATCGGAGAGTCTTACTACGCGATGAGACAGTATGAAGTGGCGCTGGCGGAGTTCGAGAGGGTGTTTGCATTCGAAAACAACAACAAAATTGATGACGCACAGTTTATGCTCGGCATGGCATACATCAGATTAGGGGATGCAAGCACGGCTCAGATTGAGCTTGAAAATCTGATGGCATTTTTTCAGGATAGTGAATATGTCGTACGTGCTGAGCTCGAATTCAACAGTTTGAACATTTAGGCCGTGCTCTCTTGAGGAGCAGGCCAAAATATTTCCTGTCTGAAAACTTATTTCTTTCTTTTCGAGCTTTTTCTTAGTATTATGGTTTAGCAAATTTCGGTCAACGGAGTAGCCTTGTAGTTAAAGTTACTCCGTTGACACATGTAATGGTTTCATTGCTGTTTGCTTTTTCTTGATACTAATAGCGCTCAATTGCCTCTTAATTTCTCTCTAACAATTTCATTATCTGAATTGGAAAAGGACGTGTAGTTCTTTCAATGCCAGACTACATCCATTTGCATAATCATTCGCATTATAGTCTGCTGGACGGCGTCTGTAAGATAGACGACCTAGTCGGAGGTGCGGTCAAGTGCAACATGCCGACCATTGCTCTGACAGACCATGGAACGATGTTCGGCGCAATAGAATTCTACAAAAAGGCCCGGGAAAAGGGGATAAAACCCATCATTGGCGTGGAGGCGTACGTGGCGCCCGGAAGCCGTAAAGAACGCAATTACTCCCAGGGTAGCGCTACCTCATTCCATCTCGTTTTGCTGGCGAAGAATCTCACCGGCTACCAGAACCTCATGCGCCTGGTTTCAATCGGTTACCTTGAAGGCTTCTACTATAAACCGAGAATGGACAAGGAGGTGCTGAAACAGTATAGCGAGGGCGTGTTGGCGCTTTCCGCCTGCTTGAAAGGCGAGGTCGCGTTCAGTTACTTGAAGAAAGGGTACGAAGCTGCCCGGAATGCCGCTCTGGAATACCGCGATATTTTTGGGGACGACTTTTATCTTGAAATCCAAAACCACGGAATTCCGGAGGAGGAGCAAGCCCGCGAAGGCGTTATCGAGTTAAGCAACGAATTGAGCATTCCTATTGTCGCCACAAATGATATTCACTACTTAAAAAAAGACCACTACCTGCCGCACGATTGTTTAATTTGTCTCCAGACCGGCAAGGATCGCGACGACCCAAAACGGCTGCGCTACACCACGGATGAGATCTACTTCAAGACGCAGGAAGAGATGGCGAAAGCATTTCCGGAATATCCGGATGCGTTAAAACGCACAGTCGAGGTCGCCGAAAAGTGCAACCTTGAAATGGACTTCAGCCGGACCTTTCTACCAAAATTCGAGATTCCACGAAACGAAGATGCTGCCACGCTCGACGATTATCTTAAGAAGTTGGTTTATGCGGGCGCCAGAAAACGATTTGACAGCATCAACGACGAAGTTGATGAGCGACTGCTGCATGAACTTGGCATCATTGAGCAGATGGGGTATTCCGGCTATTTTCTGATTGTGATGGATTTCATCCAGCACGCGAAAAGCAAAGGCATCCCCGTTGGCCCTGGTCGCGGTTCCGCTGCCGGTAGTCTGGTTTCGTACTGCCTTGAAATAACCAACATAGATCCGTTGCACTACAACTTGATCTTCGAGCGTTTCCTGAATCCGGAACGGGTTACCATGCCCGATATCGATATCGATTTTTGTTACGAGCGCCGCGAGGAGATCATCAAATATGTTAAAGAGAAATATGGCGAGAAAAACGTAACGCAGATCATCACTTTCGGAACCATGGCCGCCCGTGCCGTCATTCGGGATGTCGGCCGTGTGCTCAAGATGCCGTACGGCGACGTCGATCGCATCGCCAAGATGATTCCCGCCACACCGGGAATGACCCTCAGCAAAGCGCTTGAAACAGTGCCCGGGCTGCCTCAACTTGTGGAGAAGGACGAAACCCATCGTCAGCTTCTTGAGTATTCGAAGGTGCTGGAAGGTCTTGCACGTCACGCTTCCACACATGCCGCCGGCGTTGTGATCACACCTGACGATCTAACGAACTACACCCCGCTTTACAAATCTTCTCAGGGCGACATCACCACGCAGTATGACATGAAAATTCTGGAGCACATCGGTGTTCTGAAAATGGACTTCCTCGGTCTAAGGACGCTAACCGTGATTCAGAAAACACTCGATACACTGGCGGCCAGAGGGATTGAGCTTGACGTCAACAACATCCCGCTGGATGATGCCGCAACCTACGAGCTTTTTGCCAAGGGCGAAACCGTCGGCATTTTCCAGTTTGAAAGCAGTGGCATGCGGGAATGTCTCTGCAAGCTTAAGCCGCAGGTTTTCGATGATCTCATCGCAATGAATGCACTTTATCGTCCCGGCCCCATGGAATGGATAAACGATTTCATTGCTCGGCGGCACGGCAGGAAGAAAATTGAATACGAGCATCCTTTGCTTGAGCCGATTCTCAAGGAAACTTACGGCATCATCGTGTATCAGGAGCAGGTCATGCGCATTGCCAGCGCGCTTGGTGGCTTCAGCATGGGAAAAGCAGATTTGCTCCGACGCGCCATGGGTAAAAAGCAGAAAGAGTTGATGGCGGAGCAGCGAGTGCAGTTTATCAAGGGGTGTGCCGAGAAGGGCATTGATGAGGATCTGGCCAACAAGATTTTTAATTTGATGGACAAGTTCGCAGGCTACGGCTTCGTCAAGCCACACGCGACCTGCTATGCGCTGATTGCCTTTCAGACGGCGTACCTGAAAAAACACTACCCGGCGGAATTCATGGCGGCGACCATCTCGAGCGAGATGGGAAGCACCAACCGTGTGGTCATCCTGATCGAAGAGTGCAAGCGGATGGGCATCACAGTGAAATCGCCTGACGTGAACGAGAGCTCTTATGATTTCAGGGTAGAAGGAAACGACATTCGTTTCGGCCTGGGCGCCATCAAGAACGTGGGGCGCGGTGCCATCGAATTTATCATCACAGCACGCGCAGAAGGCGGAAAATTCGACAACTTGTTCGAATTTTGTGAAAGAGTCGATTCACGCCAGGTGAACAAGAAAGTGCTTGAGAGTTTAATTCAATCAGGCGCGATGGATTCTCTGGCTGGACACCGCGCTCAACAGTTAGAGGCGGTTGAGACAGCCAGCAATTTTGCACAGTCGGCCAATGCCGACCGTATAAAAGGCCAAACGTCAATTTTTGATGATACTGAGGGAGAGGCTAAACAGTACCCGCCCTTGCCACTGGTTGCGCAGTGGAGCGAACAGAACACACTGGCATTGGAAAAGGAGATGCTGGGATTTTACGTTTCGGGCCATCCACTTGACAAATACAGAGAGGAGGTGAAAATGTTCTCCTCGATCACTCTGGATGCAATAGCCAGGCCGCCAGACGGAACGCAGGTTCGGATCTGCGGCATCGTCACCGAATGCAAGACCATTCTGGATCGGAAAAAAAAATCCATGGCGTTTGTTAAGATGGAAGACTTTCATGGAATCATCGAAGCTGTTGTTTTTTCAAGCGTTTATGAAAAGTACCGCGACCACCTGCAACCTGATTCGATGATTGCGCTCTCCGGCAGAACCAACGCCAAAGACGAGGAGAAAACCAAAGTGTTGTGCGAGCAGGTCGTGCCACTTGACAAGGTTTGGGAGGAATACGGGAAGACCTTGCATGTGACTATGAAGCTGATGGGGGTTGATGACCCCTTGCTGAATGAAGTATCACAGGTGCTGCGTCAGAATCCGGGACAATGCACTCTTTTTATCAATCTTAGTACACCTGAAAAAAATAACGAGATCATCAGGTCAAAAAAACTAAAAATAAAACCCTCCGCAGCTATGATTTCACAGCTGCGCAACCTGGTGGGACAGGAAAATGTCTGGATGGACAGGTAGAACGTATCCTCATTTACTAAGGAAAGGAGACGTAAATGGACAAGATTTTTGATAGAGTTAAAAGGATCCTGGTGTCACCACAGGAGGCTCTTGTGGAAGTAAAATCCGAAACAATGACTGTAGCAGACACGATGAAGAACTATGTCGCCTATGTTGCAGCGATTCCGGCCGCTGCCTGGCTCATTGGACTGCTCGGTCGGGCGCCTTTTTTCCGAGCAATCATGTACAGTCTTCTCACCTACGCCATGGGTCTGGCCATGGTGTTTATTTTCGGCAAAGTCGTCAATGCCCTGGCACCCCATTTTAACTCGACAAAGAATGACTTAAACGCGTTTAAGCTCGCCATGTATTGTTATACGCCAGGATTCGTGGCGGGCGTATTCAACATAAACCCAACCCTTTCTATTTTGGCGACACTTGGCTCGTTGTACGGTATTTACGTTTTTTATCTGGGCCTGCCGGTGCTGATGGAAACGCCGGAAGATAAGCGAATCGTTTACACCATCGTTACAGTCATCGTCATGATCATTGTTGTGGTAATCCTCGGCAGCATCGTTACGGCGCTGGCGTGGGGAGGGCTGGCCAGTTCCTTTCGGTATTATTAAATTTCGTGGTTCTCATCAACCTTTGAGTTGTTTAGTAAATAATCGCCACAGAGAGCGCAGAAATGAAGTCTGAGCAAAAAGAGTCCCTACGCATGCGACCTCTGTGGCGAAACACCAACCGGATAAGACTGGAATCCCAAATTCCAATCCGGTATCTGTCGGACAAATTCCTGCTCTACTGCACCAAATCTTTTAGACCTAAAGATGTTCTTACTTTTCTCCCTTGTTTTTTCCCCACTCAACTTTGCTCAAAAATTCGCTAGTGACTGACCAAAACGGCCTTCGCCTGTATTAGCAGGAATGTCCTATCTAAATCAAGGGATTCCGGCCCAAACCTGTCCCTGCATGTTATTAGCATGGAAGATCGCCGGAATGACAGAGTGATCGACTTTTCGTTCAGACAATAGCTAAGTTTGATGTTACAGATACGTATTACGTTCATGTAAGCCGGCTGGTTACAATCGGTTCTGAGCCGGGTAATACCATTCTGTAACTATCTGTTAAAACTGTATATTGTGACCCCATTGCTTTGCTGGTACAACGTTTGCAAATAACCTGCCGTAGGGCTGCGTCAGGGCAGGTTGCAAGTTGAAGTAGAAAAAACTAATGGGGTGTCAAAATGGTCAAGCAGGTCGTTACATTTCTGGTTTTGCTGATGACCGCGGTCGGCGTCTTGCTCGCGGACGGCACGACGTGGGTCATCAAAGTTAATGGCCCATACGGCATCATCAACAAGGGCAGGAATCAGGGCATTCGGGAAGGCCAGATTCTGTACATCAGGCGGGATGCCGCGAACAGCCGGAAAGATGTCGGGCAGGTGCGGGTTATTCGAACGACCGCCAACCGTGCTGCCGTCGAGCAGGCTTCGCGGCAGGAAGGGATGTCCCTCAGGAAAGGCGATAAGTTGTTCACGCAGCAGGAGCTTGCTGCTGTGGAGAAAAACAGAGGTGTTGCAACGATGGATGTCCAAGTTGCACCGAAGCCGCGTGCGCGACGCAACGATCGCATTGAGCCGATTACCGAACCCGCTCTCAATCCGACCACGGTGGATGATCCGTCTGCCTACACCGCAAATACGAAGCGCTATCAGACTGCAGACAGGCTGCGCAAGCCATGGGTGAGCTTCAACATTGGCGCGATGGTGCCCAACGGCGACCTCGCAGTTGGGTACGATTCCAGCGTTCAGTTGGCAGGGAGTTACATGGTTGCTACCGGCAAGGATTTTAATGTCGGCCTGGAAATAAGCAAGTCGTTCGTCGGTGGCAGCGCGCTGAGCAGCACCTCATTCACAAATGAATCGTCATCCCTGTCTTCAGCGTTGGTCATTTTCCAGAAGTTTTTCGGTGATTACATGTTCCTGGAAGGCGGAGGTGGAATCTTTCATCCCAAGGTGACTGTGGAATCCATCGACCAGGTTAAAACGTCATATTCATCAACGCACTTTGGGCTGGCAGCAGGAGCAGGCTTCTTCATCCCGACGAGTCCTTACGCCGGATTCACCATGAAGGGGAGACTGAATAATTATTTTGACGATTCCAACAAACACTATTTTGGAATAAGCGGCGGGTTTCGATTTAAGATAAGGTGATTGGAAGCAGAAACAAAAGAGCCTCGGTGTTCGGCGAAGTCAGGCAAGAAGCAGAGTCAGTTCAGAACACCGAGGCTCAGACTAAGGAGGAACATCAATTCTCAAACCTGGATATAATATCGACCTTCTGAAATATTTCTTTAGGTCTTGTGTTGCCCGGCTTTCAAGTCGGGCTTTTTTCATATCGCTGTCTTCTGCCGATATCAGACAACCTAAATTTGTCTGGATGTTTTCAAGATTTCTGCTTGACTCTATTACAGGAATTCCTTATAATAACCCCTTGAAAATTGGCTTGGTGTTTTATCCCCACATTTATTAACGGTTTAAATGCTTACTAATTTCGCCAGCGCTTTGGTCTTTCTCGTGTTTGGTGGACTCTTCGTGCTCATGAATGTGATGTTGTCACGGTTGCTGCAGCCACGTAACCCGCATCCGATGAAGTTAAGCACGTACGAGTGCGGTGAACTGCCGGAAGGCGATTCCTGGATTCAATTCAATATTCGCTTTTATGTGATCGCCCTGGTCTTTTTGATCTTTGAAGTTGAGATTGTCTTCCTGTTTCCGTGGGCGGTGGTGTTCAAGCAGTTAGGCATGTTCGCCTTTGTGGAGATGATGATATTTGTGTTCATCTTGTTAGTTGGCCTGGCTTACGTATGGGCAAAAGGAGATCTGGAATGGGACAAGCCTCGCTCTGTGCCTGCGCCGGGAGTCATCCCTTATGCCGAGAAATACGAATTAACAGAGGCGATGGGCTCTTAATTCCAGGGGAAAGGAACCTGATTTGCATTCAGCCTTTTTAAGCTGTATCTCCGTTTTCTCAGAATCAAGTTTTATTGACCTGCCGGATGTTGTAATTTCATTTTTGTTTATGTTGTTGGCCGCTTTGGGCGTTGCATCGCTTGCTTCAGTGCTTGCTCTTGTGGGTGTTTATCTGGAACGCAAAATATCCGCGCACATGCAGGATCGCCTTGGCCCCATGGAAGTATCCACCGAGCTGCCCCTGTTGCGGCACATCGGTCATGGCTGGGCGCAAACAATTGCCGACGCTTTCAAGCTTCTTTTGAAAGAAGATATCGTCCCGCAAGACGCAGATAAAATACTGCATTTGATGGCGCCGGTGATATTTTTTGCTGCTACTTTGGCAGCGTTTGCTGTTGTGCCGTTCAGTAGCCAGTTAGTGGCGAGCGATATGAATGTCGGCATTTTGTACCTCATCGCGATCTCGTCGTTGGCGGTCATCGCGGCTATTTTGGCCGGCTGGGCTTCCAACAACAAATGGTCGCTTTTGGGGGGCATGCGGGCCGCCGCGCA
>Ga0114948_10000540_pt1 | contig 15088 bp, 13 predicted proteins | sample CR04metaG_FD_83877 | JGI IMG/M metagenome (GOLD analysis project Ga0114948, IMG submission 83877) | Deep subsurface microbial communities from Mariana Trench to uncover new lineages of life (NeLLi) - CR04 metaG | ecosystem: Environmental > Aquatic > Marine > Ocean trench > Sediment | place...
GTATCACGACACATGGAACATCATTGGTATAGGCACAAGTGACCCTACCGCAAAAATTTATATATTTGACCGGTTTGGAAAACTCTTAAAACAGATAAGTCCAATTGGTGAAGGATGGGATGGCACATATAATGGCAATCCATTACCTTCGAGTGATTATTGGTTTAGAGTGGAATATAAAGAAGACAACACTCTTAAAGAATTTAAAGGCCATTTTACCCTAAAACGATAGATTAAAGCTATGAACTTAAAAAAAATCTACTTTATCCTACTTATAATGCTAACCCATTTTGCGTTTTCACAAGATGGTATTCCTATATATTCAGATTATTTTGCCGATAACCTATATATTTTACATCCATCTATGGCTGGTGCTGCAGCACGTAATCAAGTACGATTAACTGCTCGCCAGCAATGGTTTGACCAAAATGAGGCACCTAATCTTCAAACATTAAGTTTTAATGCCAGATTAGGCGAACAATCTGGTTTAGGGGCTATTGTGTTTAATGATGCAAATGGATATCATTCCCAAACAGGGTTATATTTTACCTATGCACATCATATTATGTTTTCACGTAGTGATGTGGATTTAAATCAATTATCATTTGGTTTAAGTGCAGGATTTATGGAATCTAGACTTGATGAAACACAATTTGATTTAAATGATTTTGACCCAATCATAGCAGGGATTATTCAAAGTAGTTCATATTTCAATGTAGATGCTGGAGTTTCGTATAACATTCTTAATTTTTCAGGACATTTTACAGTTAAAAACATAATATTTCAGAATAGAAATATCTACACTGATAAACTTGAATCCAACAATCAAAGACGATTCCTTATATCAGCTGCATATGCAATTGGCAAATCCCTTTCTTCCTGGACCTATGAACCTTCATTTTTATTTCAGTTTTCCGAAAGAACAGGAGAGCAGGCTATAGATGTTAATTTTAAAGCTTATCGGGAATTGGATTTTGGAACTTTATGGGGAGGGATGTCTTTCCGTAGAAGTTTTGATGGTTCAGAGTATTTAAATGGCACAGAAATAAAGAATCAAAAGTTACAATATGTTACTCCTGTAGTTGGCGTAGATTATAATAGATTTATGTTTGCTTATACCTATTCTTACCAAATTGGTACTGTAAGGTTTGAAAGTGGCGGGTTTCATCAAATTACAATTGGATATGATTTCCTTGGTAATAGGTTTGAACCCTATGATTGTGACTGTCCGGCTATTAACTACTAATATAAAAACCCCCTTTCAGGGGCTATTTTTAATTCCAGGTATAATTCTTTTTTTCAGCCTGTTTTTTCAATGCTTTTATCATAGCACTTTCAAAACCGTTAGAATTTTCATCTTTATTAATTATGATGTATTCTCTACGTTTTTTATTTAAATCGGAAATTTTATTTTGAATTTGTTCTCGTTCCCTTTTCTTTTCTTTGACAAAGGCTTTAATTTCAGACATAGACTTATCTTTTAAATTTTCAGGGAGATCTTCTATTTTAAGATCATCATAATTAAAACCTACTTCTGCTTCGGCATCGACGAGATCCCAACTGCTGTTTTTATATAAATGAGACCCTTTAGCAATAGTTCTGCTTACTGCATTAGATTTGCTATAACCGGCCGCATTACTATCTTGTGTATTCTGCATAGCAATTTTTCTTCTTCCTTGTTTGCCATAAGGAATGTACGTATTATTTAATTTAATGTTAAGTTGTAAAATAAGATCATCAAAAGGGGATGCAATATGTACAGTTTTTTGGTTATGGTTAATTGACATATAATCACCGTAGGTTAATTGAGCACCGTCTTTCCATTTAGAGTAAACCCCTTGTCTATAATCACCACAAAATATGGTATTTATAATCACATTTTTTTCTTTTGCATTAGAAGCGGCATCAATGTAATTTACCATTCCTTGGGTAAAGGGTTCGTTACCTGCAATAAATATCATTTTTAAATCATCTGGGTTATTACCCCAATCTAAGTTTTCTAGTGAAGCTTGAATTACAGTACCACAGTATTCACTACCTCCGTTTGTGGTTAGAGAGAATAGTTCTTTTGAAACATCATCTAAATCATCGGTAAAACCCAATATTTTTCTAATAAATCCCCCACTTTGGTTAAGATTATCGTTTCCATATTCATAAAGGGCGATCTGTAAATTGGGACTTTTGTTTCTACATTTTGCATATGATAATTCATTTATTATCTCCCAAAGTTGTGCTTTTGCTTGATCTATTAACCCATCCATACTATTACTAGTATCTAATAATAAAGCTATTTTTATGTAATGTTCTTTTATAGGATGTTCATTTCCTATTAATTCGTTCACTGCTATATCTTTTGTATTATCAGCTTTACAAGAAAGTGTCGATACAAAAACGATTAGCATCATATAAATTTGTAATATCTTCATAATATGATTATTTATTTTTTTGTAAACATATAGGGAACTTTTTTAAAAAAAAAACAACAATGAGGTAACAATACTTTTGGTTTAGGGAATAATATTACTAATTGAGAGAAGTGGTAATTTTAAATGAAAAAACCTCGAAATTCTAAAAATGTAATTTTAGTAACTGCTTTAAAGTGTGTATGTTTACCTTTTTAAAGACAAAATGAAAACACTACTAATACTTTTTTTTTCTTTATCATTATTTGTTACTGCAAACGTACAATCCCAGGTACAACGTAACACAAAACCTTCTTTTATATTGAAAGGTCAGGTAAAAGAGGCAGAAAATAATTTACCTATCTCCAAAGTAAATGTTGAGATTAATGGCGGAGCATATACAACAACAAATCTTGCAGGCGAGTTTTCTATAAATGCAAAAATTGGAGATGAACTTATAATAAGAAGTGATGAATTTGAAACGGTATACTATACTATTAAGGACAAACAACGTATTACTGTAAAGGTTAAAAGCCTATTAGAAGACTTTCTTCCAACAACTTCGGGAGTAAGATCAATAAACCATCAGGAATTATTTAATACCATTATAGATTCAGCTAAATATTTTCTGAAAAAGGATGCCAAAAAAAGTATAGAATTTATAACTAAGGCATTGGAGTCTATTTCCGGTGAAAAGGATACTAACTATCAAAACAGTGTTGCTTTTGAAACTTTAGGAGATAATAACTTGTATTGGAAACAATATGATCTTGCAATAGATAATTACAAACGCAGCCTTACGTCGAATTCAAAAACGAGTACACGAATAAAATTGGCTTTGGCTTTTATGAAAAATAAAAACTATCAGGAAAGCATTACTATTTATAAAGAAATATTGAAAGAAAAACTTTCAGACTATCAAAAAGTTGAAGTTTACGAAGGATTAGGAGATACCTATAAAGCCATAGATAATCATATAAAAAGTGTGTTTAATTATCAAATGGGGCTTGATATTGCTAATAACCGAAAAATTATTCCTAAGATTACCGATTTAAATTCAAAAATTGGTGAAGCCTATGCACAAGGAGGAGCCTTAGAAGAAGCTGAATCTTATTTTGATAATTCTTTAAATCTTGCCGAAAAAGAGAATAAAAAAAGAACTGTCGCAGAGAAAAATAAAGTAGCAGATTTTTACAATCAGAACAGAGAATATGATAAAGAAATTCAACTCAGAGAAGAAACTCTAACCGAAATTCAATCTATGAGTAAAGATTCAATGGGAAATGACTTAAACAGTCCTCTTACTCTTCAACGTCAAAATTACAAAATAGCAAATGCTTTTGTAGCTCAAGAAAAGTACAATGAAGCTATTCCATACCTTAAAAAAAGTATAGAAGAGGCCAACAAAAAAGAAGATCTATTAGTACAAAAAGATGCGACTCGAAAACTTTCAGAAATTTACAAAGACCTGGGCGAATATGATAAAGCCCTTAACAGTTATCAACAATACGTTGAGCTTGTAGATGAATTATACATAAAAAAAGAACAAGAAATTTCTCAAGCGACACGTTTCAGCAGAGAAATTGCATTAAAGCAAAACCGTATTACCAGTTTAGAAAATGAACGACAACTTAATGAAAGCCGTTATCAACTTACAAATGAGAATAAGGAATTAACACTTAAAAATATTAGGGTACAACGATGGGTCATTGTTTCACTTATTGTCATTGCACTTTTATTGTTAATCACTGCTTATGTTCAGAATAAAAGTGTAAAACAACAAAAATATGCCAACAATTTATTAGCTTTAAAATCCCTGCGTACACAGATGAATCCGCATTTTATTTTTAATGCATTAAATTCTGTTAACAGTTTTATTGCCAATAACGATGAAAGGGCAGCTAATAAATATTTAAGTGATTTTTCACAATTAATGAGGTCTGTACTAGAAAATAGTGAGGAAGATTTTATACCCCTTATTAAAGAAATAGAACTATTGAAACTATATGTAAAACTCGAACATTTTAGGTTTAAAGATAAGTTTGAATACACCATTACAGTAGATGAAAAACTAAAAGTAGATGAGTTTGTGATACCTCCTATGTTACTTCAACCTTATGTAGAGAATGCTGTATGGCATGGACTTAGATATAAAAAAGATAAGGGATCATTAGAAATAGTATTTGAGCAGATGGATTCAGAAAAAGTGAAAATTACTATTATTGATGACGGTATTGGTAGAAAAAAATCTAAAGAACTAAAAACTGAAAACCAGAAGAAACAAAATTCTAAGGGGATGGGAAACATTCAAAAACGCATTAGTATATTAAACGATATATATAAAGATCTGGTAGAGGTTGAAGTAAAAAATATATTTGAAAATGAAGAAGGCACCCAAGTACAACTTATATTAAAAAAAGATTGATGAATACATTACAAGCTATTATAGTTGAGGATGAAGAAACAAGTAGGGAGATTTTAAAGAATTACCTTGCAAAATATTGCCCAAATGTAAAATTGGTTGGAGAAGCAGGTAACGTTGAAGAGGCTTTGGTACTTATTCGTAATAATGAACTCGATTTGGTGTTTCTAGATGTTGAAATGCCTTACGGGAATGCTTTCGATTTATTGGAAAAGGTAGGAAACAGGCTGTTTGAAACAGTATTTATTACAGCTTACGATCAATATGCCATAGATGCTCTTAATGCTCATGCATCGTATTATTTACTTAAACCTATTTCTATTGATAAACTTATTGAAGCTGTAGATTATGTTTTTAAAATAAAAGAAAAAGAAAATAATCTTCAACATTCCGTGTTACGCCTTGTAAATAAGAAAATAACGGGAAAGATTACCATTCCTCAGCAAAGTGGTTTTGAAGTCTTGGAAATAGAAAATATTTTATATTGCCAGGCAGATGATAATTATACCAAAATTTTCTTAAAAGACAGTAAAAAACTGGTTAGTAAAACCCTTAAATATTTTGAAGAAATGTTAAGTGATAAAGGTTTTGCAAGAGTTCATAAATCTTATTTGGTAAATGTAAATTCTATTAAAGAATATAGAAAAGGTAAAGGAGGAAGTGTAGTTCTTATTACAGGAAAAGAAATTATGGTAAGTCCTTCTCGGAAAAAAGAACTCCTAGCATTTTTCAGATAATTAAAAATTAATTTTTTTTATTGAAATATTATTTAAAAAATCTTTTAAAAACATCTTTAATGTGCCGATATTATCATTACTAAAAAACTGAAGTGTAGGCAAAGATTTTTCAATACGCATTAAATTATTTTGGTTTAATATATTTTGAGTTTGTTTAGCTACAGCTTCACCTGAATCTATAATTTTAATATTAGAGGGAAGTATTTTTTTTAAATGTGGAATAAGATAGGGATAGTGGCTACATCCCAAAACAATATAATCTATGTCTGCCTCTAACATGGGTTGAAGGTATTTTTGAAGAAGTAATTTTAATTCTTTGCTATTAATTTTTCCTTTTTCAATAAGTGTCACTAATCCTTCACCAATAACCTCAGTAATGGTAATTCCATATGTTAATTTTTCTGAAGTACTATGAAATAGAATACTGCTCAAAGTACCTTTGGTGGCCAGGATTCCTATATTTTTAGTACGGGTTTTCAAAGCCGCAGGTTTTATTGCCGGTTCAATGCCTATAATAGGCACATTATATTTCTCTCTCAATAAGGAAATGGCATTTGTAGAAGCTGTGTTACATGCCACAACAATAATTTTACAACCCAATTGTAAAAGTAAATCGGTATTCTTTATACTTAATGAAATAATTTCATCTACAGACTTATTACCATAGGGAGCATTCTTACTATCGGCTAAATAAATAGTATTCTCTATTGGAAGGAGATCATGTATTTCTTTCCAAATAGAAGTGCCTCCCACTCCCGAATCGAATATACCTATAGGACTATTGTTCATCTTATATGTAAAAATAAAAACTGCCCGCCAAAAAGACGGACAGTTCTACATGTTTTTTATTTTAAAAGTGAATTATATGCCCAACTCTTTTTTAACATCTACCATAAGATCTTTTCCTTCAGCGAGTAATACTCCATTACCACTAGCCGAATCTAGTACATATTCAAATCCCTGAGTACGTCCTACTTTTTGGATTGCATTTCTAGCTTTCTCTAAAATTGGTTGAAAAAGATTGATCTCTTTATTTTGAAGGTCTTTTAATGCTTGTTCTCTATAGTCTGCTATATTACTTTGCATGCTCTGTATTTCTTGAACTCGTTTAACATTTTCTTCTTCGGTTTTACTTTCTTGTTCATTACCGTATTGTTGTGCTTTTGTTTCAACCTCCTTCATCAAAGTTTTGATTTCTGTATCGTAGGTTTTTTGTAGTTTTTCTAACTGGTTTTGTGCTGCTTTCATCTCTGGCATAGCTTCAATAAGTGCTTGAGTGTCTATATGTGCAACTAGAGATTGGGCATTAACAAAACCAGTAGCACCCATAAAAAGCAATATGGCTATGAATAAAGACTTAATTTTTTTCATTGTAATTGTATTTAATTTTAGTGTTATAGATTTTTATAATTTTTAATTAATCTTCTTCTTTGTTTCCATCACCATTGTCCCCTTCATTTTCTTCATTTGGTGGATTATCGTTGTTTTTATTATCCCTTGCATTCGCTATTGAATCTTTTCTTTTTTGCCTTTCCTCTAATGTTTTTTGTCTACGGGCTTCAGACTCAGCTTTTTTTGCTGCTCTAACAGAATCACGAACACGTTTTCGTTCTTCCATTAGTTTTTCACGCTCAGTCTTTTTCTCTTCTATAGCTTTTTCACGTTCAATCTTTTTTTCTTCATTTGCTATTTCACGTTCGGTTAAAACTTGATTTTCCTCTAAGGAAAGATTATCTATTCTTTCTAATTCTTTCTTTTCTTTTTTAGAATTTACTTGTTTTCTTTTTGCTGCACGATTAATACTGCGTAATACAATATCACTAATATCATTTCTTTTGGCAGCAAAAAGCATTACAATATCAGCAGATTTGTCAAAAATAAAATCGTATTTTTTGTTTACAGCAACTTCTTGAACTATATTAAAAACTTGATCCTGAATGGGTTGTACCAAACGCCTTCTTTGAATGTCTAAATCTCCATTAGGTCCAAAGCGGTCTTGTTGGTATTTAAACATTTCATCTTCTTTAATTTTTATATCTTCTTCTCTCTCTTCGATAAGTTCTTTGGTAAGCAAAACTCTCTCATTACTTAAATTAAGCTTCATTTGTTCTACTTCATTTGATTTTTTTTCAATATCCTGTCTCCAACGTTGTACTTTACCATCTAATTGTATAGTAGCTTCTTTGTATTCAGGTACGTTTTCAAGAATATATTCCATATCGATATACCCAATGCGAACACCCCTTTGTGCTTTTGCAACAAACATAAAACACAAGAGTGTAAGGGTGAAAAATATTAACTTTTTAGTTTTCATAATTGTTGGTTGTTGTTTAAGAAAATATCGTGCCAAAATTAAAATTGTTGTCCAATAATAAAGTGAGTTTCCCAACCGTTAGGTTCAGTTCCGCCTAATATTGGGTCAAACCCATAAGCAAAATCTATACCAAGCAGTCCAAATGCGGGCATAAATATACGTAATCCTACTCCGGCAGACCTGCTTATATTAAAAGGATTATAGTTTCTATAACCATCATAAGCTGCCCCTCCTTCTAAAAATGTAAGCACATAAATAGATGCCAACGCTGCTAATGTAACCGGGTATCTTACTTCTAACGAATATTTATTGAAAACAGTATTTCCATCTATACTAGATAAGGAACCGTTAGGGTATCCCCTTAATTGTATTACTTCTCGACCATCGAGGCTAAATGATCCAAGTCCATCGCCACCTAAATAAAATCTTTCAAATGGTGGTATTCCTCGATCATTATTATAGGCTCCTAAAAACCCAAATTCTACATTGGTACGAAACACTAATTTATTTACAATTCTTGTATACCAGGTCCCTTTAAACTTTATTTTGTAGTATTCTAACCACTTAAATCTTTCTTGATCTATTTCTGCTATTCTTTCTGCTTCATCTACATCGGAGGGGTCCAGGGCATCTCTTTCATTAGCCAGAGCTTTATAATCAACATTATTAAAAGAAGAATAGGGAAGTGTTAATTTTGCTGAGATACTAAAATCTGAACCTTGAGTAGGATAAATAGGATTAGTGGCAGTATTGTTTCGACTAAGTCCTATGGTATATGAAAGGTTATTTGATGACCCATCTCCAAAAGTAAATAAACCAGTATTGTAATTTTGAAGATTATAATGTTGAAAACTAATTGCCTGTGATAAGGTAAAGAAATCATCAGGCCATTTCAGTCTTTTAGCCAGACCTACAGAACCTCCTGTAATAAGAAATCGCCGACTTTTATCTGCTTCTCTTGTTTGAAAATCATAAAAATATTGAATTGTATGTGAAATTGAAGTACTTAATTGCACAGGTTTTTTACCTCCTAACCAAGGTTCTATTAACGATAAACTGTAAGTTTGATAAAAAGTACTTGCTTGAACTCTAAGGGATAATTTTTGACCATCACCCATAGGAAGAGGTCTATAGGCTTCACCATTAAAGATATTTCGTAAGGAGAAGTTATTAAAAGACAACCCTAAAGTTCCTACAAATCCACCACCGCCAAAACCACCTTGTAATTCTATTTGGCTGGAACCTTTTTCTACAACCGAATATTCCATATCCAAGGTGCCATTATTGGGATCAACATTTTTAAAATTTGGAGATAATTGTTCAGCGTCAAAATACCCTAACTGCCCTAATTCACGTATAGTTCTTACAACATTCCGTTTACTGTAAATTTGACCCGGACGTGTACGCAATTCTCTATAGATTACATGGTCGTTAGTTTTATCGTTACCTACAACGGTTACATGATCGAAATAGGCAAGTTTACCTTCGTGTATTCTTATTTCGAAATCGATAGTGTCTTTTCTAACTGCAACTTCAACAGGATTGATTCTTGAAAAAAGATACCCATTATTTTGATATAGATTGGTTAGATCATTTGCTTCAGGGTCACTGTTATCTTCAATACGTTCTTGTAATAAAACACCATTATAGGTTTCTCCATATTTAATTCCCAAAACTTGTCGTAATTGAGAATCGGTATAAATACTATTCCCTATAAAGCGAATATTTCCAAAGTAATATTTTTTACCTTCTTCTATATTAAATTCTAGTGAAATATTTTTTTCGTCTTTTACAATCAACGTGTCTTTAATAATACGAGCATCTCTATAACCATTTGCTTTGTATTTTTTTATTATGGAGGACTTATCCTCTACTAAACTTTCTTCCGAAAATTTTGATCTTTTATAAAAACGGAGAAAGTTTTTTCGTTTGATATTTTTCATTGCTTTACGCAATTTTTTGTTTGAAAGTGCTTCATTACCCTCAAACGTTATAGCTTTTATCTTAACACGCTCTCTCTTATCGATATTTATATTCAAATTTTTAGCAATTTCTACTCCAGTAGAATCAATATAGGGAGTAGTACTAATGATAACTTGTGTATTTAAGAATCCTTCTTTTTTATATTTATTTAAAATATAGTTCTTAGTAGTAGTTATTAGGTTTTTGGTAATCTTAACTCCTGCACGAAGATTATTGTCTTTAATAATTTCTTTAACCTTAGCCTTTCGAACACCTACTATGGTAATTTCCTTCATTTTTGGTAACTCGACTATATATAACTCTAAATCTACTAAGTCGCCATCGATGTTGGTAACATAAAATGCTATATCACTAAATAATTTTTGCTCCCAAAGCTTTTTTGTAACAGCACTCAATTTTTCACCGGGAATATAGATACGATCTCCTTTTTTAAGTCCGGTAAAAGCAATAACAGTTTGCTCATTAAAGCTTTGAGTTCCGGTAACTTTTATAGAATTAATGGTATATTTTTTTCCACTGTCTAATTCTTTTTGCTGTGCGGAAATTGTAAAAATAGATAGTATTGTAATTAATAAAATACTATAGACTTTTTTATATGTAGGCAATAGTATATTATTATTTAATTTGTTCACTGGTCTTTCCAAATCTGCGTTCTCTGTTTTGATAATTTAATATAGCTTCAAATAAATTATTTTTGGTAAAATCCGGCCAAAGTATATCTGTAAAATATAATTCTGCATATGCTATTTGCCAAAGTAAAAAATTGCTAATTCGTTGTTCACCACCTGTGCGAATTAATAAATCAACATCTGGTAAATTTTGCGTGTAAAGATGATTATTTATTACCGATTCGTCAATATTTTCGGGCGAAATTATGTTATTTTTAACTTTAAGACTAATCTCTTTAATAGTTTTTATGATTTCTTCCCTAGAACCATAACTTAAAGCAAGAGTTAAGGTTTTTTGTTTATTTGTTTCGGTCTTTTTAATTACATCGAACAGTTCATTATATACTTTTATGGGTAATGCATCGAGATTTCCAATTGCATTAAGTTTAATATTGTTTTTCTGAAGAGTTTTTAGTTCTTTTTTTAATGAAGTAATTAAAAGCTTCATCAATAATTCTATTTCTAATTTAGGACGATTCCAATTTTCAGTGGAAAAAGCGTACAGTGTTAAATATGGAATTTTAATTTCGGCACAAGCTTCTACTATTTCTTTTACGGCATTGGAACCTTTTTCATGACCTTTAATGCGGAAGAGGCCTTTTTTTTTTGCCCACCTGCCGTTTCCATCCATAATCACTGCAAGGTGATTAGGAACGTTGTTTTTGTCTATCTGGTCTTGTAGTGACATTACATATTAAAAATTACAATAACAAGGTCTTCTTCCAAATGTAAATGTTAATGTGACTCCCGTAAATACATACCAGTCATTACTGTTTATATTTCCAAATTTAAGAGTACTTTCATTTGCTAGACCATTTACAGGATTACTGCCGTCTAGGTCATCAGTAAAAGTATAACGCACTCCTATCTCAGCAGCTAAAATAAGATTTGTTCCTATAGTAGCTTTATATCCAACCACCATAGGAATTGCAACAGCACCTGCTTGGTCATAATCAACAATAACATCATTTGCTCTTTTATACAAAGCATTATAACTAAAATAAGTTAATCCTGTATATAAATACGGGCTTGAAGCTTTTTGTCCATCATACATACTAAACTCCCAAAAAGTATATTCAATTCCAACAGAGAGTTCTAAAATTGTATTTTCAAATTTATATCCTCGCTGTTCTCTTCTTGTTTCGCTAGATTTATTATCATCACCTTTGATATTAACTAGTAATATAGAACCCCGGAATGAATGTCTATTACTACGGTTCCATTTAAAAATTGCACCAAAAGCCATATCATTTGGAGAGATGTAATTAGTTTTACCAATATCTCCAATATAATTTGCCCCACCAAGAATTCCACCAATCTCATATGTTTGAGAATGTGTAATTATTGTAGTTAGAACAAATATAATTATTGCTGCGAAATACTTCATTCACCTAAAAGCTTGCAAATATAATAATAAACTTCGCTTCACAATATTCTAAGCGAAATAGTCTTTGTTGATTAACAAATTTTAAAGTGATTTATTGTTTAATTACGCTTGTCTTCTCCCCATAATAATTTATTCCGAAGGGTTTTTATAAAACTATCATTTGGTAATTGCACAAATTTAATATAAAAAGGGGCTTTTTTAATAATTATTGTAGTGTTGATTTTCAGAGTTGCTATACGCGAATCTAATGAAACTAAAAATAATTTTTCTCTTCCTGAAACTTTAAGTGATATGGTGCTATTATCTGGAATGACCAAAGGACGAGCATTTAAATTATGTGGTGCGATGGGAGTTAAAATGATGCTATTTGTACTGGGATCTATTATGGGGCCTCCACAACTTAACGAGTATCCCGTTGATCCTGTAGGTGTAGAAACAATAAGACCGTCTGATAAATAAGAGATAAGGTATTTATCATTGACCTTGGTTTCTACTTTTATCATCGAGCTTGTATTCTTTCTGTTTATTGCCACCTCATTTAAAGCGAAATTAAGAGGAATAAATTCTTGATTTTCAGGGTTTGTTGAAATTGTAAGTAAACTTCTTTCAGAAATAACATAATCTCCTTTAAGTATTTGATTGAGGCTTTCAGTAATTTTTTCTTTCTTAATAGTGGCTAAAAAACCCAGTCTTCCTGTATTAATTCCTATAATAGGAATACCAAGATCTCCAACAAATGTAACCGATTTTAGTAAGGTACCGTCTCCCCCTATACTTATAAAAAAATCGTAATCACCAACTAATTCTTTAAATGAATCTAAACCCGAAAAACTTTCAGAAATATCTTTAATTTGATTAATACTATAAAGAAAATTTTCTTCAATCACAATCTCTACATTCTTCTTCTGAAGAACGTCGAGTATGTATTTTATATATTTTTCAGAACCTTCGTGATAAAATTGTCCGTAGAGGGCTATTTTCATCGTATTAAATATTAAGATATCTGTCTAAATATTTTGAGCGATCTTTTAGGTCTTCCAAAAATTTATCCTCTTCGTGATTTGAAATTATGTTGTAGTTATACCTTCTAAACGTTTGTACAATGGCATTCATACCGGTATTGCCAATTTTTATTGTTGCCTGAATATTGTCATTTTCAATTTTAGAAATAATTACTCCTAAGATTTTTACATCATTAGATTCTATTATTTGACAAATTTCACTAAAAGAATACTCACGGATTCCTTTTTCTACAACAATAATCCCACCTACTTCATTTAGAAAGGGAGTATTATTGAAAAGGGACATAATATCTCTTAATTCATAATACCCTAAGTATTTGTTATCCTTCCCCAAAACCGGCATAATATTACTGTTATGCAAAGCAAATGCTTCAAGAATATCCAACCAGTTAGTGTTATCGCGGACAAAAAAATATTCCAAAGCAATTAAATAATCACTCAAAAGTTTATTGCCATCAAAACTATGAACATCGTTTTCTGATATACAACCAATATACTCTGCTTTCTTTTTTACAAGGATATGTGAAAAAGTAAGCTGATTAAACATGTTTTGAACATCTTTAATTTTAGTAGTAACTTCAAAAGGCTTTATATCGTTTATTATATATTGTTGGGTATTCACAATGTTTATTTTATTGCAAAATACTTAAAAAATCATTCGAGTTAACTTTAAACGTGAATTATAATTTTTGTTACTAGGGTGATTTAGGGATTTTATGGGTTAGTAGAGAGGTATTTTCAGTAATATTTAAATTTCAAATGCCCAAACCTTTATAAAGTTATTTGCTAAAAAATAAACTTAACTGTTGTACAACTTTGTATTTTTGTAGGTTCTAAATGTGTACTATGACAAAATTAAGTGTAAACATTAATAAAATTGCGACATTGCGTAATGCAAGAGGGGGTAATACTCCAAGTGTACTACAGGCCGCAAAAGATGTTCAAAAATTTGGAGCACAGGGAGTAACCATACACCCACGACCCGATGAAAGGCATATAAAATTTCAAGATGCTTACGATATAAAACCCATTATTACTACCGAATACAATATAGAAGGGAATCCTATAGATTCTTTTCTTAATATGGTATTTGAAATAAAACCAACACAAGTTACTCTGGTTCCAGATGCTGTAGATGCCATTACTTCTAACGCTGGCTGGGATACCATTACTCATAAGGATTTTTTAACTGAAATAATTTCCGAATGTAAACGAAACGGAATACGAACTTCAATTTTTATTGACCCTAATCTTGTAAAGATTGAAGGTGCTGCAAAAACAGGAACCGACAGAATTGAATTATATACCGAAGAGTTTGCTAAGCAATATTCTCTCGGGAATAAGAAAGCTATTGAGCCCTACATTTTATGTGCAATTAAAGCCCAGGAATTGGGGATGGGGGTTAATGCAGGACACGATTTGTCACTAGATAATATCAAATTTTTTAAAGAGAATATCCCTAATTTACTTGAAGTATCCATTGGCCATGCACTTATTTGTGAAGCTCTTTATTCGGGTCTGGAAAAGATTATTAAAGTCTATTTACAAAAGCTCCTTTAAATATGTTATTGCACTCCAATATAATAGGGGATGGAACACCATTTATAATCCTTCATGGATTTTTTGGCATGGGAGATAATTGGAAAACCTTAGGGAAACGATTTTCTGATCCCGGGAATACAGGGCGGGATGGCTTTCAAGTACATTTGATAGATCAACGAAATCATGGAAGAAGTTTCCATAGTGATGATTTTAATTATAATCTTATGGTTGAAGATTTAAACGAATATTGTAATTATTATAAGATTGAAAAATTTGTATTGCTTGGGCATTCCATGGGTGGAAAAACAGCTATGTTTTTTGCTGGAACCTATCAGGAAAAAGTATCAAAATTAATTGTTGCAGATATTGCACCTAAAGAATATCCACAACATCATCAAGATATTTTAAAAGCGTTGTCTGTACTTGATTTTTCTGAAATTAAAACTAGAAAGGAAGCAGATGAAGCTCTTTCAGTGGACATTATTAATTTAGGTGTTCGCCAATTTTTATTGAAAAACATTTATTGGAAGGAAAAGGGAGAGCTTGCTTTAAGGATGAACCTTCCTGTGTTAATAAAGCATAATGAAGAAATTGGAAAGTCCCTATCGGAA
>Ga0114948_10000546_pt1 | contig 14999 bp, 13 predicted proteins | sample CR04metaG_FD_83877 | JGI IMG/M metagenome (GOLD analysis project Ga0114948, IMG submission 83877) | Deep subsurface microbial communities from Mariana Trench to uncover new lineages of life (NeLLi) - CR04 metaG | ecosystem: Environmental > Aquatic > Marine > Ocean trench > Sediment | place...
ATTGTACGGCGGTTGCGGTTTCAGTAAAAGATCAGGCTGCATCCGACAAATACCCACAGGCCGGAGTTGGCGCAGGGACGCGCCAACACGAGCGGCTGCGAGTGCAGGAGCGAAGCAAATCCACGCATTTGCGCAGCGACATGAAAGTCGACCATGGAGGGTCGATCTTTCTCATTCATGCAGAAGCAGAGTCACACCTCTGCGCAGTGACATGCAAGTGGCCCATGAATGGGCCATCTTGCTCATAGTTGGTGGGCACGACTGGGATCGAACCAGTGACCCCTACGATGTCAACGTAGTGCTCTCCCGCTGAGCTACGCGCCCATTGTGCATACCGCAGGGCGCGCAAGATACCATGACCGCCGGGCGCGCTCAAGTGCCTGGATAAGCAAATTACGCATAAAAATTTATCCTGTCCGCGGGCGAAATTTCTCGGCCCATACGCAGGCCTTGGCCGTATAATGAGCGCACAGATAAGACCGAAAATCAGACACAGCCCATTCATGTCAGACACCTTTGTCCACCTCCACCTGCACTCCGAATTTTCCTTGGTGGACAGTACGCTGAGGCTCAAGGACCTGGTTGCGCGCAGCCGCGAACTTGGCATGCCGGCGGTGGCGCTTACCGATCAATACAACCTCTTTGCGCTGGTCAAATTTTACCGAGCCGCAGTGGCGGCCGGCATCAAACCCATTGCCGGCGCTGACGTTCTTGTCCACAACCTGGATGAACCCGACCACACTTCCCGGCTGGTGCTTTTGTGCCAGGACAAGGCCGGCTTCCTTAACCTGTGTGAACTACTGAGCCGGGGTTATCTCGAGGGACAATACCAGGGCATACCCACGCTACGACGCGACTGGATCAGTGCAAGATCCGCGGGCCTGATCGCATTGTCGGGTGGCCGCGAAGGCGATATCGGGCAGGCCCTGCTAAACCAGCACCCCAATCGCGCCCGCCAACTGGCGGAGGCCTGGTTGCGGGACTTCCCCGACCGCTTTTACTTTGAACTGCAACGCACCGGCCGGGAGCAGGAGCCGCTTTACGAGCAGCATGCAGTGCAACTGGCCTCAAAACTCGACTGCCCGGTGGTCGCCACAAATGATGTGCGTTTCATGCATAACGCTGATTTCCGGGCGCACGAAGCGCGGGTCTGCATCCACGATGGACGACTGCTTTCCGACCGGCGCCGCGAAATTCGCTACAGTGACCAGCAATACCTCAAAAGCCCGCAGGAAATGCGCGAACTGTTTTTTGATCTACCAGAAGCACTGGAAAATGCGGTCGAAATTGCCCGGCGCTGCAACCTCGAGATGGAGTTTGGGAAGTATTTCCTGCCGGCTTTCCCAACGCCCCACGATCAGTCAGCGGAACAATTCCTGAAATCCGAGTCCGTTGCGGGCCTGCAGAAGCGCCTGGATGCACATGGTCCCGCGCACAGCTTCCAACAGGCCGACTACCTGGCCAGGCTTGAACTTGAACTCAAGGTAATCAACGGCATGGGTTTTCCAGGCTATTTCCTGATCGTAGCGGACTTCATACGCTGGGCGAAACGGCACGGTATCCCGGTAGGGCCCGGCCGTGGTTCCGGCGCCGGCTCACTGGTCGCATATGCCCTGGATATTACCGGGCTCGACCCACTGCAGTACGACCTTCTGTTCGAGCGCTTCCTCAACCCGGAGCGGGTCTCCATGCCCGATTTCGACATCGATTTCTGCATGGAAGGCCGCGACCAGGTCATCGACTACGTGGCACGAACCTATGGCCGGGAGCAGGTCAGCCAGATCATCACCTTTGGAACCATGGCGGCCAAAGCGGTGGTGCGTGATTGCGGTCGCGTGCTCGGCCATGGTTACGGCTTCGTCGACAGCATCGCGAAGCTGATTCCAATGGAACTGGGCATCACGCTGGAGAAAGCGCTCGCGCAGGAAAAAGAACTCGCCAGGCGCTATGAAGAAGAGGAGGATACGCGCGCGATCCTGGACCTTTCGATGTCACTGGAGGGATTGGCGCGCAATGCCGGCAAGCATGCCGGTGGTGTCGTTATTGCGCCTTCCCGGTTGACGGCGTTTACGCCACTGTTCTGTGAGTCAGGTGGCGGCAGCGTGCTCACACAATTTGATAAGGACGACGTCGAGACCATTGGCCTGGTCAAGTTTGATTTCCTGGGCCTGCGCACGCTGACCATCATTGACTGGACCCTGCAGACGGTGAACAAGCAACGTGCAGAGCGAGGCGAAGAAGTCATCGTGCTGGAAAATTTACCACTGGATGACCCGCAAACCTATGATCTGCTGCGGTCCTGCAGCACGACTGCTGTTTTCCAGTTGGAATCACGCGGCATGAAGGACCTGATCCGGCGCCTGCAACCCGACAGCTTCAATGAAATCGTGGCCCTGGTCGCGTTGTTCAGACCCGGCCCACTGGAGTCGGGAATGGTCGGCGATTATATCGACCGCAAACACGGCCGCTCCCAGGTCAGCTACCCGCATGTGAAACTGGAGCACATACTGCGCCCGACCTACGGTGTCATACTTTACCAGGAACAGGTCATGCAGATCGCACAGGAACTGGCCGGATACACGCTCGGTGACGCTGACCTGTTGCGCCGTGCGATGGGCAAAAAGAAGCCCTCGGAAATGGCCAAGCAGCGCCTGGTGTTTGTACAGGGCGCCGTCAAACGTGAACTGACCGAAGAAAATGCGAATTTCATCTTTGACCAGATGGAAACATTCGCCGGCTATGGCTTCAACAAATCCCATTCAGCCGCATACGCACTGATCGCCTACCAGACCGCGTGGCTCAAGACCCACCACCCAGCCGCCTTCATGGCCGCCGTGCTGTCTGCAGACATGGACAATACCGACAAGATCGCGGGCATGATTGCCGAATGCCGGAACCTGAAACTGGAGGTCAGGCAACCGGATGTAAACCAATCCGTGCATGCATTCACGGTGTTGGATGAGCGTCGCATTCTTTACGGCCTGGGCGCCATCAAAGGGGTCGGCCACGCGGCCATTGACTGCATCATCAGCGAGCGCGAAGCCGGCGGCGCTTTCACCAGCCTCAAAGATTTCTGCTGCCGGATGGACCACCAGAAGATCAATCGCCGGGTGATGGAAACCCTCATTCGATCAGGCGCCCTGGATGGACTGGACGAACACGCCAACCGTGCCCGCATGCTGCATGACCTGCCCGCAGTGCTGCGCTCTGCCGAACAAACCCAGCGCGACAAAGAGTCTGGCCAGAACGATATGTTCGGTCATGTCGAGGCCGCGACATTTACATCGGCGGAGTCCCCCAGCGACATTGCGCAATGGCCGGTACTGCAGCGGCTGCAAGCCGAGAAAGAATCGCTCGGCCTGTATCTGACCGGACATCCCATCAAGGTGCATCAGCCGGATCTACAGCAATTCACCACCTGCCGCCTTGGCGAACTGTCATTGCGGGTCTCCAGTGAAGACAAGGGCTACCGCAACAAGGGGGTCAACATGGTACTGGCAGGGCTGGTCAGCGCGCTACGGCGGCGCAACCGCCGGGGACGTTTTATCGGACTGGAAGACCATACCGGCCGTGTTGAAGTGGCGTTGTTCGACGAGGTTTTCAGTATGTACGCAGAACTGCTGGGTAAAGATCAGATCATCGTCGTCGAAGGTAAAGTGAGCGTGGATGATTTTTCCGGCGGTTACCGCATGACCGCGACCAGGGTGATGTCATTGTCGTCGGCAAAAGCGCATTTTGCGCGCGGGGTGCGGATCGCCGTCCACGGCCCCAGGGATGAACTTTGCCCGGCGCTGGAGTCAACCTTTGCACCTTACCAGGACGGCAATGCCACCGTGTTTGTTGAATACCGGAACCAGCGCGCGAGGGCAAGCCTGGAACTGGGCCGCGACTGGACTGTCAAGCCCTGCGAGGAACTGGTCGCAGCACTCAACGAACTGGACGTGGTCAGCGGCGCCAGGTTGACGTATTAGGGCCTGAAACAGGGCTGGTTCAGGTGCCGGAGAGGCGATAGCGGCGATACAGGATCTGCACACGCCGGACATATTCACGGGTTTCTGAAAACGGTGGAATACCGCCGTATTCCACCACCACGGCGGCGCCCGAATTGTAGGCTGCCGCAGCCAGCTCAACGCTGTCATCGAATTGCTTCAGCATGCGCGCCAAGTGATAGGTGCCGCCCTCGATGTTGCTTTCCGGATCGAAGGGTTTTGCAATCTGCAATTCCTCTTGCACCGCCGGCATGAGTTGCATCAGGCCCTGTGCGCCCTTGGGTGATAACGCGTCCGGCTGGTATGCGGATTCGGCATGGATGATGGCCCGGATCAATGATTCATCTACCGAGTAGCGGGCGGCGGCCGTGCTGATTTCATCGCTGAACAAGCGGGTGTTGAGCGGCACCTGCTCCCAGTCCACCTCACGGCATTTTGGATCAGAGGCGTAACAGGGAAACCTGAAGGTGGAGTAGTTCTGTTCACTGTCTGGTTTGATGTTGGTGTAATGAACGATACCCTCGGCGTCAGTGAACTTGTAGACATCAGCGACGGCACAAATTGACACCATGAGGCTCAAGAACCCACACATCGATGTCACTTTCGATGCACGTCTATACATGGCAAAAACCGCCGCCGTTTTTTTGCAGGTATTGTTGATGGTATTCCTCGGCGCGCCAGAATGTCCCGGCCGGCGCCACCTCGGTCACAAGCGGCTGTTGCCAGCGCCCTGACTCCGAAGCCTGCTCCACCGCTTTGCGGGCCGCATTTGCCTGCCCTTCGTCGTGGGTAAAAATAGCCGAACGGTACTGGGTGCCGATGTCGGGACCCTGGCGGTCGCGGGTGGTGGGGTTGTGGCAGTTGAAGAACAACTCCAGCAGAGCCTCATAACGGGTCTGTGATTCATCATAGTCCACCTGCACCACCTCAGCGTGGCCGGTCCGGCCGGTGCACACATCGCGGTAGGTCGGGTTGTCCAGTGCACCGCCCATGTAGCCAACGGCAGCATCCACCACTCCGGGGAGTTCGCGGAACCGGGCCTCCACGCCCCAGAAGCATCCTGCGCCAAAAGTTGCTTTCATCTCGATACTCCCATCACTTCTTCGCCGAATCCAACACCCGAATCATGCCCTCTTGTGCGGTGCTGGCAACCAGCTTTCCGCTGCGGTTGAATATCATACCCCGCGCCAGTCCCCGGCTGCCGCTGGCGCTGGGGCTGTCGCAGTCATACAGCAACCAGTCGTCGATTCGGACCGGGCGGTGAAACCACATGGCATGGTCCAGACTGGCGATCAGCAGGTTACCCTTCAGAAGTGAAACCCCGTGCGGCAATGTAGCTGTACCGATCAGGTGGAAATCGGAAGCGTAAGCCAGCAGGACCCGTTGCAAAACCTGGTCATCTTCAAGTTCACCCTTGAGCCGGAACCAGAATTTCTTGAAGGGTGGTCTTGGGGTCGGTTCAAAAGGGTTCTGGTCAACAACAGGCCGGAATTCGAAAGGTCCGAAACGGGTAAACCAGCGACGTAGTTTTTGCGGCGCTTTATCGAGCTGTTCAGGTGTCATGAGCGGTGACTCGTGCTGCTGATCCGGGTCCGGTGCATCGGGCATGTCAAACTGGTGCTCCAGGCCTTCCTGCTCAAGCTGGAATGAAGCTGACAGGGTAAAAATCGGCCGGCCATGCTGTATCGCCACCACCCGGCGCGCAGTAAAGCTGCGCCCGTCCCGGCTACGGTCCACGTCATAGACGATGGGTGCCTCGTGATCTCCTGCGCGTAAAAAATAGGCATGCAGAGAATGTACCAGGCGGTCTTCCACCGTCTGGCTTGCGGCCAATAAGGCCTGGGCCAGCACCTGGCCACCAAATACCCTTGCTGTGCCAATGTCCCGGCTGGTGCCGCGAAACAGGTTAACTTCGAGCTGCTCCAGCCGTATCAGGCTTAGCAGGTCTCCAATCGTGTGCCCGCTGTCAGTCATTTGACGATGGACTCCATTTTGTGCGCAATATTCATTACCATGACCGCATGAGGAGACAGTTTATCGCAGCAGCCGCAAGCCGGCTAATTTGAATGCGCCATGAATTTACCCGCTCATTTTCTGTGGCACGACTATGAAACCTTCGGCATCCACCCGGCTCTGGACCGGCCGGCCCAATTCGCCGCCTTGCGCACCGACGCAGAACTCAACATCCAGGGTGATGCGCTGGAGTGGTTTTGTGCGCCGGCCGATGATGTACTGCCCCACCCCGTCGCCTGCCTGCTGACCGGCATCACGCCCCAGGATGCCGGCAAAAAGGGCGTGTGCGAGGCCGAATTTAGCCGTCTGATTCATACCGAGATGATGGAACCGGGCACCTGCAGCGCCGGTTATAACAGCCTGCGCTTCGATGATGAATTCACGCGCAATCTCCTTTACCGGAATTTCCGGGATCCCTATGAACGTGAGTATCGTAATGGCAACTCCCGCTGGGACCTGATTGATCTGGTGCGCATGTGTTTTGCCTTGCGCCCGGCCGGTATCGAATGGCCACTCAACGATGAGGGCAAACCCAGCTTCCGGCTGGAACACCTGACTGCCGCCAACAACATCGGCCATGAAGGCGCTCATGATGCGCTTGCCGATGTGCGTGCAACCATCAGCCTTGCACGCCTGGTACGTGCGCGCCAGCCGCGGTTATTTGACTGGGCGCTGGGTCTGCGTGATCAAAAGCAGGTGATCAAAATGCTGGATGTGCTTACACCATCTCCGATTCTGCACACCAGCGCACGAATCCCGCCGGAGCGGGGATGCACCAGTCTGTTCCTCCCTCTGGCAATGTACCCGGACCGGCCCAAATCAGTCATTGCCTTTGACCTGATGGCCGACCCGGCGCAATTGATTGACGCAGCGGCAGAACAGATTGCGGACCTGGTCTTTACCCCGCGCAATGATTTACCGGACGGCCTGCGCAGACTGCCGCTTAAGGCCATCCACAGCAACAAGATCCCTATGCTGGCGCCGGTGGCGACACTCAAGGGCGTCGATACCGCGCGCATAGCCCTCGATCCGGCGCGCTGCGAGGAACACGCGAAACAGATACTCAGGCACCTCGATGAAATCCGCTTCAAGGTCATGGAAGTGTTCACCCGCCCGCACGAGGATCGCACGCAGGACCCAGACCTGATGATTTACAGCGGAGATTTTTTCTCACGCCAGGACCGACGCATCATGGATGAGATTCTGCGCACGCCACCGGCACAACTGGGCACCAGGAACTGGCCTTTCAAGGATGCACGCCTGCCTGAAATGCTGTTCCGCTACCGGGCAAGAAATTTCCCCGATACGCTCGACCAGGCAGAGGCAGATCGCTGGCAGGCGTATCGCAATCGTCAGCTTACCCAACCCGACGACGATCGCAGTTTGAGTTACGCGGACTTTCAAGCTGCCCTGGCCCAGGCGCGCAAAGAACATGCAGGCGATGGCCGCGCCCAGGGCATACTCGACCATTTACAGGCATGGTCCGTGGAACTGGGCCTGCCTGCAACAGCAGGTGAATCGGTCGATGCCTGAATCGATAAACGCAGCCTCCCCCGAACATGTGCGCAATCCCCGCGCCTGCGTCGAGTTCTGCCTGCGCGAACTGGGCGATCACCTGGTGGTCGCAGCACCGCTCGGCCTGGGCAAGCCAAACCACCTTGTGAATGCCTTTTATCTCTACGCTTCCGAAAATCCTGATATCCGCCTGGATATTTTTACCGCGCTTTCGCTGAACCCACCCAAGCCGGGCAAGGGGCTGCAGCGCCGTTTTCTTGAGCCATTCATAACGCGCCACTTCGGCGAGTATCCAAGGCTGGCGTACCTGGAAGACCTGGACCACGACAGCGTGCCGGCCAACATCAATGTCGGTGAGTTCTATTTAAGGTCTGGCAGCCGCCTGAACAATTCACACGCGCAAAGGCACTATGTATCCAGCAACTACACACACGTGGCCCGCGACATGCAGGCCCGGGGCGTCAATGTACTGCTGCAGATGGTTGCCGTGCACCCGGACCGGCCGGACTTTTTCAGCCTGAGTTCAAATCCGGACGTTTCCATGGAGCTGGTTGAACGGCTTGCCGGAACCCCGCACCTGCTGATCGCCCAGCCAAACCCTGATTTGCCTTACATGGATGGTGACGCGGAAGTGCCCCGGTCGTTTTTCGACATGGTCCTGGAAGACCACCCGCAGCCATTGTTCGCGGTTCCGCGTATGGCCGTGAGCAACCAGGACTACCTGGTTGGCCTGTACGCCAGCGCGTTGATCAGGGACCAGGGCACCCTGCAATTGGGCATCGGCTCGCTGGGTGATGCGGTGGCCTTTTTCACCGGCATGCGTCACCGCGACAACCCGCTTTATCTGCGCATATTGGAAGCTGCCTTTGTTCCCGGGAGAATGCCACCCGGCATGGTCGAAACCTGGGGTGGCACCGCGCCATTTCTTGACGGCCTCTATGCAGCCAGCGAAATGTTCATGGACGGGTTCCTGCACCTGTACGCGGACGGGGTATTGAGCCGCAAAGTCTATGACCACACGGGTCTGCAGACGCTGCTGAACAGCCATGATCTGCAACAGCAACTCAGGCCGGATACCCTGGATGTACTGTGGCAGCACGGACTGTTACCGGTGGTACTCGACCGGGAGAAGCTGGAATGGCTGCAGCGCTTTGGAATCCTTGAGGCTGGAATTTCGATTGATGGCGAGGTGATCTGTTGCCCCGGTGGTCAGCGTATTATCAATGCGCTGGACGCACCCGAAAACAGGCGCTTACTGGCGGTGGCTGCGCTCGGTACCCAATTGCGGGACGGCGCCTTGTTGCACGCTGCGTTTTTCCTGGGGTCGAGGTGGATGTATGACACGCTGAATGCAATGCCCGACAGCGAGCGCAACCAGTTCCGCATGACCCGGGTCAGCCGTATCAACCAGTTGTACCGGAATGAATCCATGGACCGGGTACAACGCCTCAATTCGCGCTGCATCAACACCACCATGAAGGTTACCTTGTTGGGGGCTGCGGTTTCGGACCAGCTTGAAAACGGTCAGGTTGTGAGCGGCGTGGGCGGTCAATACAACTTCGTGGCGATGGCGCATGCACTGGATGACAGCCGCTCATTGCTGATGCTGCGCAGCTACCGGGAACACCATGGCAAAACAGTTTCCAACATTGTTTGGGAATATCCACACGCGACCATCCCCAGGCATCTTCGGGATATCGTCATCACTGAGTACGGCGTCGCCGACCTGAGAGGCACAAGCGACGAAGAGACCATCCAGAGGCTGCTCTGCATCAGCGACAGTCGCTGGCAGGAACCATTACGCAAACAAGCAGTACACCATCACAAGCTTGACCCCCGGTGGCGCATTCCTGACAGTTTTTGCAACAATACGCCAGATCGTACCAATACTTCCCTCGCAACATTCAGGCAGGAGGGCGTCCTGTGCGACTATCCCACCGGCAGCGACTTCACGCCGGAGGAAATCAAGTTGGCCAAGGCGCTGGTATTTCTGCGCTCACAAAGTCATCAACGCTGGAAAAAACTGAGCTTGCTGGTGCGGGCCTTTGGCAGGGCTGGCCATTACAATCCGGAATTTGACGACTGCGTGCGAAGAATGAACCTGGTGAATCCAGGGTCCTTGAGAGACCGGCTGGACCGGCGGTTGTTATACGCGGCGCTGCGGTCAACGGCCGTCCTGGATTTGGACAGTGCTGACCCTGCTCCGAATCAATAGCTTAGTGGCATAACCTACGCAAGTTTCAAATATTTATGCACAAGTAGTTGATTGTCGGCGTTTCAATTTTCATACACCATAAATCTCCGTAGAAGCACCCCGCAGATAATACAACTTACTGTTTTTATGGAACTATTTTGAACTGGTCAGTTTTTGACCAATCCAGACTCAGGCACAGCGTACTTAAGGCGGAGCACTTTCGCCCACAGGGTTATCCACAGCTTTTGTGGATAACCTTTTCAGGCTACATTCAGCACCAGTTGGGTATCAGGAATCCCGGTTGTTGAAGCCATTGTGTTCACTCCGGTTGCGGTTCTCAGGCGCCGCTTTGCGGCCGGTGAAACAAATTCAACATGACTGCCATCGCTAAACTGAAGCATCCAGATAGTGGCCGGTTCAGATTCGCGATCCTGCACTGCCACCACACCGGAAATGGTCTTCCCAAGCAGATTCGTTTTGATGCTCATTGCCTTTCTCCATGGAATTGATGAGCGTATTTAAAAGCATGGCATTCTCAAAACCTGAGAGGCGGAACCCGGATTACACAATTAAGTGATTTGGCCTACAAAGAATCGGCAGTAGCAGCCATATTCCGTCTGGCCGCCTTCCAATAGGCTGAACGTGCGCTCCCGGTTCACCGGGAAATTACACAAGCAAATGGAGGGGAAAACCCATGAAATCGCTGCTTACTTTTATTCTGACCAGTCTGTTCTGCATGGCAAGCTGGGCTGCAGGATCAGTCAACGTGAATACCGCCAGCGCTGAGGAAATTGCCGAGGGTCTCAAGGGTGTCGGAGAAGTCAAAGCCGAGGCCATCATCAAATACCGGAATGCCAATGGCAAATTCATGCACATTGACGAACTGGTGAATGTAAAAGGCATTGGTATCCGAACAGTGGATCTCAACCGGGAAGTCATTACCCTGGAGGACGATACCGCTTTGGTCACCAGCGAAAACTAGGAGCCTGTCGGACTTGACCGATCATAGCGAGGGAAAGCCGATTTGTTCAGACTTTTCGGTCTTTTGAGGCGAATAGCACCGCTATTTAACGAAAAAGAGCGGGAAATCTGGCCAAACTCGGGTTTTCCGCAGTAGATCAAGTTAAGTCCGACAGACTCCTAAAGTACAGGCCAGGGCAGAATATCGGCATGCCCATTCGAGTCAGGCTTTTCCGGGCTGGCTTCCAGCCCGGAACGCCGCAACGAAATTCATTCCACCTCAGGATCCGCTGGCGCGTCAAAAGTGACCGGCTGCCTGCTCCCAAAAGCATGGGCCAGAGTTGTCTGATCTGTATATTCGAGTTCACCACCCAACGGTACACCCTGCGCAATCATGGACACGGTGATATCCAGCTTTTGCGCCATGCACTGGAGATAGTAAGCGGTTGCTTCTCCTTCAACGGTCGGGTTGGTTGCGATGATCAACTCCCTGGGAGGATGTTGTTCCAACCGCTTTGCCAGTTCATCCAGGCCTAATTCAGAAGGCCCAATTCCGTCTAGCGGACTCAGCCGGCCCAACAACACAAAATAAACGCCCCTGAATGCGGTTGCCTGCTCCAGCACCAGCACATCAACCGGAGATTCAACCACGCACAAAAGGGCACGATCGCGGGCAGGATTGCTGCAAATACTGCAGCGATCATTCTCGGTGAGATCACGACATTCTTTGCAACGGCCGATGTTCTTCATGGCCTCGTCCATAACCTCCGCCAGGCGTTTTCCGCCTTCCCGGTCCCGTTCGAGCAGATGGAGGGACATCCTTTGTGCAGACTTGGGCCCCACCCCCGGCAGGCAGCGCAGGGCGTCAATCAATCGTTCAAGCAATGGTTGGGAACTCATCGGATGTGCAGACCAGCTGGTCCGTGGATGACTCAGAATGGAAACTTCATGCCCGGCGGCAATTGCAGCCCCTGGGCCATACCGGCCATCCGCTCCTGGGTAGACCGGGCAACCCGGTTTACCGCATCGTTCACCGCAGCCGTGATTAAGTCTTCAAGCATTTCGAGATCGTCGTTAACGGAGGGATCAATTCTGACACTGCGCACCGCGTGCTTGCCATTCATCACCACTTCAACCATTCCGCCACCGGACTGGCCGGTCACTTCCAGTTTGGCAAGTTCCTCCTGCGCCCGCTGCATTTCCTGCTGCATTTTCTGGGCCTGTTGCATCAGCCCTGCGATATTTCCTTTCAATGGATATTCTCCTGCTTTTATGCAAACACCGCTATTGCAGTGGCTGGACTGAATCTTCAACAATTTCAGCACCCAGCCGTTCCTTCAGCGCGCGTACGGTCGGATCCTGTTCAATGGAACATTCGGCTTCGGTCATTCGCTGCCGCGTGGCCTTTTCGCTGACTACAGCCGGGGTTGCTACAGCTTCGGTGGCAGTATGAACCGCCAGGTCAACCGGGTGCCCCAATTGAGTGGACAATGCCGTTTGCAGCTTTTGCACCATCGCCTCTGATCCCAGGTGCCGGGCCGTATCCGGAATCAGAAACTGCCAATGGTTCCCTGATTTGGACTCCAACTGGATGTTGCGCGCCAGTTCCTTGACCGGTCCGTCCAGTTCAAGCCGGGGCAGCAAGCCATGCCAATCCTCCGGGTCTTTTTCAAAACCGGGCATCGATACCTGCCGTGATAGCTGTTCCTGCTGCGGCGCAAACAAGCCTGGCGCTGCCGGATCCGACGTGGATGTTGCGTTCGCGGGTTCTATCACCGAAGTTTCTGAATCTGGCGGCTTTGCAGCAATGGACGAACCGGAAGAATCAGCAACTAACTTCGTGCTTACCTTTTCAGACAGCGGGACATCGTTCGAATTTCCGGCTGCCCCGGCCTGCACCGGCCTGAACGCGAGCATCCGGAGCAGGGTCATTTCCAGCCCGGTGCGCGGATCCGGCGCGATGCCCAGGTCACGCGCGCCCTGCACAGCGATCTGGTAGAACAATTGAGCGTCCTCGGGTGACAATTTTTCAGCCAGGCTGACAACGGAGTCCCAGTCACTGCGTTCCGGGTCCTTGTACCCCGGTGCACACTGCACCAGGCAGACCCGGTGTAAAACTTCCGCAATCTCGGTCAACACGCTTTCAAGGTCCCGTGCCTGCGCTGCCAACTCGGCAACGATTTCGAGTAGCGTTGGCGCATCATCCGAGGCCACCGCATTGATGATCGACGCTACATGTTCATGGTCCACGCTGCCCATCATGTTGGCCACGTCCTCATCTTCCAGCTTCCCGCCACCGTAAGCGATGGCCTGGTCCAGCAGGCTCAGGCCATCACGCATGCTGCCATCCGCGGCCCGTGCAATACGCGCTACAGCCGCATCGTCGGCATCTATGGCCTCGGATTTGAGGATCATTTTCAGGTAGCCGCTGATCTGCTCAGGCAACAGACGGCGCAGATTGAAGCGCAGGCAACGCGACAGAATGGTCACCGGAATTTTCTGCGCGTCCGTGGTAGCCAGCACGAACTTTACATGTGACGGTGGTTCTTCCAGGGTTTTTAGCAGTGCATTGAAGCTGTGGGGCGAGAGCATGTGCACTTCGTCAATGATGTAGACCTTGAAACGGCCCCTGGAGGGTCTGAACTGAACGCTGTCGAGTAATTCGCGCGTATCATCCACCTTGGTGCGCGAAGCCGCATCGATTTCGAGCATGTCAATGAATCGGCCTTCATCGATATCCACGCAACTGCCACACTCTCCACAGGGTGTCGAGGTGACTCCGGTTTCACAATTCAAACACTTGGCCAGGATCCGGGCGACAGTTGTTTTGCCCACCCCACGGGTGCCGGTGAACAGGAAGGCATGATGCACACGATCATTGTCCAGGCCATTGACCAGCGCCCGAACCACGACCTCCTGGCCGACGAGTTCCTTGAAAAACTTGGGGCGCCATTTGCGCGCCAGTACCTGGTAGCTCATGAGGGATTGGTCAACGGTTCAGATGCATCAGTTCAGTTGAAACTCACTATAACAGATGGAGAGTGGCGACCCCTGCCCGCCGTTCCCCGGCACCCGATGTCACTGCTGCCGCTGCTCCCTTCCGGGTCTGACGGGGTTCACAATTGGTCGCTGCGGGGTGACCGACAGGGGCCACCATTAAGCCATTTCCGGCTTGCGCACGAAAACGGGACAGGCATTGTGCCGCATGCTTCAATTGGGTTCAATACATGCCTGCCCGCAATATGGAATTACTTGCCAAACACGGCATTGACTGAGAGACTGGAAGCATGAACATTGACCGGTTTTTGGAGCAACTCGGGCGGGAAAAGGCTACGGCGATCCTGCGCACCCATGACCAGGACAAAGCAGCACTGGCCATGGAAGCAGCGCTTCGGGGTGGATTCAGGATCATTGAATTCACCTTGACCATCCCAGGCGCGTTTGAACTGATTAAAGGCATTTCCAGGCGCGCTGACATCATTGTTGGCGCAGGCACCGTACTGAATACTGAAGACGCAGAGCGGGCGGTTGATGCGGGTGCCCGCTTCCTGGTCTCACCCGTGGTTGATGAGTCGGTGATCCGCATCGCATCCAAGCGCGGAGTGGCCAGCTTTCCCGGCACCCACACCGCCACTGAAATGTTAACGGCCCACAAAGCCGGCGCCACGGTGTGCAAACTGTTTCCCTGCCCCCACGGCGGTCCGGCTTATTTGCAGGCTGTGCTGGGTCCTTTACCCTTCCTGAAAATTGTGCCGACCCACGGCGTGGATCACCTCAATGCAGGTGCATGGATCGCCGCCGGCGCCTTTGCGGTCGGATATGTCGCCAGCCTGTTCGAGCCGGGATTTATTGCAGACGCCAACTGGGATGCGATTGAACAACGGGCTGTTGAGTGCCTGCAGGCCGTGCAGTGTGACTGAAAGCGGCTGGGATTATTTGTTAAATTCCTCAAACAAAATCTCACCAGGGTGTAACGGGTTTTTGGGTTGTCTTGCCATGACTGTTACCTCAGCGAAGGAATGCAACAAGGCGCCGTATGCACAGTGTTCTCCTCCATCACCTCAAGAATCTGAATATCGGCATCGCATCCGTGATTGGATTTGTGCCCTTCATGGCAGCAGTTTGCCGGGTCTGGAAAGTATATAACTTGACAGAATCAGCCAGGCACCTGCAGGCTAGCTATACGGTATCTGATTGAGCATATTTACATGTTGAATGAATCGTTTTACCGACCATTGGGTCGTACTGGTCTCAAAGTTTCACCGCTCTGCCTGGGCACAGATAACTTCGCTAACCCGACTTCGGAAGATGAGTCTGTCAACATCATC